>Ga0302324_100009018_pt1 | contig 20954 bp, 15 predicted proteins | sample Palsa_T0_1_FD_201949 | JGI IMG/M metagenome (GOLD analysis project Ga0302324, IMG submission 201949) | Peat permafrost microbial communities from Stordalen Mire near Abisko, Sweden - Palsa_T0_1 | ecosystem: Environmental > Terrestrial > Soil > Palsa > Peat permafrost | place: Sweden: Abisko...
AGTCAGGAAGGCCGCCAGCGCCAGATAGCGGAGGACCGTCTGCCGCGTGGAAAAGGAGCGGACCAGCAGCCACAGCACCCATGCGGCGAGCAGGCTCTGAAAGAAAGTGACCGGCCAGGGCGTGACGTTCCAGTGAAAAGGAAGAATGCCCAGGCTGTAGATGAGCGACCTCATCCCGTAGTACTCGGAGAAGTGATGCAGGAAGACGGCGCGCGCTACGGGAAGCCCATCGGCGAGGTAGGTCATGGAGTCGGCCATCAACAGCGGAAAGCCGTTATAGACCGCAGGCCACAGGAAAAAGAGCGTAGCCAGAACAACAGCGGGCGCCGAGACAAGCGAGGAACGCCCTGCGCGCGAAGGTGCGGCGATTGGCCTGGTTGCCTTGAGCTTTTTCACGGGACGATTTCCTTACTGAAGGCTGACGGGATCGACCCAATCCTAGCATTTGGTCGCCGCCTGAATCTAAGCAAACTCCGCGCCGGGTCTTCTATGAGTGAAGATTTGCAGATGCTAAAGCCCAATGAGTTTTTCGGCCTCATCGGCATGACTGAGCAGCTTGCTCCATCCACAAGCGAATTCCCCGTCAAAAGCAAAACGCCGCGCGATCCCTGAGATCGCACGGCGCTGCTCCAATCGGACTCGCCCTTTTCTACGAAGAAGACTTTGCCGCCTGCGGTCGCGGAGCCAGCTTGCGACCCACAAACGCTAAAATCAGCAGCCCGGTCCCCATCATCAAAAGCGGCGAGGGCTCCGGAATCACGCTGGCTGAGGGCTCTTCTATCAGCTCCTCACCGGGAAATCCGTAGTTGTAAGTCATGCCATCTTCCGACTCGTTCAGGAAGTAGGTACCGGCGCCGCCGCCAGACAGGCCCACCTCAAGAGGGATGGTTCCACCGGTATAGAACACCACGCCGCCAATCCCATCCAGCACGCTGCCATCGAATCCAGGGGCCGTTCCATCCGGGTTGAGCTCGTTGTCGTAGAGGAACAGGAAGTCGGGTGTGATGTTTAGCCCCGTACCGGTCGCGTACGAGGTGATCGACTCCGGCGCCGTAAGAAAGTTCGTGTCGGTCAGCGTGCCAGTAATTCCCGTAATATTGCACACCTGGCCCGCGCCGTTGCAGCTGCCCGCGGTGCTGAAGGTAAGCGAAAGCAGCATCACGGTGCTGTCTGAGCTTTGCAGGTTATATGTATAGGAATCTGCCTGTGCAGTCGGGGCGAATACCAGCGACGCAGCCAACCCGATCAAAGCCGTTAAGCGGTATTTCATTCTTCCTCCTGGCGTTCCCGTCCGGAGCCTTCTCTCCAGCTTGCACCCTGAGCGCAATACTGGCAAGAAGAAATTGCCAGGTCTGGCCATTCCACCACTGCAACTTGAACGGTACTTTGGTGCTGATCGGCGGGGCTGGAGCACTTCGACCCCGCCGATGAGCGGTCAAACCATCGTCTATTACGGCGTGGTAAACGAAAGCGTCGAAGTCACCACCTGTCCGCCCAGGCTCTTCGCCGTGAGTTTGTAGTAGTAGGTTGTATTAGGCTGCAGGCCTGCGAGTGTCGCGCTTACCGCGTCACCCGTTACGCCGGCCGCCAGGACCTTTGGTGCGGTTGCGGTCGAAGGCGTCGACGGGCCGTATGTGAAGAAGTACGACGTCGCCGCATTCTCGGGATTGATGGTAGCTGAGAGCGTTTCACTCGTCGTGCTGACTGAGCTCGCTCCCAGGCCCGAAATAACGGGCGCCAGGTAATTCGAAACCACAACGCTCGCCACCACCTGCGGAGCTGCCAGGTAGTTGGCGTTGCCCGCCTGGTTGGCATCAACCGTCACTGTTCCCAGACCGGTAATGGTCAGCGCGCAGCCTGGCGTGCAGGCGATTGTGCCGGGGCCGGACGACACCGAGTAGGTCACCGGATTGCCCGAACCACCGCCCGTCGCCGTCAGCGGAATCGGCGCCATGGGAGCCGAATAGGCCACCTGCGTTGGCAACGTGAAGCCGGTGATGGCCTGCGACCCCTTGCCCACGGTGTAGGTCGTCGATGCCGAGGAGGTGTTACCGGCAAAGTCGGTCGCCGTCGCGGTATAGGTGAACGGACCGCCCAGCGTTGTCGTCGAGACGGGTGAGCTCAGAGGCCCGCTGGCTGCCGGCCCCGTACCGTTCGTGAGTGTGTAGGTGGTGCTGCCGCAGGCTTCGAGCCCCGATTCCGAATCGGAGCAGCTGTAGTTCGCTGTCACCGCCTGTCCGTAGCTATAGGAGCCCCCAGCCGGTGAGACCGTCAGACCGATAGTCGGCGCCGCCGTGTCCAGATTGATGGGGTAGGTGTAGAACGCGGTGTACCAGCTCGGCGGGCTTACCAGCGAATTCAATGCGAACAGCAATTCCTGCGTTTCCGCGCAGTCCTGGGCGTAATAGTGCAGTGTGTAGCTGCCGTCGCCCGAGTTCAGACTCAGCTGCACCGGTGACGCGGTGAAAACCGTTGCGGGAGGGGTGCCGTTGTAGCCCACCGTCGGGCATGTCGGCGCGGCGATTGTCGAGTCCGTCGTGATCGGCTCGCTGGCCGGCTGCGGCACGGTGCCTCCAGGAGGCGTCAACCCGTAGCTGATGTTCTGGATCGGCGCCGCCACAAACTCCGCTGCGCCGGGAAGAGCCGTCTGCGACACGCCGAGCGGCGGGGTGCTCGAAAGCTGCACATACGGGCTGGGATTGTTCGTCCAGTACCCATTCGCTGGGCCCACGCCCACCGGGGTGCCGGACTGGTTTGTCACAGTCACCGTGGTCAGAGGCTCAGGAACCGCATAGACCGTGATGAAAGTCGAGTTCACTTCGTCGCCACGGCCCTGCGAGTTTGAGGCGCCCGGCCCAAAGAAATTGAAGAGCAGGTTCTGCGGGCACATCAGGTCATCCTCTGCCGCAATCGATCCCGGTGTGTACTGGCATCCATTCGTGGACCCGGTCGTCCATGTGTCCGGACCCATCAGCAGGCCGACGCCCGTGTGATACGTTCCGCTCGGCGTTACGATGTTTGGCAGCGCCAGCACGAAGCTGGCCGGCGGATCGAACGACTCTCCGAAGATCTCATCGAGTCCCAGGGAGACAGAGTTAGGGCAGAGCGCGCCGCTCTCCGTCGGGTTGGATCCCTGCGAGCAGAGTAGTTGGTACATCTTGCAGGCCGGGTTCCCGTTCTGCAGCAGTTCCCCCGCGTGCAGATAGCAGCTGGCAACGGAGAATGACGTGCCGTAGGTGTAATTCGAGTCGAACGCCACCGGATCGATCGCCATATCCGACACGTGCTCCGTAAGACCGCTGGTGCCGCCGATCCCCACAGGCAGGGTGTACTCGAAGTTGATTCCCTGGTCGGGCTGGTTGTCGAATGTGAAAGTCTCGGTCTGGCCTCCAGCGGGTGGCGTACCATTCACCACCGTTGCCGGACCGCTGACGCCGGACGACGTGCAGTTGGTGTTCAGGTAGAGCGTCGAGTTTGTCATCGAGCCCTGGCTTGGCGGGAAAGTGCTTTCCAGCTGAATGGTGACCGACTGCATCCCGGGAACAAGCAGGTTCAGGCCGGTAGGGGTATCGTTGCCAAGCTCGACTGCGCCCACGCCGTAGTACTGGTCGAGAGTTTGGCTCGGACTCGCCGTAGCCATCGTCGTGTCAGGGTCATCCCCGTTATACGAGCTCAAACTGCCGTGACTTCCAACCGTCGACGGATTAAAGCAAACCGGCCCAAAGCCATTCTGGTTCGGACAAACATTTGTAGGCCCGCTCGCCGAGCCCCCCGACGGGGTCACGGTCACCCAAAGTGAATCCAACACCAAAATTGGGAGGTTAAACCTGCTTTGGTTCGGGTCCGTCGTGTTCTGTGTCGATGCGATATTCGCGTAGATTCCCGTGGCGGGGCAGGTCAGCTGCTGAATCGTGCTCTGGAAGACATACGGGTTGGTAGGGCTGGCCGAATTTTCCTCCGGCGCAACGGGCGAATCGCTCAGCAGGAGAATGGAGTTCTGGGCAACAGCTGCGGGCAGACAAACTGCCAGGCAGCCCACAAGGGTGGCGATCTCGGGCAAACGGGAAAACTTCATGGCAATAACAACCTCATTTTTATAGTTTCGGGCGACGATTCGAGAGGGATCCGTCAATCCCACCAGGTGATTGCGAATCGCACAGTCTCACTCGAGGACGATAGGGGAAGAGTCCTAGGATGCAAAATTGGCGGAAGATTGGCCCAGGCTCCAAACTGTAGTCTGAGTACAGCGGGAAACGCTGTCAATCGAAAAGTTTACGGCGTTTCTGCCCCTCAAAACTCCCGTACTTCGAACACCTTCCAAAGGTAACCCTGTACCCCAGCAATGCCCTCGGGCAGTACACCCGCGTCTGCAGCGTATCGCTTGGTGTCTGACTCAGGTGACATCGAGTGACCGTTCAATTGTTCAAGGGCAGACGTGATTGAAAACAAAGGCCTAAGTTGTTTTCTGCGCGAGCCGACTTCACGCTTGCGCAACTGCTGCATAAAAGGGTTACCGCGGTTTTGGCCGCGATTCCTTTTCCGGTGACTCGTTTTTCGTGCGGGATCGATTCCAAGGCGCAATACTGGGTGCGCAAAACTCGGATCGAAGACCGAATGCCTGAGTGAGCGAGTCGCCTGCAGCTGCTGCATGCAGAGCTGGTTTGTTTCCTGGATGGAGTCCAGATGTCTGTGCGAGCGGATAGCGAGCCTCTGCTGCATGCAATGCTGGTGGGCGCTGCAGGATTTGAACCTGCGACTTCCACCGTGTGAAGGTGGCACTCTACCGCTGAGTTAAGCGCCCGATTGGGCTCCGGCCGGCCGCCCCGCCAGACACCGTTCGATTCCCCCCGCGGCTGCTCTCCGCCGCTGGGCCCGCATGGGTTAGAGTAACACCAGCAGGGCAATGCGGCCAACCCTCAACTCCCGAACTTTGGGCGTGGCTGGGCGTTCCGCAGGGCCGCTCGAACCAACAATGCGCTGCAGAACCCGATTGCCCCGCCAAGCCGCCAACTTTCTTCCTCATGGGGAGTCGTTCCTGCGCCGACTGCTTCGTTTCGGCCCGGCCTTCAGCCCGGCCTTCGGCCCAGCCTTCAGCCCGGCCTTCGGCCCAGCCTTCAGCCCGGCCTTCGGCCCAGCCTGCGGCGTTGCTGAGTTGGCAGGCGCCGGCAGTCCATTCACGGCCCCAGCAAGCCCGGCAATCACGCATTTACCGCTTGCCCGCCTGGAGCCATCCGGTCCTCCCGGTAAGTCCTCTGGAGCCGGCTCACCTGCCCACGGACGGGTCCCGCCCGCCCCGCAATCCGCCCCGGAAAACGATGAAACTCCGCAACATTCCGACTCAGACAGGGTTGATGAAGATATGGCCACCCTGGTGCTGAACTCGACGGCGTTAGGCGGCGGGGAAGCCCCCCGAACTGAAACTCGTCCGGTGGGTGCCTACGATCTTGATCCGGCAAGCGACGCGGCCATCATGCTGCGGGTTGCTGCCGGCGACGAAGACAGCTTCAACTACCTGGTCGGGAAGTACCACCGGCCGATGATTCATTTCCTCTTCCGCATGGTCCGCAACCAGGCCATTGCAGAAGAGCTTGCGCAGGAAGTCTTTCTTCGCGTCTATCGTTCTAGGGAAAGCTATCGCGCCGAAGCTAAGTTCACCACCTGGCTTTATCGCATTGCTACCAACCTGGCGGTGAACCACGCGCGCGACACAAAGCAGGAGCGGTCGGTGCAGGCGCTTTACCTCGACCAGCCCGACGAGGAGTCAGGAACCACGCCCGACCTGGCCGACGACGAGCCTTCGGCGGAACAGCAGCTCATGCAAAAGGAACGCATGGCTGCCATCCGAAGCCACGTCATGGCCCTGCCCGAGCGGCAACGCATGGCGGTGCTCATGCATAAGTACCAGGGCATGGACTACCGCGAGATTGGCGACGTGCTCAAACTGAGCGAGTCGGCCACCAAGTCGCTTCTCTTCCGCGCCTATCAAACGCTGCGAGAGAAGCTGAAAGAGTTTGTTTGATTTGTTCGATTGGCGACCATTTGTTGGCTTGATTGTTTGTTGATTGGTTCGTTAAATTGTTTCACCGAATGCGCGTCGAAAACCAACGGCGGAAACTGGGGTGATGAGCTATGGAGAAGATGGAATTCAAAAACGGAAAATGCCCGGCAGCGATGGAGTCGCGCCTCGCGGATATGCTTTTCGATCCGGACGCTGCGCCGGTCAAGCTCCGTGAGCACGTGGAGCAGTGCGCTCCGTGCCGCGCCGAGCTTGCCGAGCTCAAAGCGACCATGGCGCTTCTCGACACATGGCAAGGACCCGAGCCCAGTCCCTATTTCATGACGCGGCTCGATGCCCGCATGCGCGATGAGCGCCAGGCGGCTCCGGCCGGCTGGTTTGCCCGCCTGCGCGCCCGCATCGCTTACGGCCCATCGATGCATGTCCGCCCACTGGCGGCCATGGCTCTCACCATCATGCTGCTCGTTGGTGGTGGCGCTTACCTCAACATCACCGTGTGGGATCAGCCCGCCGTCCAGCCGAGCCAAACCGCCGCTGTCGTCGGCGACCTCCAGATCCTCGAGAACAACGCTCAACTGCTCGACCAGATGGAAGCCATGTCGAACTCCAACACCAACGGAGACTAACGGGAGATTTGAACTCCGATTTACCGCCCGAAATTCCGGCCCTCAACACCGGGCCGGATTTCGTGCGAAAGCTGAAAGAGTGGAAAGAGCTGAAGACCTGAAAGTGTTGAAGACCCGAAAGAGATAGACAGATGCTGAGCGCAGTCCAGACCATCCAATTCAAGCGCCGCGTGCTATTGACCGCAGTGCTGGCGCTGTTCTGCGCTCCATCTCTTTTTGCCTGGAACCAGCATCCGTCCAGGGCCGCTCGTCAGGCCGCACGCTCCGCTCCTCCCGCGCCCCAGAATCATCCCAACCAGAACGCCGCTCCAAATCGCCAGGCTCCGCCCAATCCGAATGCAGGCCGCCCGGCATACCCACAAAACGGCTACCCCAACACGGCCCGTCCCGGCCAACCTTACGGCGCACCACTCGGCGCGCAGGCCCGGCCTTATTACAATCAAAACTACGCTCCGCCCAACCACCTAGGCGACTGGCTCAATCAGCATCGCGGGCAGCCCGTCCAGGATCAGGAGCGCATTCTCCGCGGCGATCCCAACTTCAATCGCCTTCCCCCCGGTGAGCAACAGCGACTGCTGCAGCAACTCCATCGCGTCAACCAGATGCCTGACGACGAGCGCCAGCGCCGCCTCGGCCGCGCCGAGATGCTTGAGCGTCTCTCGCCCCAGCAGCGCATGCAGGTCAGCGATTCATTCCGGCGCTTGAACATGCTCCCCGCCGATCGCCGCGCCGCCGTGTCCAACGCCTTCCGCGACCTCCGCGCTGTCCCTCCCGACCAGCGGCCAATGGTGCTCAACTCCAGCCGCTACCAGAGTCAGTTCTCGCCCGATGAACGCGGCATGCTCAACGACATGCTCCGCGTCGAGCCCTACGAGCCCGCCCGGTAGCGCCAATTCTACGCAGCGGAGCGCCGGTCTGGCGTAGCGCCGGTCTCCAAAGGCTGCGGAAAAACTATTGGAGATGAAAAATGAGTCAGGGCACGGCTTCAGCCGTGCCGATGAAGGCCCCAAAAATGGATGGGCTTTAGCCCCTGAGCGACGGTTTATCTCCACACCTTCCCAAAACTTCTCCGCTTTTTGCGCGGCATTCTGAGCCCGCTTCAGCACCGCCTCGCGCGCTTCTTCAGCGGCCGCCACTCATTAACTTTCAGTGAATGATCGTGCGCTCCTGTTGACCTTGCAATGGCCGTACCCTAGCATCGCCAGCTATGGACACTTCGACCCTCGATGCACTCCGCCTCGCCTACAAGAAGGCAACCGACCAGTGGGTAGCCGCCGTTCGTGCCGAAGAAGCACTGGCAACCCCCGACCATTCCGTAGTTGCCTGGGAGCATTGGGACACCGCCCATTTTGCGGAAGAAGATGCCCGAAACAAAGCAAAGGCCGCAAGAGATGCCTACAAGGATGCGCTTCGCGGGGCGAACGAGGGATTTTAGCGCCACCAGTTCCCACTTACCTCAGCTCCACCGGCCTGGCGTAGCGCCGGTCGCTTGCGGTGTAGCGCCGGTCTCCAGACCGGCTGTCGTGCGGGCGTCCCCGCCCGCGCCCAGTCTGACCCTTTCCTACTTCAGCTCCAGCGGCCCCTTCAACTGAATGTCGCGTGACGACCCGCCAACCTGCACCTCGAACGTGCCCGCATCGGCCACCCACCCCTTCTTCCCCGGGCTCCAATACGAGAAGTCCTGTCTATTCAGCCAGAACTCCACCTGCTTCGATTCACCAGGCTTCAATTCCACGCGACGAAACCCCTTCAACTCGTGCTCCGGCCGATCGATCTTCGAGTGCCCGTCGTGAATGTAAAGCTCCACCACCTCAGCCGCTGCGCGTGAGCCTGTGTTCTTCACCGTTACCGTGACCACCGGTTCTTTCGTGCCGACCCGCGCCCCGTGCACTTCGAGCCCATAGTACTCAAACGTCGTGTAGCTCAGCCCATATCCAAACGGAAACTGCGGTTCAACCTTCTTCGTGTCGAAATAGCGATAGCCCACATAAATTCCCTCTGCGTAGTTCACCTTCAGGTGTTCGCCGGGATAGTGCCCATAGGCCGGCGAATCCTCAAAGTGTTTCGGCATCGTCACCGGCAGCTTGCCGCTCGGATTGGCCACGCCAAACAGAATATTCGCCAGTGCCTTGCCGCCCTCCTGCCCGCCATAGCCCATAAAGACCAAAGCCGAAGTCTTCTCGATCCATCGAGTCATCGTCACCGGGTCGCCCGTGTTCAGCACCACGATCGTGTGTGGATTCGCAGCCTCCACAGCCTCAATCAGCTCGTCCTGTCCCGCCGGCAGGTCCATCGTCGCCACGTCGAAGCTCTCGGCCTCCAGCTTCGGATACCGCCCCACCACCACAATCGCCACGTCGCTCTGCGCGGCCGCGTCCGCCGCCTCTTTGCGCAACTTTGCCCGCGCCTCAGTTCCATCCTGCTCCGGATCTTCCCCTTCCATCCCCACGCCCAGCGCATACGTTACCTTTACGTCCCCACTCGCCAACTGGGTCGCCTCCACGCGAATAGCTGCTTCAGGTGAAATTGTCAGCCTGGGCCGCACGAGCGAACTCCCACCGCCGCCGGTGCGGTAATTTGCAGCATTCGGCCCGATCACCGCGATTGAGTGAATCTTCTTGATATCCAGCGGCAGCAGCGCTGTGGCGTTCTTCAGCAGCACAATTCCTTCCGTCGCGCCTTGCAGCGCAACGGCGCGCTGCTCGGGCGTGTCCACAATCCCCGTGGCCACATGCGGATGGTCAAACAGCCCGCTCACAAAAATCACGCGCAGAATCCGCGCCACGTTGCGATCAATCGTTGCCTCTGAAATCTCGCCCGCCTTCACCGCGGCCAGCACCTTGTCCGCCGTCAGCCAGCCCGCGCCACTGCCCTGCGCCAGCACCTCCGGCCGAGCCGCGAAGGCCCGCATCGGACCTCCGCCCGGCATCTCCAGATCCATCCCCGCATTCACCGTCGCCGCCGTCGAATACGTGCTGCCCCAGTCCGACACCACAAATCCCTTGAACCCAAACTCCTTGCGCAAAACATCGTCCAGCAGAAACGGATTTTCCCCGCAATGCACGCCGTTCACCAGGTTGTAGGCACTCATCACCGTCCATGCGTCGGCCTCTTCCACCGCGGCCTTGAACGCCGGCAAATAAATCTCGTGCAGCGTCCGCTCGTCGATCTGCGCGTCGATCCTGTGCCGCTCATACTCCTCGTTGTTCGCCGCAAAGTGCTTCACGCTCGGAATCACTCCTTCGCTCTGCACGCCGCGCACATACGCCACAGCCAGCCGCGAAGTCAGGTACGGGTCCTCTCCATATCCCTCAAAGTTCCGCCCCCACAGCGGCTGTCGATTGATGTTCACCGTCGGCCCCAGAATCATGTCCCGGCCCAGCGCCTTCACCTCCTGCCCAATCACCTGGCCCTCGCGCTGCACAAGATCGGGATCCCACGTTGCCGCCATCGTTTCGCCCGCGGGAAAGCTCGTCGCGGTCACCACCGTCGCCGCATTTGCTGCATTGGTAATCGCCGAGCTGCCATACCACGCCCGCACGCCCATCGGCCCGTCCGCCATTTTGATCGCGGGAATCCCCAGCCGCTCAATCGGCGCAGACTCCATCCATCCCGACCCCGCCAGCATCGTCACCTTTTCTTCAGGCGTCATCCGGCTCAGCAGATCGGCCACGCGCTTCTCCGTCGCAACCCCGGGATCCTTGTACGGCGTCGCCGAAGTCGCCGCCGCCTTCTGCGCCGCAACCATCTGCGGCAAGGCAAGCACGAGCAAAGTGGCAAAGAAGAACAGAAGATCGGAAGGAACAATCAAGGTATTCGAAATCCGGCGCATCAACTAACTCCCCAGCGAAATTCTTGCTGTTGTAATCCGCAGGCAATGGTAGTGGATGGTGCGGGTCGGGAACAACACCGGATGCAGATCGGCATGGCAAGGCGCAGTGTTCTGCCGGCAAGAAATCCTGCATTGATGCAAGAAAAAAATACTTTGACAGCGATTTTCCTTCGCGGGTAGAATCGGCTTCCTCCTCGTGAGATCCACAAATCGAACGGAGGTATTACATGGCTTCCCCCACACAAACTCAGCCAATCGATGAGACCAAACTGAACGCCTTCATGGGCAAAGCCGTAATGGACATGGGCGCGGCGCTTCACGCAACTCTTGTAGTGGTCGGCGACAAGCTGGGGCTCTACAAAGCAATGGCCGGTTCCGGAGGCCTCACTTCCGCTGAACTTGCCGCGAAAACCAACACCACAGAACGCTATGTCCGCGAATGGTTGAACGCGAATGCAGCGAGCGGGTACGTGGCCTACGATCCGGCCACAAAGCGATATGAGTTGCCGCCCGAGCAGGCATTCGCTCTCACGGTGATGGATATTCCTGGAGCGTTTCACATCATCTCAGCGTGCTTCAAGGACGAACCGAAGATCACTCAGGCCTTTCGCACCGGCGAAGGTGTCGGTTGGCATGAGCACGATGCCAACCTGTTTTGCGGCACAGAACGGTTCTTCCGGCCAAACTACGCAAGCAACCTGATCAGCGCCTGGATTCCCGCGCTCGACGGCGTAAAAGAAAAACTTTCCTCCGGCGGCAACGTTGCCGATGTCGGATGTGGGCACGGATCATCGACCATACTGATGGCCAAAGCGTTCCCCACTTCGCACTTCAACGGCTTCGACTACCACAGCGGCTCCATCGAATATGCGCGCCGCGTTGCCTTAAGCGAGGGCCTTCTCGACCAAATCAACTTTGAGGTCGCAAGCGCGAAAAGCTATCCGGTCAACGGCCGATACGACCTGGTCACGTTCTTCGATTGCCTTCACGACATGGGTGACCCAGTCGGCGCCGCCACTCACGTTCTTTCCTCGCTCAAGAAAGATGGAACCTGGATGATTGTGGAGCCGTTCGCAAACGATACGCCCGAGGAGAACCACAACCCCGTCGGTCGAATCTACTACTCTGCATCGACCATGCTCTGCACACCGGCCTCGCTCGCGCAGGAGGTTGGAGCGGCGCTTGGCGCGCAGGCAGGCGAAGAACGCATACGCGACGTTGTAACTACAGCCGGTTTCACCCGCTTCCGCCGCGCCGCTCAGACCCCGTTCAATCTCGTGTTCGAAGCTCGCCCCTGAGGTCGCAAGGCCGGCCGACTTTCCGGCCTGCGTCCTCACAGCGAAACCAGAGTGACTGTACTCAGAAGCCGCAGCTCACAAGTCGACGCGACCCCAAGGGCCGGGGTCCCCACGGACAGGTCTTCGTCCGGAGGTGGAAGGCCGGGGTCCCCATGAATAGGTCTTCGGCCGAGGGACGTAAGGTGCGGCGACGCTGTAAGAGACTCAAATGGGCACATCTGCCTCTGGTTTCGCTCTAGTCATCCCAATCACTCTTTGCACGAGTATTCCTTTCGGAATGTGATGCAGATCATGTGCGCAACCATGCACATCCATGAATGTTAGCGGATATGTGATGGCAGTCACATTCAACCGTTATTGCAAATGCCTACCTTCCAATCCGTTCTGCCGTGCTCTGCATCGCGCGTGCCTGGGTCACCGCGGAACCACTTCGAATCGCGAAGCAACGACCCGCGCGAATCCACTAAAACGAGAGGGTAACAATGGCATTGGCAGAGCAGGTTTTTGGCTTTTATATTCCGACAGTCTCACTCATGGGAGTGGGCAGCGCGAAAGAGACCGGAGCACAGGCAAAGGCTCTGGGCGCAACCAAAATGTTGATCGTTACCGACGCGGTCCTGAACAGGCTCGGCGTCGCCAACCAGATCAAGACAATGATCGAGAGCGCCGGCCTGAGCGCCACGATCTACGACGGGGCAGAGCCCAATCCGACCGACATTAACGTCCATGACGGCGTTCAGGCATTCCTGAAGAACGAATGCGACGGCATCGTCTCATTAGGCGGCGGCAGCTCCCACGACTGCGGCAAGGGCATTGGCCTGGTCATCGCCGGCGGCGGACACATCCGCGACTACGAGGGCGTCAACAAGTCCTCACGCCCCATGCCTCCGTTTCTCGCCATCAACACCACCGCCGGAACGGCCAGCGAGATGACGCGCTTCTGCATCATCACCAACACCGACACCCACGTGAAAATGGCCATCGTCGACTGGCGCGTCACCCCGAATGTTGCCATCAATGACCCTGTCCTCATGGTTGGCATGCCCGCGTCTTTGACCGCTGCCACTGGCATGGACGCATTGACACACGCAATCGAAGCCTACGTCTCCACCATCGCCACGCCCATCACCGACGCCTGCGCTCTGCAAGCCATCAGGCTGGTTGCCAATTACCTGCGTCCAGCAGTTGCCAACGGCACCAACCTTGAGGCGCGCGACAAGATGGCCTATGCGGAATTTCTGGCAGGAATGGCATTCAACAACGCGAGCCTGGGCTATGTTCACGCCATGGCGCATCAGTTGGGCGGTTTCTACAATCTCCCCCACGGCGTTTGCAACGCCATTCTGCTGCCTGAAGTCTGCGAGTTCAACAAGATCGCCTGTCCGCAGCGGTATGCCGACATTGCCGTTGCACTCGGCGAGAGCATCCAGGGCCTCTCTGCCATCAACGCTGCCGACGTGGCCATCGCCGCCATCCGCAAGCTCTCTAAGGACGTCGGAATTCCGGCCAACCTGGCCGAGCTCGGCGTCAAAGAGTGCGACTTCGAGGTGATGGGAATCAACGCCAAGAAAGACGCGTGCCAGCTCACCAACCCGCGCCTGGCAACTCTCCAGCAGGTTATGGCAATCTTCAAGTCTGCTCTTGGCGAGGCCGCTCCCAAAGTGCTTGCACAGTCTGATCGGGACCTCCTCTCCATCGCGGGCAATGGGCAGGCTCACGGAACCCCGGCCGTCACGAGGCCAAATGGCATCAGTGAGACCTTTGTGCCCATCAACTCCAATCAAATTGACACGGTAATGGCGCCCGACTTCGACGCCTAACCCCTCATGATTCCCGAGCGGCGTCCTTCGAGCCGCCGTTCGGGATGGTCTCCGACGCAAAAAATGTTTGAGGGGCGCAACAAGCCCAATGGAGGAGTAAAGACTACGCAGAGAAGAGCGAGTCACTCCGTCGGGGTCGAGCAATTGCAAAACAGCCATAGGAGGAAGTTTTGAAGAGTGTTTTTGTAGTGGGGGCCGGTCCCGCCGGTCTCTTCGCCGCACAGAAGATAGCCCTGGCGGGGCATGAAGTTTTCCTTTTTAACCGCGATATTAAACCGGGCGGACTTGCCGAGTATGGAATTTATCCAGTCAAGACGACCATGAAGGTCGGCCTGCGCAAGCAGTTTTCCAAAGTGCTTTCGCTCCCCAATCTTCACTACTTCGGCAACGTGAAGATCGGCTCCAAATACGACGTAACGCTCGAAGATCTCAAAGCGCTGGCGCCATCGGCGTTGGTGGTTGCGTGCGGAGCGCAGGGCTATAACAAGCTCAATCTAGCCGGCGAGAATGCCCTTGGCGTTTACTCCGCCAAAGACTTTGTCTACCACTACAATCAACTGCCTCCTTACGCGTCGGCTGACTTCTCCACCGGCAAACGCATCGCGGTGGTGGGAATGGGAAACGTGGCGGCCGATATTATGCGATGGCTGCTGCAGGATAGCCCGGCGCGCCGAACTGAAGAAGTCATCGTGGTGGCTCGCCGCGGACCATACGAAGCCAAGTTCAGCCCAAAGGAACTCGGCCACGTTGAGGCTCACCTCGATCGCGGCGAATTGATCCAGGAAATAGAACGCGTGAAAGCGCGTTGCGTTGCCTGCGATCAGGATGTGTCGGTCGAGAAGATCGGCGACGCAACGTTTCCAAGCTTGTTGAAGGACAACCTCGTCCAGGGCTCGCCGAAGCTGACTTTCCGCTTTCTCTGCTCACCCAAAGAAATCCTCGTTGGACCGGATGACAGAATCAGGCAGTTAGTCGTGACGGAGAACGATCTGGTGCTGCGAAGCGACGGCAGTACCGGAGCGAAGGCTACCGATAAAACAGCGGTCCTCGATGTGGATACTCTGATCTTCGCAATCGGAGACAAACAGGACCCCGGACTGGGATTGCCGATGGGCCCGGATGGTTATGCAACCAAACCGAATGTCGAGTCGCCATCGGAGCCGGTCTACGAAATGTGGGATCCGTCTGCTGCTAAGCCGCTCGATGGAACTTTTGTTGCGGGCTGGGCCAGGCGCGCCAGCACAGGTTTGGTCGGCATCGCACGTCACGATGGCGAAAACGCCGCCGGCAAAGTCATCGAGTACCTCAAGTCCGTTCCCGAGCAAGGTTCGCTCCATGCCTTCGAGATAGAAACTGTGCTTGCGAGCAAGGGCCTGCGGCCGGTGAACAAGAGCGACCTCCTCACGCTCGCGCAGATTGAAGAGCGCGAAGCCAGAGCGCGTAACCTGGTTAGCTTCAAGTTCTCTGATAACAGCGAAATGCTCGACGCCATCGCGCAGGAGAAAGCAGCGGCCATTCTGTCTCGCCGCGCAAGCCAGGCGTCTGCAGCTCCGGAAGCATGGACAACCGAGCCTCTCGAACCGGTCTTCGCAGGCGACTGAAGTCGTTCGACAGAATACGCGCGGGCAACAACGACGCAGATTTCTGCCTGCAGAGATCCAGTTTCACCGCGCCTGATTCCTGGGCGCCTCAACAATTTTGCGATCGGCGGCTTCGCTGCGATGCAACGAACGCCCCCGGCCAAAGGAGAGAAAGAAAATGACAACAGCAGCAGGTCAGTCATCCATCCACGACGCGCTTGAAGTTCTTCACCAGTCTGGCGTCAAGACAAGATACGACAACTACATCGGGGGCAATTTTGTACCGCCCACCACCGGCCGGTACTTTGTCAGCACCAGTCCGATCAACCAGGAACCGATTTGCGAATTCGCTCGTTCCGGGGCGGCCGACGTTGAATTGGCCCTCGATGCCGCGCATGCGATCAAGGACCAATGGGCTCACACCTCCCAAGCCGAGCGCTCCGCCGCTCTCCTCAAGATCGCGAGCGTGCTCGAGGAGAATCTTGAAACCCTTGCGCTTGCTGAAACCCTCGACAATGGCAAGCCCATTCGCGAGACGCGCAACGCCGACATTCCGCTGGTCATTGACCACTTCCGCTACTTCGCCGCCTGCATTCGCGCCGAAGAAGGTCGCTTGACCGACATCGACAACGATACCGTCGCCTTTCACTACAAGGAACCGCTCGGCGTCGTCGGCCAGATCATCCCCTGGAACTTCCCGCTGCTCATGGCCGCATGGAAGCTGGCTCCCGCCATCGGCGCCGGCAACTGCGTAGTCATCAAGCCCGCATCGAACACGCCGTTGAGCATCATGTATTTTGCTCAACTCGTGGGTCCGCTGCTGCCTCCGGGCGTGCTCAATGTGATCAGCGGTCCTGGCGGCGAAATGGGCCAGTCGCTGGCCTCAAACAAGCGCATCAACAAGATCGCCTTCACTGGCGAAACCACCACCGGCCGCTTGATCATGCAATACGCATCGCTGCCCATCATTCCTCAGACACTCGAGCTGGGAGGCAAATCGCCCAACATCTTCTTTGCCGACGTGATGGACGCAGACGACGACTTCCTCGACAAGGCGCTTGAGGGTTTTGCGCTCTTTGCGTTCAACAAGGGAGAGGTTTGCACCTGCCCGTCGCGCGCGCTCATTCAGGAGTCCATCTACGACAAGTTCATGGAGCGCGCCATCGCTCGCGTAGCCAAAATCAAGGTCGGCAACTCGTTGTTGCCTTCCACCCAGATGGGACCGCAGGTCTCCAAGGATCAAATGAACTCGATCCTCAACTACATCAAGATCGGCAAAGAAGAGGGCGCAAAACTGCTCACGGGCGGCGATCGGGCCCATCTCGGCGGCGACCTTGAGAATGGCAACTTCCTGCAGCCAACCGTCTTCTCCGGCGATAACAGCATGCGCATTTTCCAGGAAGAGATCTTTGGGCCGGTTCTTTCGGTCACCAAGTTCAAAGACCTTGACGAAGCCATCAGGATCGGCAACGACACGGTCTATGGCCTGGGTGCGGGCGTATGGTCGCGCAACTCAAACAACCAGTATCGCGTGGGCCGCGAAATCAAGGCGGGCCGCTGCTGGACCAACTGCTACCACCTCTATCCCGCCGGCGCAGCCTTCGGCGGTTACAAGGAGTCTGGTTTCGGTCGCGAAACACACAAGATGATTCTCGATCACTATCAACAGACCAAGAACCTTCTCGTGAGCTACAGCACCAAGGCCCTGGGTCTCTTCTAGTAGGCCTTTATTCGGATGCATTGATGCCTGCGGAAGCCGATCTCCGGCCGCCGCAGGCATCGCTGTCTTACGCATCAGGACGCCGGCCAGATCTAAGATGAGTCAGGAACTCACGACATCCAGTTAGTCCCTGCATCGATATCAGTCGTCGTCCGGCAGCCCGCTTGGCATTTCGTGAATGAGTGTATCCGGCGTGACTCTTGTGGCTACCGGTTTATAAGGAGCCGGTGGCTGCGTGTAGTCGAAGCAGTCCGCAAATGCCTCGGACCCGGCGTCTCGGGCGCCCAAGGTTCCCAGGCCAAAATTCATCTCAATAAATTTGATGAAGCCGCTGACCTCGTGGAAATGATGCGAGACATATCCGTGACGCGCGTAAGGCGAAACCACAATCAGCGGAACGCGGAACCCGGGCCCCATCGCATCGATCTTCGGAGGATCGACGTGATCGTACCATCCTCCCCAATCGTCCCAGGTAATGAAGATTGCCGTGGAATTCCAGTATTTGCTTTGACCGACCGCATTCACGATCGATGCGACCCAGTCGGGCCCCTCGGTGCTTCCCGTTCCCGGATGGTCAGAGTGCGTCCAGTCCGGAACAATCCAGGTCACCTGCGCCAGTTGGCCGTGCGCAATGTCGGTCAGCACCTTTGTCTGCGGCGAGATCACATTCTGCTTCCAGCCATTCCCGAAGCGGATGTGGCGGATCGCCTGGTAGGCAGAGTTGATAAAGAATTTGTCGCCTTCCCCCGGAGCATAGTAGCGCCAGGTCACTCCTTTTTGGTCCAGCAGGTCTGCAGTTGTCTGATAGTCGAAACATGGATATACGCCCGGCAGCTCAGTGCCGTTCGGACCAATCACCGCGGCCTTCGCGTCTTTAGCTGCATCGCATCCCCAAACTCCGCCCGAGGGGTTTTCCGCCACATCGCCGGATTGCCCCGCAATCATGTACTGGTGTGCCACAAAGCTAGGCCCGGTGTTGGCCTGAAACATTCGGTCACCAATCGTATATTCCTCCCCCAGCGTCCAATAGGCCTCGTCATCCTCCCGCGGAACATAAGCATAAGGCAATGTCGATGGATTCAGGTCCTTCTGCGCAAATCCGTCCATACCGCCATGGTTCCAGGCTCTCCACCATTGCTTATGGCTGTGGTCGGGACCGCGTGGGTCAGCCAATCCGACCGGCCTCAGCGGGACCATCACGCCATCGCTCATGCCGCTTTGCGCGGTGTCCGCTCCCGGATAGCCGTTGAACAGGTTATCGAACGTGCGGTTCTCCTGCATGATCACGACGATGTGGTCGATGGGCGATCCCGCAACCGGAGAAACCGTGTCTGGTGGGATGGGCGGCGAGGGCGCAAACAGAACATAAGACACGCCACAACCAGCAAGTATGGCCACCAAACCCGCGCCACCGATCAAGACGGCATACATCCACCATCGGCGGACGGGACCATCGGACGCGACCGCACTCCGGCGTTCCCTTTGACGCATATGTTGCACCTTGTTTGTTTAATCCCAGCATAGAGTATGCTGAGCCTCCAGGGGAATAAAGCGAGCTAAATCGCACAACTTTCTTCTCTTCCTGAAAGTATTGCTGTGAGACATCTCGCCGCTTTCGTTGGGAGCGCCAGAGAATAGCCGAGGGTGAAACCCTGGGAAGGTGTTCGACCCGTCATTCCTGAATCCCCGCGCCTGCCGATTGGCCGCTCCCATCCCACAATTTCCCGTCGTTTACAATGGTCAATGGGCTAATCCCAAATATTCCCGCGTATTGAACGCAGCACAGTAAGGAGCTTCACCCCTATGGCGATTCCCGCCACGCAAATGCGTCCCGGCATGATCATCAAGCACAACGATCAGCTTCATCTGGTTTTCAAGGTCGAGCACCGCACCCCCGGCAACCTCCGCGCCTTCATCCAGGCCAAGCTGCGCAACCTGCGCACCGGCGCCATGTTCGAGCACCGCTTCCGCTCCGCCGACGCTATCGAAAAAGTCGTCGTCGACGAAGTCTCCATGGACTTCCTCTACAACGACGGCGACGACTACTACTTCATGAACCCCGTCGACTACGAGCAGACCGTCCTCAAGGGCTCTACGCTGGGCGATGCCGTTGAATACCTCACACCCAACCTGCAAATCAAGGTCAGCTACCACGATGGCACTGCCGTCGGCATCGATCTGCCCTCGGCCGTCGAACTCACCGTCGTCGAAACCGAGCCCGGTCTCAAGTCGGCCACCGCGTCCAGCGTCACCAAACCGGCCAAGACCGAGACCGGCCTCGTCGTCCAGGTCCCCGCCTTCATCAACGAAGGTGAAAAAATCCGCGTCGACACCAGCGAAGGCGCTTACCTCAGCCGCGCCTGATACTGCCGAGGCTTTGTAACAGGGCACGGCTTCAGCCGTGCCGAAAGGGCCAACAACAAGAGGGCGGCATTCAGCCCCTGCCATCGCTGGAACGCGAAAAGAACCAAGGGGCAGCAGATCAACGGTCGGCGTATAAGCCGGTGAACTCCCGATGAAGCTGCAGTACCTCACCATCGCTTCCATCCTCATCGTTCAGGCCGCTGGCTCCTTCGCCCAGCAGCCTTCGTCTGGAGGCTTCCAAATGAGCGCTGACTTCTCCACCCTCGCGCAAGAGAGCAACGCATTTGCCGTCGATCTCTATGGCAAGCTCAAAAGTGAGCCCGGCAACCTCTTCTTCTCTCCAGCCAGCATTTCCGGCGCCTTTGCCATGGCCTACGCCGGCGCGCGCGGCGCCACTGCGTCCGAAATGGCTTCCACGCTCCACTTCACCCTCCCGCCCGATCGTCTTCATCCCTCCATGGGCTCGTTACTGGCCACGCTCAACCGCGCGCGGGGCTCCTACGAACTGCAAATGGCCAACAGGCTTTGGGCTGAAAAGGACGAGCACTTTCTCTCCGACTACACCGACCTCATGAAGCGAAATTACAGCGCGGGCCTCCAGCCGGTCGACTTCAAGGCAAACCCCGAGGCCGCGCGCCTCCTCATCAACAATTGGGTCGCCGATCAAACCAGGCAGAAGATCCTCAACCTCGTCCCCGCCGGCGCTGTCACCCCGCTCACCCGCCTCATCCTCACCAACGCCATCTACTTCAAAGCCGCCTGGGCCAGCAAGTTCACAAAGGCCCAAACGCAGAGCGAGGACTTCCACCTCTCGTCAACGAAGACGAGTAAAACCGATCTCATGCACCAGACCAGAAACGGCCGATATTTCCGCGGCCCTGACTTCCAGGCGCTCGCGCTTCCGTACACGCAGAACGAGCTGTCCATGATCGTCCTGCTTCCCGATTCGCCTGACGGCCTTCCCGCGCTCGAAGAATCCCTCACTGCCGAGAACCTCGACAAGTGGATCGGCTCCCTCGCGTTTCAGGAAACGATCATCGTCACCTTCCCGCGCTTCAAGGTCACCCAGGACTTCGAGCTCGGTTCAACCCTCGAAGCCCTCGGCATGAAGCAGGCTTTTCAACGAACCGCCGATTTTTCTGGTATCACCGCAGACAAGGGCTTATCTATCTCCGCCGCCATCCACAAGGCTTACATTGACGTCGACGAAGAGGGAACCGAAGCCGCCGCAGCCACCGGCGGCATGATTTTCACCAGCATCATGCGCCTCGCCCCGCCGTCGCCCCCCATCGTCTTCCGCGCCGACCACCCCTTCCTCTTCCTCATCCGCGACAACTCCTCCGGTGCTATCCTTTTCCTCGGCCGCCTCACCGACCCAACAAACTAAGCCCCAGCCGTGATTGCCAAAATCCAGCCGTGTTAAATTGATCGAGCAACACCCGAGCCTTGCGCCCGATCCAATCCCCCACGGCTCACATCGCGAGGTCCTCAATATGAAAGCGGCAGTCGTCAACGGTCCCGGTCAGAAGCCCCAATTTGCTGATTTCCCCGATCCAAACCCCGGCGATGGCGAAGAGATCATCTTCGTTCGCGCCGCTGCGCTCAGTCCGCTCACCAAAGGCCGCGCATCCGGGGCACATTACAGCGCAGACAACATCTATCCGTCAGTCGTCGGAGTCGACGGCGTCGGCACAGCTC
>Ga0302324_100009019_pt1 | contig 20953 bp, 18 predicted proteins | sample Palsa_T0_1_FD_201949 | JGI IMG/M metagenome (GOLD analysis project Ga0302324, IMG submission 201949) | Peat permafrost microbial communities from Stordalen Mire near Abisko, Sweden - Palsa_T0_1 | ecosystem: Environmental > Terrestrial > Soil > Palsa > Peat permafrost | place: Sweden: Abisko...
ATCCTCGGCGGTTGTAGCGTTACCTCTTGCCCGAACATGCGCGGGCCTCGTCGTTGCAGTGTGTTGATGTCGGCGGGGAGGCCTGCGCGAGGGCCCAACCAGGACGGCGGATCTTGATCTCTACAAAAGTGCAGGTCAAACGCACCGCCAGAATGCCCCAGGTTCCCGCAAACGCGCGTCCGTACTAAGACAGCGGGCAATTTAGCCCATATTTGCTTGGCTAAGTGCGGACCGACTTCAGGTACTGCAGTGGGTCAACACCGGAGCGTAGTCCCAGATCGTGGAGTACCTGGGCGGCGAAGCGCACTAGCCCATCGATTGCTTCAAGGACGGCCGGCGCACGGTCGCGCTGCCCCCTCGCGCTGTCTCCGTTTGCTCCTTCTTGGATTGGTCAGGTCTCGTCACGGTGTGGGCTACGCAAAAAGGTCCCCTCAGTCGCCTCCGGGACGTACAGTTCGTGGTTCGTTCACTTCGGAGCTAATGAGGGCGGGCCGTCGTCAGGGGATGGTCGGCTCGGGGAGGTCGTCGTTGTGCGCTTGGCCGTCGACGCAGGCTTGGGGTCATCCCGGTACGGCGGACTAGGCGGCTACATCCTCCGTCTCGTCCGCGGCCTGGCAGCCATGCCGGGGTTCGAAGTGGCCGCACTGGTCCCGGCGCACTACCTGGACCACAACGAGCTGGGCGTGCTGCCCGGCGGTTCTCGGGTGGTCCCCGTCGATGTCGGCCGGGAGGACTTGGGCTTTTATGATCGCCGCTCCTACTGGGAGCAAGAGGTGCTGCCTGCCACGTTGGCCTCGGGCGACTACGACGCCTACTTCGGCCCAACGCTGGTATTGCCATTGGACTGGCCAGGCCCGAAGGTAGTCGCCGTCCACGACCTCGCATTCGAGGTAGCCCCGGACTTCAACACGCCGCTGAGCACGGCTTTCTACTCAAGGTGGGCCCGAGCGAGCGCCGAGGCGGCAGCCGGGGTCGTCGCCATCTCCAAGGCGACCGCGAACGACCTCGAGCAGCGTTGGGGCATCTCCGAAACAGTGACCGTCACCCCGCTCGCCTCTTGCCTCGACTTCGTGCCCTCCGACCGTCGCCAGTCAGCGAGGTTGGTCAACCGAGACCCCAACACATTGGCGTCGCCCGGACCGTCGTCGCCGCCCTCGGGATCGGCACCTGCGACTACACCCTCCTCGGGCTCAGTAACCACCTCTGGGAGCTGTACATCGTCCAAGTTCTTCACGTTTCCGTCATTTGCGGAGTGTTCGGCCTCGGTATCGTCTACGCCCAAGAGCTGGTCCCCAACCAGCCCGGCCTAGCCACCTCCACCTTCGGCGCAGGACTTTCCCTTTCTTCGCCCATCGGCAGCGCCGCGGGTAGCATCCTCGTCCTCCTTGTCGGCTATCCCCACCTGTTCCTCGCCCCCGCCGTCGCATGCCTCGTCGGGGCCGTCATCATCGCGACAATGGCCCGTTACGGCCACCAACCCGCGCAGCCCGTGGCATAGCTCCATCGCGCCAACTGCGGCCGCAGGGGGCCCGATGGGTTCGTCGCGAAATGGAACTGGCCATTCATCGCGCCGCCCCGACAGGCAGGCTGTTGGCACCGCGACTACGAGGAAGTGATCGAGCTCGCAGATGTCCGCTATAAGCGTTCAGGGTCTGTAGAACCCCTGACCACCAGGGTTCCTTCGTGGTGGCGGGTCCCGCCTCCAACGCGGGCTCCCCCGATCATCGCGAATAGGTCGCTCACCGCCGCCGCCCCGAGGTGCTCGAGGTCCATGTCGAGCGTTGTCAGTGGTGGATCCGTTTCCTGCGCGAATACTGCCCAGTTGTCGAAGCCGGTGATCGCCACATCCTCGGGCACCTTGCGCCCCGACGCGACAACGACCTCGAGCACGGCAGCTGCGATCTGGTCAGCACCACACAGGATCGCGTCGATGCGCGGCGTCTTTGCCAAAACCTCTCGTGTTACTTGACGCGCCCAGCGTTGTGACCAGCGGCCATACCTGACGCCGCCGACCAAGTGCAACCCGTGTTCGTCCAGAGCGTGACCGACCCCGAGGACACGCTGCTGAACGGCTGGAGCGTGCTTGGGCCCGGTGATGTGGGCTATCCTTCGCCGGCCGAGGCCGACCAGGTGGTTGACCATGGTGGCACCACCTGCAAAGTCGTCGACGAGGTGTACGACATCTCGACGGTTCGTCGTGGGGCCGTAGACATAGACGCACGGGATCTTCGCCAGAGCCGTTAGAGAAGGCGTTTTCCCTTGGTTGTCGCCAACAATAAGGAGCCCGTCGACGTGACGTTGACGGAGCATGAGGGCGAGATCGGCAAGCCGTTCGACGACCCCCCTGGCGTCGGCAATGATCGCGGAGAACTCCCTTTGCTCTAGAACAGATTGCGCACCGATGACGATCGGCATGGCAAAGCGATAGACCATCGGGTCCCGAAGGAGGACCCCGATAATGCTGCTCGTCCCGCTCACTAGGCTCTTGGCCACGAGGTTCGGTGCGTAGGAGAGATCCGTGGCCGCTCGGAGCACACGTCTCCGGGTGGTCTCGGAAATCTTGTTCCTACCGTTCATCGCCTTCGACGCCGTCGTAAGAGAAACGCCGGCCAGCCGCGCAACCTGTGTGAGTGTCGCTGGTCGGGTCGCCTGCATGAGCCCAAGCATAGGGGGTGGGCGGCCATAGCCCTCGGGCTGACCGCTGTTGGCGAACTCGGGCGATCGGTCAGAGCCCGCCTTTTGACGGCCCAACCACCCGGGCCTTGCGGGCACCCATTACGACACTGATGAGGAAGCGCTTCCCCTTATTCCCTATCAGATAACTCCTTGCGCCCGAACAGTTACCCGTCGCCAATCCCTTGACACGGTTGGCAGAGGGGGGTAACGTTTCCCCACACACGGACGAGGGGACAAACGGACGACAGTCGGTAGTTCGCGCCTCACCGGGCTGATTGTCGAGGGAGGGGCAGCGCGATGGGACGAGGCACAGACGCGGCATTTCATTCGTCGCCCAATCCTCCAGTCCAAACCACAGGCGGCCCTGTCTGGCCGACGGGCGCCGCTATCGGGCGGCTCAGCCCTCTTGCGCTAGGCGAAGTAGTCCTGGCACAAGGTTACGAGCTAGGTGACTGGCAACAACTCAACAGCACCAAGACACTTCCGCACTGTATAAGCCACGTCCGAGCTTCAGCGGTCGCCAACTTACGACGCGTGGCCGAAGGCCGGAGCGCCGATGTCCCCCACCGCGGTTGGCATTTCTCCGATTCCGACATCTACAAGGTACTGGAGGCCGCGGCGTGGGACAACGTCAGAGGGTCGTCGCCGGGGAACGACGAGTTCGCCCACGAGGCCGCCGACCTCATGGCGCGCGCTCAGCAGCCAGACGGATACCTCAACTCGTGGTTCCAGGGCCAACATCCCGAGCTGGAATGGAAAGACTTGCGATGGGGACACGAGCTCTACTGCACCGGCCACCTGCTTCAAGCTGCCGTCGCGAGCCGCCGCACAGGCACCGGGTGGGACCTGTCGGCAGTGTCTGAGGCCCTCGTCGACCATCTGCTGACGACGTTTTCCTTAGATGACGGGGACGGTCGTCTCATCGGTGTGTGCGGCCACCCAGAGGTCGAAACCGCCTTGGTCGAGTTCTATCGTCTGACCGGCGACACGCGGGCGTTGCACCTAGCCAAGAGGCAAGTCGACTTGCGGGGACGTTCAGACGTAGCAATGACGTCTTCTGGCCTGCTCGGCGACGAGCGGTTCCCGATGTCTTATTTCTTGCACCACGTGCCGGTCCGCGAACGAGCCTTTGCGACGGGCCACGCCGTGCGAGAGTTGTACCTGCAAGCAGGCGTTGTCGACGTCGCGGTCGAAACCGGCGACGAGGAGCTTTTGCGGGCATCGGAAACCATCTGGGAAGACCTGTTCACCACGAAGACCTACATAACGGGTGCACACGGTTCAAGGCATCGTGATGAATCGATCGGGGACGCCTATGAACTTCCCAGCGACCGCGCCTACGGCGAGACGTGCGCTGCGATCGCAAGCTTCCAATGGAATTGGCGCCTCTTACTTGCCACCGGCCGAGCGCGTTACGCCGAGGCGATGGAGCGTGTGTTGTGGAACGTCATCGCAGGCGCGGTCTCCCAGCAGGGGACCGAGTTCTTTTACTCCAACACTTTGCACCTAAGGACCGGGCATGACGGCGGCGACGAGGACTCCCCTCGTCATCGCCTCGAATGGTACGGATGCCCTTGCTGCCCACCAAACCTGGCGCGTTTGATCGCTAGCATCCAGGCTTATTTGTTGACGAGAGACTCGTCCGGTTTGCAGCTGCACATGCCTTTTAGCGGGACCGTGGTTACGGAAGTCCCTGGTGGGGACGTAAGCCTAAGGGTGCGGACCGGTCACCCCTGGGAGGGGACGACCCACATCGAAGTGCAACGATGCACCTCCCCCGATAACTGGGAGCTGGCCGTGCGGGCACCCGAATGGGCCGCCAGCACGTCGGTAAGGTTGAACGGGAGGCACGTCGAGGGCACCTCAGACGACCCCTACATCCGGGCCCGTCGGCACTGGGCCTCCGGTGACCACCTCGAAGTCTCCCACTCCGTAAGTGCCCGGGTGGTCAGACCGCACTGGAGGGCTGACGCCGTACGGGACTGCTTCGCGATCGAGCGCGGGCCCTTGGTCTATTGCATCGAAGCGGACGACCTGGAGGCAGAAACAGCCCTGGAAGATGTAGCCCTGGACACCAGCCAACCTCTCGAGACGGCTCGCAACACCCCGGCCTCCCTCGACGGCTACGTGAAGGTGGCGATCGCTGCCTCGGGTGGACGTGTCGAAGGCCGGCAGGACCACCTTTATGACGATGCCGGCGCAGACCGCCCTACGGTCGAGCCCCTCGCGCTCACCCTCGTGCCATATTTCGCACGAGGCAACAGACCTAAGGCCGCGATGCGCGTTTGGGTCCCGTCGCTTCGCCGGGAAGACCACCTTCTGACTAGCCCCGCTCTGAAAGAAAGAGGATAGCGTGACGACTTTCCTCGCCCACGGGCCCGGGTTCACCGCACTTTCCGGCCGAGAGATCCTCAAGGTTGAGGCGTGGGGGGACAACAGCGCAAGGGTCTGTTCAACCGTTGGGGCGTCGATAACCGAGACTCCTGGCAGCGCTCTTGTCGAAGCGCCACCGGTGGACGTGCGGGTTGAGATCTCCCATGACCGGGCCCGGCTTTACAACGGAGACTTGGTCGTCGAGGTCTCGTGCAACGACGACGGCTCGTTCTTGGGCTTCCCCCCGTTGGTACGCTTTCTCCGCTCGAGCGGCGAAGAGCTCTGCAGCGAGCAGGCTCCTCACTTTTGCGCACCCCCGCAGCGACGCTACACACCCGCCGGCGGCGATCTTTACGGCTGCGAGCTGGTTTTCAACGCGTTTAGTGGAGAGCGCATATACGGGTTAGGCCAGCATCAACACGGGTTGCTTGACCAAAAGGGCGCGGTCATCGACCTCATCCAGCGGAACACGGAAGTATCTATACCCTTCATCTTGTCCGATCGCGGGTACGGGCTGTTGTGGAACATGCCAGGAGTAGGGCGCGTCGAGCTCAGCACCAACCGGACAAGATGGGTTGCGGACGGCGCCCATCAGCTGGACTACTGGGTGACTACTGGCTCCACGCCAGCCGAAATCGTCGGCCGTTACTCCAAAGCGACAGGGCTGCCTCCGGTTATGCCGGAGTGGGCGACCGGTTTTTGGCAGTCTAAGCTGCGCTACCGCTCGCAAGACGAGCTGCTCGAGGTGGCTCGCGAATACCATCGGCGCGGGCTTGCTCTGTCGGTCATCGTTGTCGACTACTTCCACTGGACGCGCCAAGGTGAGTGGAAGTTCGACACCGCAGAATGGCCCGATCCCCAAGCAATGGTGGACGAACTGCGGGCTCTCGGCGTGGAGGTCATGGTTTCCGTCTGGCCTACCGTCAACCCAAACAGTGCCAGCTATTCAGAAATGGAGGCTCGGGGGTTCCTCGTCAGAAGCCAGCGTGGGTTGCCGCTCCACCTACCGTTCTGGGACAAAGGAACTGACGGCCACGCCTTCGTGCGCTTCTACGACGCCACCAGCCCGGGAGCCCGGCAGTTCTTGTGGGACAAGATCGTCGAGGGCTACTCCGGTTACGGCATCCGCTTGTTCTGGCTCGATGCTTGCGAGCCGGAGGTGCGCCCGGAGTGCCCCGATAACCTCGTCTACCACCTCGGCCAGGGCACCGAGGTCCACAATGTGTACCCGCGCGAGCATGCTCGTGGGTTCGCGGACGGCCTCCGGGCGCGCGGGGAAGACAAACCACTGGTCCTGTGCCGTTCTGCCTGGGCCGGCAGTCAGCGCTACGGGGCAGCGGTCTGGTCAGGCGATACCGATTCGACCTTTGAAGCTCTTGCTGCCCAGGTCCCGGCCGGGCTGAACATCGGGATATCGGGGATCCCGTGGTGGACCACGGACATCGGCGGCTTCAAAGGAGGTGACCCGAGCTCGCCTTATTTCCGCGAGCTGGTTGTGCGCTGGTTCCAGTTCAGCGTCTTCTGCCCGCTTTTCAGGCTTCACGGGGTCCGCGAACCGGGCCCGCTGGTTGGTTCGGGCCAGACCGGCGCCCCTAACGAAGTCTGGTCCTTCGGCGACCAGGCGTATGAGATCATTCGCGATCAGCTGGCCTTGCGGGAACGACTGCGCCCCTACGTGATGGACCAGATGGTCACGGCGAGCGCCACTGGCCTCCCCCCAATGCGAGCAATGTTCTTGGAGTTCCCCGACGAGCCGACAGCTTGGGAACTCGCCGACCAGTTCATGTTCGGCCCCGATGTCCTGGTGGCACCGGTGACCACGGCCGGCGCACGAGAGCGGAGCGTATACCTTCCCACGGGCGCCTCGTGGTTGGACGCCTGGACAGGGGAGCCGCTTAACAAGACAGGCTGGGTCACGGCAGCTGCGCCATTGGAACGCATACCGGTATTCCTGCGGGAGGGGGGTGCCTTCAACGGCCTGCTGTCCCGAGCAGATACCTAGCCGCCAGCTGCTATCGACGCCTGATGGACGAAGCGCAAATTGGCTCACGCGAAAATGAGCCAGACAGGTGTTCCCGCGCCTTCACCCACAGTTGCAGTCCCTACGAGGTCCGCCGGTAGCGGGACAGGTTCACGGGCCCGCCTGTCGGCGGGGAGAAGGCACCGGCTCGCCGGCTGGCTTTTCCTCACCCCTGCGATCCTGTACATCCTTTTCGCTTTCGCGTTGCCCATCGTTTACAACGTGCTGCTCAGCTTCGAGCAGACCTCTCCGGCGACGATCGCCGACCTCACCGCACCATTTGCCGGCCTCGCCAACTACCGGTTCGTTCTAAATGACCCTACAAGCCGAGAAGCCATCATCCACACTTTCGAGTTCACCGCGGGGTCGCTCATCGGCCAGTTCATTATCGGCTTCGGACTCGCCCTGCTGTTCACTCTTCGGTTCCCCGGCAGGACGCTAGGACGCACGCTCGTGATAGTCCCCTGGCTTCTCCCGCTGATCGTCACCGGCGTCATTTTTAAGTTCCTTTTCCAGCTCGAAGGTGGTGCGGTCAACCAACTTCTAATGGACATCGGGCTCGCGAGCCACCCAATTGATTGGCTGGACGACCCAAACCTCGGCCTATGGACGATACTCATCGCGAACATCTGGCTCGGGGTACCGTTCTTCACTCTCCTGCTGTACAGCGCGCTTCAAGACGTGCCGGTGGAGGTGAAGGAAGCGGCACTCGTGGATGGTGCCGGGCCGTGGCAGAGGTTGCGCCTCGTAATAGTGCCCATCATCCTGCCGGTTATCGAGGTCACTTTTCTTCTGGGGTTCGTGTTCACAGTGAAGGTGTTCGACCTCGTGATCGCACTTACCGGCGGCGGCCCTGCCAACGCCACACAGCTCATTACGACATGGTCTTACAACCTGTCGTTCCAGGAGTTCTCCTTCGGCGAGGGCGCCGCCCTCAACAATGTGCTGCTTATCCTAGCGATGGTCTGCGCTCCGATGTACCTTTTGCTCAGCCGGGGCTCCTTGAGGCGCAGCGCGGGAGCCGCGTGATGAGCCGCCTGGAAAGGTCGAGAGCCTTGCGGTGGCTATGCACGTTGGCGATGGTGGCCGCGCTCGTGGTGTTGCTTTTCCCTATATACGCCGTGATCGTCGGCTCGTTCGAGTCGACCGAAACCCTCTTCAGCGGCACATACTATTGGTTGCCCCACGGTGCGACGCTGGACAATTTCAGGACAGTCATCCAGGCGCAATCAGGCAACGTACTGACGAGCCTGATCGTGGGCGTAGGGACCGCCGTGCTCGCCCTTGTCGTGGCGGTGCCAGCAGCTTACGCGCTTTCGAAATACCGCCTACGGTTCACCGTGATCGTCGTCAGCTCATTGTTGATCTGCCAGATAGTCCCGTCAATTGTCCTTGCGACGTCGCTGTTCATCATCTTCCATTGGATCCACTTAGTAAACACCTACCCAGGCCTGATAATCGCCGACGGTACTTACGCCATCCCGTTCTCCATCCTTGTGCTGCGAGCTTTCTTCTTCAGCCTGCCGAACGAAGTCATCCACGCGGCGAGAGTCGACGGTGCATCGGAGTGGCAGACCTTCCTCCGTATCGTTGTCCCCCTCGCGCGCTCGGCCGTCATAACAGTGGCCGTCTTTGCGTTCTTGAACGGCTGGGGGGATTTCATCTTCGCGCTGACAGTTCTTAACGGTGCCACGATCGTACCGATCACACTCGGCATCTACACCTACCTCGGGAACTACTCAACCGACTGGGGCGCAGTGATGGCCTCCGCAGCGTTCGCTATGGTGCCCGCCGCGGTAATGCTGGTAATAGCTCAGCGTTATATCGCGAGCGGGCTCACCGCCGGTTCGGTGGTGGGTTAGCGATGAGGCTCCGCTGGCGGCTCCGAACGATTTGGGTGACGAGCCAGCACCGCGTGCGCCATGCCGAGAGGGAGGTGATGAATGAAGTAGCGCCGGCAAGGTGATCGCTTTGGTCCGCAACTATGTTCCCTCGTAAATTCTCGTCCGGGCCAGTTATCCGCTATCAACAATAAAGGAGAGAACCGCAGTGAAATCATTGAGAACAATGCGCCACCGGGGCCTCGCGGCCCTAGGGGCAACGACCTTTGCAGTGATCGGGTTGTCGCAGGTCAGCACTTCCGCCTCTACGACGATAACCCTTACAGAGGAGGACTACTTCAACACACCCGGTCAGACCGCCGCATTGGCACAGTACGACAAGCAGTTTGAGGCCGCCCACCCGGGTGTGACAATCTCGAGAATCTACGTACCGTTTGCCGATCTGGACACAAAGCTGTTGACCCAAGCTGCGGGCCACGACCTGCCCAACCTCCTGGCTTCCGATAACCCGTTTGTCTCAACCATGATCTCGACAGGCCAGGTAGTCCCTCTGAGCGGCTTCAGCGGTTTCAGCACTCAGGGATATTTCCCAGCGATCATCGATGAAGGCCTTTCCGGTGGCAAGTACTACAGCTTGCCGGTGGCGGGCGCCAACTCGATCGCCCTGATGTACAACATCGCCATGCTGAAGGCGGCCAACATCACCCCGCCGGCTACGTGGGCTCAATTGGTGACTGACTCCAAGGCCCTGACGACGTCAGCGCATTACGGGATCGCGTTAACCTGTGAAGCCGCAGAAGACACCACCTGGCAATGGGAGCCATTCTTCTGGAGCGACGGGGGCGCGTTCAACTTCTCGAACATCGCGTCCACTCCCGGCGTGCAGGCCTTGAGCCTCTGGAAGGAGCTCGTCACCGACGGTTCGGCGTCTAAGGCCTGCCTCAACTGGAGCCAAACCCCAGCCGCCTCCAGCCAGTTCGAGGCCGGGAAGGCCGCGATGATGGTCAACGGCCCCTGGAACTTCTCCGGCCTCGCCCAGGCGCACATGTACTACGGCAAGCAGTTCGGGATCGTCCCGGTCCCAGTCCGGGTGGCCGGCGAGCACGTTATCGTGCCGCTCGGCGGTGAGGACTGGATGATAGGCAACAGTGGCGGCAGTGCTGCCCAGCAGATGGCTTTCCAATGGATCCAGGGCACGCAGACACCTTCGCAGGAGCTGTCGCTCTCGAAGTTGTTCGGCTACCTACCGCCTAAGGTAGCCGTCGCGAAAACCTACGTGCAGCAGGAAGGCGCCGAATGGAGCGTCTACGCCAACCAAACCCTCTATGCCCATCCACGCACATTGGGCCTCGGCACCAAGTACCCGAAGGTCTCGTTAGCAGTGTGGACAGCGATCCAGGCTGCGCTATCGGGCTCTCAGTCGGTGCAATCTGCCCTGAACACCGCACAAAGCACGATCTCGGGCATCTTGAAGGGTTGACCGTCCAATAGTTGCCTGCGCGGAGCCGCCTCTCATCGGTGACAGGCAACTCGGGTCGGCACGGGCCAAAGCGGGCGTCGCTAATACGTCCGCCCAGGCCCGGGCCGGCCACAAACTAGCGCACCATTCGTTCTCGGACGGCAAGAGAGCCTGCCCACAACATTGTGGAAGCAACCTAGAACTCAGCGGAGTCGATCGAGTGAGATTGACATCGTGCGGCTCGCCGGGCTCTAGGGCGCGCGGGCCGAGCCGGTCGACGCGCGAGCGCACCATGCGCTCGATCGCATTCGGTAGCTCGTCCCGGCCCCCGGGCTCGAGGCGCCAATGGCCGTCGTCTCCCTTGCGGACAGCACGAGTCTCCAGCAAGGAGCTGAGACGCTCCTCAAGGAACAGCGGGTTCCCGTCGGCACCCCTCCTTATGGCCTCGATGACCTCATCGGTCGCCACGTCCCGGAGGAGAGCTCTCACAAGCTCTTCTTCCCCCCGTTTCGCAAGCGGGCTCAGCTCAATGCGGCGGACCGTCAGCCCGGGGTCGGTCGAGAGAGAAGCTTCCAGCGCCGAGGCACCGCCACCGGGTTCTGGTCGGCGCGTTAGCACCAAGAGCAGTGGGTCTAATTTGCTCAAGGAAAAGAGCTGCTCAGTTAACCGTAAGGAGGTGGGGTCGGCCCAGTGGAGGTCCTCCAAGACAAGGACCGTGGGGCCGTGCACGAGCAGGCGGGAGATGAGGCCTCGCAATGCAGCGAAACTTGCCTGCTGGAGCGGTTCGGGGCCAAGGCTGGCGGCAGTGGGCCCCGTCCCCCTAGGCCTGAGCCCCATGACATGGGCGAGGAGCGCCAGCGATTGGTCGTCCGCTTTCCCACCAAAGATCGCCCGCACAGCCCTTTCGAGCGCCGGCCAAGCCAGCTCGTCAGTTTCCTCGGGCCCGCTCCCTACCCAATGTGATAACACCTGGCGGTACAGCCCGTAGGGCTGAGCAGAGGTGTACGAGGCAGCTCTACCCTCAAGCCAGAGCGGCAGGCGCCCCGAATCGGCGCCCACCCATCCCATGAAGATCCGGCGGCACTCTGCGACAAGACGTGTCTTGCCCAGGCCAGGTTCACCGGTCATGACGACGACGCAGCCGCTCCCGCCAGTCGCATGGCGGAGGGACTCCCGAAGAAGGCCCAGCTCCCGCTCACGGCCGACGATTGGCACAGGTCTGACAAGGCCTCGTCGGGCCGGGTGGCCAGCCATGCGCGCTTTGGGGCGCCCGAGGTAGGTGGCGCGCAACCACCTTGCCCCTCCAGAAACCGCCACGTCCGCCGTTGGGCCCCATTCGAACAGGTCTTCGGTGGCGGCACGGGTGATGGGGCCGACCAGCACGGACCCCGATCCGGACGCCAACTGAAGGGCTCCAGCGATGCCCACGACCTCGCCGACCGCACCGTAATGGCCAGCTGAGCCGCCACCTATCGGGCCAGTTACGGCCGGCCCGGTTTCGACCCCTGCCCGCAGAGCGATTTCGCCGCTAAGGGTGCTCGGGCCGTTTAGCACTCGGAACGCTGCCCGTAATGCCCGCTCAGGGTCGTCTTCGTGGGCGTCAGGTGCTCCGAAGACGGCCAGCACGCCAGTGCTCGATATGGACGTGACCTTCCCGCCGAGGTCCTCGACCTCGGCCACGATGGTAGCCAAGGCACCGCCAACGACGTCGCGCATCGCCTCAGGGTCGAGTTCCTGGCTCGTGCCCGCCCTTGGCAAAAGTTCGACGAACAGCACGGTTACGAGGCGGCGCTCTTCGCCCCGGTCCCCAGTTGCGAGCGCAGTTGCGGCCTCGGGCCGAGCGGTCCGGTCGGGGGAAGGGAGGGCTGCGGTTACCGCTTTCCCGAGGGTTGAGGATGGCCGCAGGCCCAGTACCTCCAGAGCCTGGCGGCACCTCTCATAGGTTACAGCCGCCATGCTGTGACGTCCCTGCCTGGAGTAGGCCTGCACGAGGGCAGTCGCAGCCTCCTCGCAGGAGGGGTCCCCCGCGAAGCATGCTTCCCAGGCCGGAAGGACCTGTACCTGATCTGAGCGCCCGAAGCCACGGCTCCGGTCCCGGGCTAGGGCCAAGCGAGCCTCTTGGCGGAGGGCCTCCAGCCGTTCTCGGGCGCGAATCGCCCAGTCGGCGTACGGCTCGTCGGCAAGGAGGACCCCAACTTCAGATAGGGACTTCACGAGGCTGTCGTCACGGCGCTGGCCTGGGCCAATGTCGAGGGCGGCCCTGAGCGCGGCTTCCTGGCGCTCGGCGTCGACGCTGAGCGTCACGTCCGGCGAGGCCCAGATGTTGACGAGGTCGGCCCGTAGAAGAGAGGCGGCCGGCTCTCCCAGGCAAGAGAGCGCGGCCCTAGCCAGCGACAGAGCCCTAGAGAGCGCGGGAGCGCCGTTGCGCCCAAGGTGGGGGAAGAGCACTTCGCGGGCGAGGTCACGGCGAATTGTCCGACCCGGGCTGAGCAGCACTAGTTCGCACAGGCGTTTGGCCGGCGGACGGGGCCATGTGCCTGCCCTGTTGACCCCCACCGATATGGAAAACTGGCCCAGCAGCTTGACCTGCACAAACGACGTGTCGGGCTGGCCATTGACAGCTTCTGGCGTCACGGTCCAATTGTGCCAAGTTCGCCCCGGGAAGACCGCGGGAAGAGGCCTGCCTTAGGTTGGCCTCAGAATCTGTGGAGCAAGCCGACCGGCAACGGCTGGTGGGCGCGCGTGGGAACCCTACAAGCCGGGGAACGTCTTGTCAGAGTTGCCGGCAGCGCCCATCGGACGGCTTAACGAAAGGGGAAGGGACCAAGAATGAACGCCACAGCTACACCTACAGAGGCCGGGATCCTGGCAGACGCCGTCCGTGCCGCAAACGCCGAAGCGATCGAGTTCGTGGAGGGGTGCGCTCCGGGTGCCTGGAAGCACACGACAGCCGAGGAGGGTTGGTCGCTGTCGATGGCGGCGGCCCACATCGCCATCTCACATATGGCGATTACCCAGTGGGTGCACCGGGTCGCGAGCGGCCAGGACATTATAGAGACGCCTACAGAATGGGAGGCTTTAAACGCTTCGGACGCCCGCTACAACAGCGAGCTGAGCCGGTCTGAGGTCGTTGAGCGGTTGCGCGTCTACGGCGGAGCGTTGGAGCACTACGTCCGGGACCTGAGCCTCGATCAGCTCAACGCCTCCGCCATGTGGTTAGGTCGAGCGTGGACCACTGCCGAAGTAGTGCGAGACATCGCAATAGGCCACGCCCGGGGTCACCTGGAGCACATCCTCGCCGCCGCGCACGGCGGGCCGGGCGAACAGCTTTAGTGGCGAAACCAGCCCCCTCAGGATGGCCGCACGCTTACCACTCGCAATGCGGCTCGCAATGCGGCCAGTTCTTGCGGGGCCAACAGGGGAGACGGGCATCTGACACCCCTCGCCGTCCGGCCGTCTGTCGTGCCGCCGTAGCGCTACAGGCCGTGGCTCGGTCGGTGTGCATGCACTTGTCGTACCAGTTTAGGCGGCCGCCAGAGGAGCCACGAGCTGGTAGTCATCGCAATCCTTGAGTGCCACTTCAAACCAGAACAAGTCGATGCTGGAATCGATTGGTTGCGAAGGAACCTGGTGGCCACACGGGCTTTCGACGGCTGCCTCGGCGTTGAGGTCTTCAAGGACCGCGACGACCCATCACGGGTCGTCGCGGTCGAGCACTGGGCGTCGCTCGAGCACGACCGCGCTTACCGTGCTTGGCGGGACGGGGAGGGGCGTATCGTCGAGGGTGGCGGCCTGTTCGTGAGCCCTCCCAGGCTGACGGTTGGTGTGGCACGCGACGACGTGTAGGTGTGGGTGGTGTGACCCTGTGGTGACCCTTTCACCCTCAGGCTCCAAGCCATCGCTGTGCCTGACCAGTGAGGAGCCACGAGCCGTTCAACCCGCGTCCGGTGACAGAACAGCGGTTACGCATCTGCCAAGAAGCCTTGGTTCCTGCCGACAACTGGTACATAGCGAGACGGCTACGGGTTCGCCGAGCCTCCGTCGATGGCGCGCCAGAACATGCACGTCGCGCATCTAACCTGGCCTACCTCGAAACCGCCGTTGGCTCGGCAGGCCGAGGTCGGGCGAAGCGTTACGGCGACCGCCGCGCCGGGAGTGCCTGAGGGCGCAGAGTCTCGCCGCGCCCGAGCATTTCGACGAGCCGCTCGATGCGCTGTTTGCGCGTCTCGCTGCGCTTGGCGGTCTCTATTCGGTAAAGCACGCCGTAGCGGTTAGCGCGAGTGAGGTTGTCGAAGGTCTCTTGAGCGGCCGGATGGGCCGCTAAGGCCGCCGCAAAGTCGCTCGGGACCTCGATCGCGGCCTGGCCCGAGTACGCGGAGCCCCAGGTCCCGTCCGCTTTCGCTCGCTCCACGGCGGCACGGCCTGAGGGCAGCATGCGCTCCTGGCGCGCAAGCAGCTCGACCAGTGCGACATTGCGCTTGGACCACGAGCTGCCCGACCGCCGGGGCGTGAACCTCCGACGGAAGGTCGCCTCATCGCCAGGACCGAGCTGACCGTCGACCCAGCCGAAGCACAATGCCTCCTCGAGGGCCTGGTCGTAGGTGAGGCTAGTGGGCTCGGTCGTGCCCTTCTTCGCCAGCACGAGCCAGACGCCGCCCGCGTCGCCATGGTGCTCGGTGAGCCAGCTATGCCACGCCCGGGCGTCCGGCACGGTCAACACCGGCGAGTCGGCTGCCACTCGCCTCAGTCTGCACCAACGGGTTGTCTACGTGCTGCATTCTTCGCTTCGGCTGTCTATCGGCCCGGTCCGCCGCGTGCCGGGAGCCCTGCACGAGAACCAGGTCCATGACGCGATCACGAGCAACTGTTATGTGCGCTTGGAAAACTGGAGGCCCCTGAGCCGTAAGCCGCTCATAGACGGCTACGGCGCGCCGACGTTGCCATCCGGGCGGTGCATAACGGCGCCCACTGCAAAGAGGTTCTCTACTGGTCCTCCGAGAGCTTCGCCGTCCACCAGGCGCCAAGTCGTGCCTCCAGTGCCTGGAGCTCGGGCTGGCCCCATCCGTTTCGCCTCTCAGAGACCGGGAGTAGGTGGAAGTTCGTCCCCATCCAAAGGAGCCCAGAGATGACCAAGCCGGTAGCCGTCGACAAGCTGCTCTACACACCTGTTGAGGCCGCCCATGCCCTTGGTGTCGGTCGCTCGACCATCTACGTCCTCGTGGCCAACGGGGACGTACCCTCGGTGCGCATCGGCTCGTACCGGCGCATCCCGACCGAGGGCCTAAGGCGGTACATCGTGTCGCTCAGCACTACCGGGCGGGCAGCCGGCGGCCATGGCCCGAAGCGGCAACACTTGTGGGACTAAGGCTGTCGGAAAGAGGTACCGCTCGCCCAGGCACGACGGCTATCGGCCCAGGATCGAAGTGGGGGTCAGCGACCGTGGGCAGGCCGGCGGATGCCGCCGACGTCGATTTTGACGGCCGTTCCAGAGGTCGAGGACGTTCGGGGCCGTCCGTGAGCGTCCGCCCTGAAAGATGGCATCCACTTTGGCATCCAAAGCCTTTTTTGGGGCTACAGACACGCTCCGAACACCCTAAAAGAGCTGGTCAGAGGTGGTGGGCGTAGAGGGAGTCGAACCCCCGACCTCATGCGCGTCATGCATGCGCTCTAACCAGCTGAGCTATACGCCCGAAGCAGCCGCCTAGATTACCAGGCCGCCGCCGAGAGCCGCAGTTCGATCGTGAACGACGGAGGGAGCCTCAGGATCCATCGACGTCGAAAGACGGTAAATCGAGCACCTCTTGCTGGGACAAGCTGAGAGGGATGTCACTTTCAAAGCCGACGACGGCACTTATGGGGATGGCCACAACCTTGTGGCCCCACAGGTGCCCAACCTGAAAGAGCAACGCGCTCACGTCGCCGTTGTCAGCATCCGCCAGCAGTCCGTGCAGGTGCCCGATCTCGCCATCGCTCGCCCGCGCGGGTTCGTCCTCCTCCACTTCCTTCTCGCCCGGGGGGACTATTTCCTCAGCAACTGCCCGCGGATAGATCGTGCCTCCCCCGTACCCGAAGAAGCTCATGCCCATATCGGGTGCCACCCCTACGTCGTCAGCCCGTTCGAGTTTTTCGAACGCAGCGACGTCACACCTGAGCCACAGCTCACCCCCTGTCGACCGATCGAGGTCGACAAGGCTGAGTGGGACCAACCGGCCTAGCCCGACACGTCCGCGGGGCTCGATCATCAGGTTGGTGACCTTACGCGGCCGAGGGTCCAACAGGATACGTACCAACACGCCGCAGACCCCATCGGTACAACTCGCCTCAGCCCCGAGTTTGAACTGCGTTATCGCCATGATTACCTCCGGTTCGCCTCCGACCATAGCTTGCCGCTCACAGCGCGCCCTGGCGGTGCCCCGGGCGCAGCTAGCGTAGCCGGGGCGTGATCGGCTACATCCCAAGCCCATCTTCCAGCAGCCTCAGCATCGGGCCTCTCCAGCTGCACTTTTACGGCCTTATCATCGCCGTAGCAGTGCTGGTTGCGGCCTGGTTGATGCAGCGACGATGGACCAGGTTGGGCGGGTTCGCCGGCACCATCGTGCCCATCGGGTTCTGGGCGGTGGTCGTCGGCCTCGTCGGCGCTCGCTTGTACTCGGTCGCCACGAGCTGGCAACAGGACACCGGTGGCAACTTCTTCCAGATCTTCGAGATCTGGAACGGTGGCCTCAGCATCTGGGGAGGGGTCTCCGGGGGGGTCCTCGGAGGGTGGCTCCGGGCCCGCCGCCTGCACGTCCCTCTGCCCACCTTGCTCGACGTGGTCGCTCCCGCCTTGCCGCTGGCCCAGGCGATCGGGCGGTGGGGCAATTACTTCAACCAGGAGCTGTTCGGGCTTCCCTCGAAGCTGCCCTGGGCGGTGCGGATAACGAACCAGGCCCAGCTCGCCAGCCTTCCTCACAAGTACCAACCCCACCTGAGTGCCGCCGGGGGGTACCTGCCCGGCACCTTCCAGCCGACGTTCCTTTACGAGAGCATCTGGGACTTGGCCGTTTTCGGGCTTGTCCTGCTGATCGAACGGAAAGTCAAGCTGCGCCGTGGTTACCTGTTCGGCGCGTATGCGGCCCTGTACACCTTCGGCAGGTTCTGGACCGAGTACCTGCGCATTGACCCAGCACATCGTTACCTGGGCCTCCGCATCAACGATTGGACCAGCGTCGGTGTCTTCGCGATCTCTTCGGCCGTGCTCTTGTTCAAAGGCCGGCCAAAGCCGGGTGACGAACTGGTTGGCGACGAATTACCGCCCGAGCTCTTGGCCGAGGAGCGCGCCCGGGCCTTGAGGGCCTCCACACGAGGACGGCTGCAGGCCCCAGCCGAGCCGGCCGAGGACACGGGGACCGGGGCGGCTGCGGTAACCGCGCCGGCACCAACCGAGCTTACGGAGGCTACCGAACCGGCACCGAGCGAGACGCCACCGGCTGATGTGACCGAGGTAGCCGAACCGGCGGACGAGGAGCCACCTGCGGAGGAAGCTCCGGCGGAGGTGGCGACCGAGCCGGCAGCGGGCGAGACGGGTTCGGGCGAGGTAACCGAGGCAGCCGAACCGGCGGACGAGGAGCCACCTGCAGGCGGAGTGGCATCAGCGGAGGTGGCGGAGGTGACAGAGCCAGCACCCGACGAGGCGCCACCGCATGAGGTGGACAATGTCGCCCCGCCGACGGTGCAGGAGGCGGAGCCTGAAACCGTCACGCAGACGTTGCCGACGCCTGCGACAGAGAGTGGCAAGCCCTAGGCCACGGCCAGCCATGGCTAGGCACCGAAGTCTGTTATGTGTCGTGTTCGTGCCAGCAGGGACCGTTGGGGAGGTACTCGCGTACCAGCAGAGTGAGGCAGGCACCCTGGCGACGGCCAGGGCTTTGGGTCAAAGTCGTCCCATGGGCCCGCAGGTACCTCCGGAGGCAAGTTGACGGAGCCGGAATACCCGTCAGAAGACACGGGGAGAGCCGGCGACGCCCTCCGAATTGCCCGGTACCGGTTCAAGACGACTTTCGGTCGGCGCTGGGGGGATTACGCTGTCTTGGTTCTGCTGATCGGGCTGATCGGCGGGACCGCCATGGCATCAGTGCAGGCCGGGCGTCGCACCCAGTCGTCCTACCCTGCGTTCCTGGCCAGCACCAATGCGTCCGATCTGACCCTGTCGACCTATGGGACCGGAGGGCCCACCAGTCAGTCTGCGACCATTTATTCGCCGAAGGTAGCGGCCGCTATCGCCCATCTTCCCGAGGTGAAAACGGTGGAGAGCTGGGTCGGCGTGTTCGCACTTCCACTGGAGCATGACGGCGCCCCCGACCTTGCCCTCGGCAATGAGGTCAATTTTGCAGGGAGTAAAGGCCTTTATTTCGACGAGGACCGCGTCACAGCTTTGCAGGGCCACGTAGCCAACCCGAGCCACGCAAACGAGTTCATGACGACCGCACTCGGGGCGAGCCTAGGGCGAAATGATGGTGATGGCGTCAGGCGGCTGGCGTACGACGGTTGTAGTCCCATCGTCGTTCACGGTGACGTCACAGCCGAGCGCCCGCAGTTCGGAGAGCTTGCGGCGGGCGCGGAGCTCGGGCGAGTTGCGGCGATCGAACCAGTCGGGGCCGAGGTCGACAAACGTTGTGCCCGGCTCCGAGAGGATGTGCCAGACCGCGACAAGCATCGTGTGGCCGACGGCTTTGCGCGCGCGCATCTTGCCCCGGCGGGCCGAGAGACGGTGGTACTGGGAGGCCAGATAGGTGCCCTTGGTCCGAGCGGCGGACATGGCAGCGACGGCGAGATGGCGCTGCAGCCAACTGTCTCCCTTGCGGGCCGTGCCCTTCTTGGACTTTCCAGCAGATTCGTGCTGTCCGGGGCACATCCCAGCCCACGACGCCAGGTGGCCCGGCGTGGGAAAGCGGGTCATGTCGACACCGATCTCGCCGATGATCGCCTCGGCAATGCGACGGTCGACGCCCGGGATAGTGCACAGCCGCTCCCGGGCGTCAGCGAAAGATGCTATGTGGGGGGCCTCCCCAGCGTCAGTCGTAGCAGCATTGGCTATGACGGCCGGGCTCTGGAGAGGCTCTCCAGTCCCAATGGTTTAGGAGCTCGAGGAGGTCCCCATGGCTATCGTAGGTGCGTTTGACATTCATCGTCGGCAGCTCACGTACGAGTACGTGTCGCTGGAGTCAGGAGAGTTGAAACGGGGCAAGATCGCTCCTGCCGACCGCGATCATCTCCGGCGGTGGCTCACCCGTTTCGCCGACGAGAGGAATGTCGCTTTCGCTTTGGAGGGGTGCACGGGATGGCGCTATGTGGTGGAAGAACTCGAACGGGCCGGCGTGGAAGCACATCTGGCAGAGCCGGCCGATACTGCTGCACTTCGGGGCAAGAAGCGTCACGCCAAAACAGATCGTGCCGACACCACGCATCTGCGTTCACATCTTCAGGCCGGCGATCTTCCCGAGAGCTGGGTACCTCCCGGACATGTACTTGAGGCCCGTGCCCGGATCCGTCTCTACAAAGACCTGCTCGATGAGCGCGGTGACTGGCATCAACGGGTACATGCCACCTGTTACCACCAGGGGACGCCAGTCATCCCGGGCCTCTACACCGCCGAGGGGCGAGGCGCCTTGGACAAGGTCCAGCTCTCGGCGGCTGGACGCCAAGCCGTGGAAGTCGGCCTCCGCCAGATCGAACGGCTCACTGAGGAGATGGCTGGGCTGCGCCGCGACCTGGCCTGCTTTTCGCGCCGCCAACCCGGCTGCCGGGCCCTGCAACAAGCCCACTATGGTGTCGGGCCGCTCACCTCGGTGGCCATCTGGGCAGAGATGGGCGATTGTCGCCGTTTCGCCAACTCCGACAACGCCGTCCGCCACACCGGCCTGGACGTGACCGTGTGGTCCTCTGACGGTCATCGCAGCAAAGGTCATCTAGCCCGACAAGGTCCCCCCGTGCTGCGCTGGGCGCTCTACGAGGCAGCCATGTGCGCAGCGCGGCCCTCCTCGCCCGACCTGGCCTACTACCGCAGCGTCCGTGACCGCCGCAACGCCCAGCTGGCCGTCCTCTCCGTGGCACGCAAACTGGCCAGACGCTGCTACCACACCCTCCGCGAGCTCGGCGACCTAGCCTTGGACCAGCCAGCGGCGTGAGCACCCCCGGTCCCCGCGGCGTGCCCAACACGCTGATGATCTGCGGCTCGCTCCTAATCATGCCCCTGCTGCTGGCAGCGACCCGAGGCCCGACAGCCTAGAAAGATTGAGCAGTCGCAACCTCCCACCCGGGACACCCCATCGCGCATCATGTCGCCGGAGCGACACCGTTGACCGCTCCGAGCACCGAGATAAGGCTGGGTGCCCGCCCGGGACCGCCAACTCGCGACCCCTCCCGCTGCAAAAGCGATTGACATGTAACCGAACCCCCCTGATCCGCTCCGTTCTTCTCAAACTGCGGCAAGTTTCGGTCGCGGGCAAGATCGTCACGTCCTGGCGGCGCCTAGGACAACGGGCTCCAGGTCAACTTTCTCCCGGCCGGGCCTTGACGAACCAGACCCCCACAGATAAGGGGCGA
>Ga0302324_100009022_pt1 | contig 20949 bp, 22 predicted proteins | sample Palsa_T0_1_FD_201949 | JGI IMG/M metagenome (GOLD analysis project Ga0302324, IMG submission 201949) | Peat permafrost microbial communities from Stordalen Mire near Abisko, Sweden - Palsa_T0_1 | ecosystem: Environmental > Terrestrial > Soil > Palsa > Peat permafrost | place: Sweden: Abisko...
TAAGGTGGCGAAAGATGACCATGCGTGTGCCTTGTGGTATCTAGCGCGCGTTCGCGGCACTCGTCCGCCCACTGGCGTGTGACAAAGCCTTGGGCGCTTGCCGAAATTGATGCGGCGTTTGGCCTGCATTCCAACGTCAATGACAGGAACTGAGGAGATGTTTATGCTGAGTCCCGCGTCAGGCTTGTCCGCGCAAAAGTTGGCTCTGTACGACAAATTGGTGGCCACTGTTCCCGCTGCGGAACGCAAGGGTGCGACCATACCCTACACCGCTTGCAATGGGCACATGTTCAGCTATCTGTCGAAGTCCGGAACGATGGCGCTGCGGCTTCCGGAGGGCGCGCGTGAGAAGTTTCTCGACAAATATAAGACAACCCTTTGCAAACAGTACGGTGTTGTCCAGAAGGAATACGTCGAAGTGCCTGACGCACTATTTAAGAAAACGTCGGAACTGAAAGAGTACTTTGCATTGAGCTACACGTACGTTTGTATGTTGAAGCCAAAGACGACTTCAAAAAACTTGAGCGTAACGTTATTCGTAACGCGCCTCGACGAGGCCCGCTCCCTCTCGAGCTAGGTTTCTGTTTTATACGCCGGATTGCCCGATCGTACTGCCTACCAATTTCGACTCCTCGGGCGGGGAAGCTGGCTCCAAGTTTGGATTTCCGGCATCCACGGGTCGGCGCGGGCGGCATAGCACGCCCCTAGGATCATCTCCCTGAGAATTGCGATCGCCATCTAAATCCACATACACCGGGGCATGCCTTGTCAACCAAAGGGCGACCTCGGTAGTAGTATTTCTAATCGTATCGGGCACCATGGCGGGTGCATCGTCTGGATATCTATCTTCATAATTGTCCACGGCCCATTCGGAAGGAACCGCCGCTTCCTTCTCTAAATATCTTACAAAAATCCTCGTGTCCCGGCTGAACGTATTGCCGGTGAATTGAGTGAATGTCTCAAGCTTGCCGGCGGGGTCGACGGGCCATGGGTAGGGTGAGAGCAGCATGGTGGTGCGCAGACGATGAGCATTCCCCCACTGTATTGCCTGCACAATAAACTTCTGGCTTGATCTGGTACTTTAGAGAAACGCGCTGACCGCAATCAGTGAAAACTGTCGATCCTGTTACCGCGTCTCAGCAGCCATCGAATTCACGACTCCCGTCACGCCCGGAACCTTGCGCGCGATCGACTCAGCAGTGCTGATCTCTAAGCTAGAACTGACCAGACCATACAGATACACCACATGATCCAGGGTCTGCACTGTGATCGCATTTGGCTCCAAATCCAAACGTTCGTTAAACTTCGCCAATACATCCGCAGTAATGGTCGCGTCACCCGGGCAGCCGTGGAGCCCGCAATTCTCGTAAGTTTTGTATGCCGCGCATCCGGAAAGGACGCCGGTCAGGATAAGGACAAAAGCCAATGCACAAGGTGATCTGCGCATGCTGATGAGGTATGGCTAAACTTGATTTTCGGAAAGGGAGGATAAGCCTCGACACCGGCATTATGAGAGCGGTGGATCAAAATAAACAGATCGCAATTTCATTAAACTAGCAACGGGCCGTCCGTTACAGTTGGCACCACCAAGCACGATTGAGGACGACCGAGCCCAGCGCCGCAGCTACCTCGATTCAACCCCCCCCCGGCACAATACGCCTGGTTGTTGAAGCCGTGCGTTGGTCGATGTCTCTGACACAATTGCAACGAGGATCGAGATTGTATTCTACGCAAACGTCTCAGATGCAATCACGAAGGCGTTTCAATAATGACCCGATAGCGGGGACTGCGGTGCCGGCTTCGCACTTCTTTACCTGACCGTGGAGCGGCTCACCATCCATGTCGCAGCATTGCTTACTGACAATCAAGAAACTCGAGAAGAATTCCTGCTGTCTCACTCGGAAACTGGTCGACGAAGAAATGTCCGCCCGGTAGAGACCTGTCAATCACATTCGCACAGCGCTTGCGCCATTCGGCCGGGATATCGAACAGCTGAGCCATAACACCGGTTGAACCATAAAAGACGAGCGTCGGACACTCAACCTTTTGGTCGATATCGACTTTGTCATGTTTCAGATCGATGCTGGCGGCGGCACGATAGTCCGAACAGGAACCATGGATCGCTTCGGGCTGACGCCACACGCGGCGGTACTCCGCGAGCGTTTCCTGATCAAAATCGCCAATCTTGGTCGCGCCCCAGCCGACGAGGCAGGTTTCATAGAAGAAGTCTGGATCACTGCTGATCAAGCGCTCAGGTAGGGGCTCCGGCTGAGACAGGAAATACCAATGCCAATAGGCGCTGGCGACCCTGAAGTTCGTATCCATGCACATTGCGTGCGTCGGCACGATGTCCATAACAGTGAGCGTCTGCAGAGCGTCAGGATAGTCCAATGCCATTCGGTGAGCGGTGCGGCCGCCGCGGTCATGTCCGATCGCATGAAACGTTTTGAACCCAAGATATCGCATGAGACCAATCTGATCGGCCGCAAATGCGCGAAACGAGTAGTTGGACGCATCTCCCAGGCATCGCGGCTTAGATGAATCCCCATAGCCGCGCAGGTCCGCGCAGACCACCGTATAGCGCCTGCTCAATATGGGTGCCACGCGCGCCCACATGGCCAAGTTCTGTGGGAAACCGTGGAGCAATAGCACGGGCGGACCGGAGCCACTTATTACACAGGCGATCTCGATGCCGCCAACATTGACAGTACTACGTTCGAAGCCCTCAAACACTTTGCTTCAGTTCCTGCTTGCCGGACATTCTCGACATGAATCGCGCGGTGTGGATGATAGCTCCTATAATGCGCGGAGAGGTGGGCACCCCAGGTTGACAGACCTTCGCAAGTGCTCAATACTTCACCATAGAGTAAAGTATTGGACGCCTCTATGCGAATAAGACGTTGGGCGATCGGGCCGGCGTTCGGACTGCCTCTCCTGTTTTGCGCGATCGGTTTGGCTGAGAGCGAAGACGCAAAGCCCGCCTATCCGATTATGGCGCCCATCGCCCAATACAGTGCGGCGCCCCGATCGGACGAAATCGCTCTGGCGCGCAGCGCCGCGCCAATGTCGATCTCCGACAACGCCGACATTTTAACGCTCGGCAACCAGGGGTATAAAACAGCAGTGAAGGGCAAGAATGGGTTCGTTTGCGTGGTCGAGCGCTCATGGGGCGCCGGCTTCGACGATGCGCAGTTCTGGAATCCCAAGATCCGCGCGCCCATATGCTTCAACCCGGCCGCCGCACGCTCCGTCCTTCCCGGTTACCTGGAACGAACGAACTGGGTCCTCGCAGGTGTCTCAAAGTCCGGAATGGTAGCTCGTACCAAAGCCGCACTTGCCGCAAACACCTTGTTGGCTCCGGAGCCCGGCGCGATGTGCTACATGATGTCAAAGCAGGGATACTTGTCCGATGCCGACGGCCATTGGCATCCGCATCTCATGTTCTTCCTTGCCCATACCGACGGCGCCGCCTGGGGTGCAAATCTCGAGGGCTCCCCGATATTTGCCGCGCAGAGCGATCCGGAGCCCGTTACTACGTTCCTCGTTCCGGTGACCAAATGGTCTGACGGAACGTCCGCAGTCATGGAAGTGCACTGAAGTTACCGTCGAAAAGAATGCCGATTAGCAAAGCTTAATCACGCAGAAGCGCTTCGAGCGAAGTGCGCTTCTAGCTTGTCGAGCGAACCGGTCCAGCCTCCTTCGTGGCTACGACGGGTCTCCTCGTTGTGCAGGCGCGAATGGGTCAAGGTGAGTTCGGTACCCTCTGGAACAGCCTTGAGCGTGATCTCGATTCGTGACTCGTCCGGATCCTCCAGGCCGCCTTTCCAGCGCCAGCTCAAGACGACCCGCTCCGGTCGCACAATTTCGAGGAATTCACCGCTGCTTTCGTGCTCAGTGGTGTCGAGCATGCGGAAGCGCACTCGATAGCGGCCACCGACGCGAGGTTCGGATTCCGACAAGAGGACTGGCCCCGCGTCCGGCCCCCACCATTGCGCGATGCCTTCGGCGGTGGTGACCGCGTCAAAGACAACCTGCGGCCGCGCCTTGATACGACGCACTAGCGTGAGGCTGGTCATCGTCCCCTCCTCTGCGCGTCGGTATCCTTGCTCTGGGCGTAGGCTGCCAGCTTGTCGAGGCTTCCCGACCAGAAGTGCTCGTAGCGGCGCAGCCATTCCATCGCCTCGCGCATAGGCTCCGGGCGCAGCCGCACCGTCACCGTGCGGCCGGATTTCGAGCGGGTGACGAGACCCGCATCATCGAGCACGTCGAGATGCTTCATCACGGCCGGCAGCTTGATCGCAAAGGGCTCGGCGAGTTCGCTGATAGACGCGCCATCCTTGCGCTCAAGCTGTGCGAGCATCGCGCGCCGTGTCGGATCGACAAGCGCCCAGAACGTGCGATTCAATCGGTCGTGATGGTTCACCATATAGGAAAGTCTTGGCTCGTACGACCAGACTGTCAACTACTTATCGAACGGCTGTCGGCTCAGCGAAGCCGAAGCACTGACACGTGGATTCTCTTTACTGCGACGGAGTCATCACCTCGGCATCGCCGTAGTTTCCGTTAAGCCGCCCGTCGCGCGCGAAGTCGCGGATCATCCTGAAATAACCGGTAGCGTAGCGTGTCGAGATTCGCGAGCCGTCTGGCCCGGGTTCGAACAACGTCATGCCGTGCTCGGCACTGGGATAATAGGCCAGGGTGAACGGCTTTCCCGTCACGATTAGCGACTCGATGCGGCTGCGTGTCTCGGCGCTTGGCGCCTCGTAATCCTCCCCACCGAGGATCCACAGCTGCGGAACCCTGTCGGCGCGCAAAGTCGGCATGGGATCGTAGTAGAAGGGTGTTTCCCAACTGAACTGTGTGCGCATGGCTCGCAGTTCTGCCTCCGAGTGGGGCAAGAAAAAGAATGTGTAGTCGCCGTGCAAATCCTTGTACCACGGCGCGTTTTTGTATCTTGATCTCACTGCATCGAAATTCTCGAACCCGCGCGTGAATCCGCTGGCAAACACGGTTTCCGCGGCGCTCGCAACGGCAAGGGCGCTGGCAATGTTGTCGGCGGAGTAGCCTTTTTCGCGCAGTTGCAGTTCGACAGACTCCTGGTCTTCGTCGATCACGTTGACGGCCAGCCCGAAGCACACGATTACAAAATCGACTGATGCGCGGTTGGCCGCGATCGGAGCCACCCATCCACCTTGGCTGCCCGCCTGATAACCAATGCGACCTAAACGTGCGCCCGCCAGGTGTCGGGCTTTGCGCAATGCGGCCACGGCATCGTCCGCCAACAGGCTGAAATCCTGGGTGTAGTGACCCCCGGACTTTCCGGTGCCCCGTTTGTCGTAAACGAACGCGCCCACGCCTTCGGCGGGCAACATGCGCTGCAGGAAATAGTCAGTCAGCGCGGAGTCATGTTCTGAGCCGTGCAGGAGAACCACGATTGGCACTTTGTCCTTGCCCGTCGGCATCACAAGACGGCCGGCAAGCGTGATACCGTGACTTTCGAATGTCGCCTGCGTCACATCGAACGTAATCCGCCGACCGGAAACGCTGTCAAAGTCGACGCGCCCGCCACTGCACTCCGAAAAAGACACGGCTCTTCCGTCGATGCGGTCGGTCCAGCCATAGGTACTCTTCCAATTTCCATTTGCAGTTTTGTGCAGGGCGCCCGTCGCTCCATCGAATTTTCGCCAGCGAAGCGTGTCGTCGTACGATGGCGCAACATCGACGACGCTTGCGTCGGCCAGTCGATAGCTGCCGATGTGACAATCCGGCATAGCGCCTGCGCGCGCGATCGACACTGCTGCGAACAGCGCACAAATCACAAAACAGGACCGGGCAAAGCAGCTCATCGGCGGCACGAGTTTGGCTGTAAACGACGACCGCTCGGTTCGCAATCTTTGCGTACCCAGAGATCGGAACCGGTTTTAGCGGCTCCCTCAGAGCTTGTATTGGACGGATTCAAGGTCGCAATCTTCTCTTGACGGCTTGCGCTGTCACATTTAATAAGGGGCCGCGCCATCGTTGAACGGTAGGGAATCGGATGCTGCGAAGCTTCAGTGGAGCCTGTGTCAGAAGGGTCATCGACCGCAGCCACGCCTGCGTACCGGAGCACGCCCACGACTGGCCGGTCCTTTCACTCTTTGTGATTGGCTCCTATCTAAACGAGACTGAAATCGGCACGACGTTCATCTCGGGCCCCTCTGCCGTCCTCTATCGCGCCGGGGCGGCTCATCGCAATACGACCGCGGCGGTTGGATTCGAACAGATCGAGATCGAGTTCGATCCGAACTGGCTTGGACGCCGGCTGGTTCCAACTCTGCCCGTGATGCGGTGGGACGGAGGTCGTGCCGCGAGCGAGACGCGGTGCCTCGCTCATGCTTGCGAAGTAGCGGCATCCGAAAATCACCTTCGTGCAGCGCTCCAACGGTTCCTGGAGGTTGCAAGCCGACAACCCAGGTGTGAGCCTGCGGGCTGGATTGGCACGATCAACCGACGCCTCCGGCAAGACGCGACCCTGAACATCAGCGACCTCGCGAGAGAGGTAAGGCGGCATCCATCCTGGGTCGGATCAGCCTATAAAAATGCCACTGGGGAAGGGCTGCAGGAGACTGCCGCTCGGTTACGTGTTGAACGCGCGACGCGTCTGTTGCGCGAGACCGCCCAACCATATGCGTCTATCGCGCTTGATGCAGAGTTCTGCGACCAAAGCCATATGAATCGAACCTTTCGGCGCGTGCTCGGACGTTCACCCGCTGCCGTCAGGGAAGAACGGTGGAGCTTTCGACAAAGCCTGAAGTGACGTTGATGGATAGGATGCAATGGATCGCGCGCACTGTCCTGCCGGCCAAGCGCAGCCATATGGTTAATAGTGAAACTTGTAGTGCATCTCGGCGTAGATCTGGAACGGATTGTTCCAGTGGACGCCGCCGAAGGTCAGGCTGTTGTCGGTGAGGAGATGCCGGTTCGTGACGTTCAGTGCCGTGATCGACACCGACAGGTCACGGCTGAAGTTGCGGCCCGCTTTCAGGTCGAGCACTGCGTAGCTCGGCAGATGGCTCGGCGGCGCGAATCCATTCGACAGTCCGGAATTGACCGACAGGTTGGCGCCCATGAAGAACTCTTCGGGTAGGTTCGCGTTGTACCCGAGATTGAGCGTGTTGCGCTGATCGTGGTCGAGCGCGATGGGGGGATTGCCGCAGGCCGTCCCGGGCACCACCAGCCCTCCGGTGATCGATCCGGAGCAATCCGCCGTCTGGTTCGAGTAGGCAAGGTGCACCTGGCCGAAGGGCCAGAAGGCCGGTGAGCGCACCGTGAGCTCACGCCCCCTGATGAGTGCCGCCTCATCCGTAATTGGCAGAAAGATGTCCGATTCGCCGAGCGGGTTGTGGTCGAAGAAGTTACGCGCCTGAGTGACGAAGTAGTCCGCCTCGATACTCCAGCCCTGCAGGGGGATCGTCACGCCGAACTGGCGCTCCGTGTCGCGCTCTCCGCGCAGCGGCAGGAAGGCCGTGTCATTCGCGGTGGCGTAGGCGACCAAGGGCCCCGATAGCGTCTCGAGCGGCGGCGCTTGGTAGTACTTGCCCCAGAAGGCGCTCAGCACCCAGTCCAATCGCGGCACGAGGACCGTCGCGCCAAGCCGCGGGTCGGTCGCGCTCTCGGTGATACTGCCCTTGAAGTATGACTCGCGCACGCCCGCTGAAAGGTTGAGCCAATGTGCAGCCTCGAAGGTGTCCTGCACCCAGGCGACGGCGAGCCCGCCGCTGGGACTTTCCATCTCATTGAGCGTCGGCGAGCTGTTGCCGGTGAACGCCAGGTTGAAATCGGCCTGATCTTGCTGCGCGAACCCGAAGAGCCCGACATCCAGATGATTGCGGCTGAAGTTCATCCGCAGATTCTCTTCGGCGCCCTCGTATTGCGAGCTGTGGTGATAGGTAGTGATGGTCGGATAGTCGCCAGCGCCCCCGTCATAGTCCGCCCGTTCGAAATGATAGAAAATCGAGCTCGTGAGCACGGCGTCATTCGACAAGGTGTGCGCCCAGGACAGGAGCGCAAAATTGTCCGCCTCACTTTGCACGTCCCCGAACTGTCCGATGCAGTACGGGTCGTCGGCGAGCGGCACGGTACAGTCGGGAATCTGGTAATCGTCCTGACGCAATTGGGCAATGAGGGTCACCGCGTCCTGATCGCTCGACTTGTACTGCAGGTTGGTGAACACCCCATAGCCCTGCGTATTGTCGTGAATCACCTGGGACTGGGGCGTTTGCAGGCCGAGATTGCTGCGATTGCCCTCGACACTCGTATAGTAAGCGAAGTCGCTGGTGTGGCTCGCGACGCTCACGTAGTCGTCGGTCTGGCCGAAATTCCCCGCCGTCACATCCAGATCCGCCTGGTTAATGCTGCTGAAGCCGCTCTTCGGAATCACGTTGAAGATGCCGTAGGTGCGGTCGCCCTCGTCGGCCGCGTAGCTGCCCCGCTCGGCACCCAGGGTCTGGATGTCCTGGGGGTCGATCTCAGGGGCGAGGTTCTCCGCGATGTTGGTGTTCGGAATCTCGACCCCATCGATCAGCCAGTTCGTCTGATGACCGCCGCGCATGTGCAGCATGTCATGGGCTTGGTACGCCCCCGGGACGTAGTCCGTGATCATGGCGGAACTGTTGGCATTGCTCGCTCCCGGGGTGTTCTCAATGTCTTCCTGGCTCACGATCGTGATCGGGGTCATCGAGCCGACGGGGGGCAGACGGGACGCGGTTACCGTCACCTCGGAGAGCTTCGAAGGTTGCATCAACACGATGTTCGCGAACGGAAAATAACCCGCTTCCACCGTGACAGGCTCACTGACGGAAGCGAACTCGCGCCGCGAGATGGTGAGGAGGTAGTGGCCGATCGCCACCTTCGGAAAATTGAAGCGTCCCGTCGAGTCCGTCTGCTCCTCTAGGGTCGCGTGAGTTTCGGACTCGAGCACCACCTTCGCTCCCGGTAGCGGTCGGTCGCTGTCGTCCCGCACGACGCCGTTCAGGCTGCCATAGGCCGCGGCCCAGCCACGCGCCGGATGTAGCAGCATGAGAAGCAGGATAAATACCGCCCCGAAGGGGACCAGACAAATTCGGGGCCGGCGGCGCGCGCGCTGCGCCAGCCCCTCGATGCGATCTGTCACGTTAAAACTCCCCGGGGTCGCCTTGTGGGCGAAGCCCCGCAAACCTACGGACGAGCGCACGCCATTCGCGGCGCGCGCTCGAGATTGCGGCTGGTACGAGCCCAGCCGATGGAGGTCAGGTCATGCGACCCGGGGGCGCTCGGGACTGGGGAAGATGAACGAGGCGGACGGCGCCCGCGATCGATACGTACTCGACCGCGCCAAGCTGTTGAGCGGATAAGTTATCGCCCAGCAGCGGCAGGTGAGGGATCGGCCCGGTACTGCAGGCAGTGCCGAACACGCAATGTTCGCTATGGGGGGGACTTCCGGAGTGGTGGTGGTGCGCTCCCGGCAGGGAATCGCGGTGGGACGTGGAGTCCCCCACGGGCTCCCCATGCATGGAGTCCATGCCCATGGAACCTGCGTGCGCAGGCTCGCCATGCGCGAGCATGTCGGCGGGAAAGCCCTCCCAGCAGATCTCGATCGAGAACGGCCGGTCGCTTGCCGGCATGAACCCCGCCGGAATAAGCGCACGCGACGCAAACGCGACCAGCAGCATGCTGGCCATGAGCGTTCGGCTGCTACGCTTGCGCGGACTCAAGCGCATCTCCCATGGGGTTACTCTTGGGCCGGGATTTTACCCGTAAAAGCGCAGGAGCGGGAGCCGCTGGCCGACTGGTGTCTGCCCTTTTTCGGGCATCAGGCGCCCGGCCTCCGCAAGGTAGGCACGTCCAGGTCTTGCGCGTGCGACGTTCTGGAGTAAAGCAGTATTATTGAAGACCAGCTGTTTTTCGACATGCACCTTGAGCTCGCGGTTGTTCTTCTCGAATTCCCGCGATAGAGCTCCCGGTAGGTCGGCAGACGGAGATTGAAGCTCAATCGCCCCAAGGAAAACGTGCGCGCAGCTGCCATCGAACCGAGCGTCGAGCACCTGCGGAAGATGGGCGATGCTTTAAGCCGCGCGCAAGTGCAAGGGGATCGCCATCCCCCCGCACCTGCCGTCGCGCCCCGGCAAATGACAGTGGAAAAGGCCATGGCCAACATGATCGCTGTTATCGGAGCAGGATCCCAATCACCGCCCCGCCCACGCTCAATGCGGTCCGGATTATCAATGCGGGAACATCGGCGTGATCACTATGTAGGTGTGAGGATGACGCCATGAAACGGAACAAGATCGTCTCGGCAGAGAAATGGCTCACCGCACGGAAGACGTTGCTCGAGAAGGAAAAGGCGCACATGCGCGAGGGCGACAGGCTCGCCGCCGAGCGTCGAGAGCTTCCCTGCCTGAAGATCGAGAAGAGCTATACGTTCGAAACCGAGCAGGGCCGCAAGACGCTCGCAGACCTCTTCAATGGCCGCGACCAGCTCATCGTTCATCATCTAATGTACGGCCCCGAATGGAATGCCGCTTGTCCCGGTTGCTCCTTTCAGGCCGAACACGTCGACGGACCGGCTCAGCATCTCTCCCACCACAACGTGACAGTCGTAGCCGCCTCCCGCGCGCCGCTCGCCAAGATACTCGCGTACAAGTCGCGCATGGGCTGGCGCTTCGAATGGGTGTCATCGTTCGGTAGCGATTTCAACTACGACTTCCACGTGTCGTTCACGAAGGAGCAGGTCGAGCAGCGCCGGATCGACTATAACTTCGGAACGATCACGACCGACGGCCGATACATAAGTGAGGAGCTTCCGGGTCTGAGCGTTTTCTTGAAGGATGAAGGCGGCGACGTCTTACTCACCTACTCCACCTTTGCCCGCGGCCTCGACATGCTGCTGGGCACGCATCACTACCTAGATTTGACTCCGGAGGGCCGCAACGAGACAGGCCATCCCGGGTGGCCACGCCGTCACGACGAATACGCGGATTCGTCGACGAGATGACGGTCAGCGACCCGCCAGACCAGGAGCGATTATTCCGCGGTCAACAGGTTCGGATCGCACTTCTTCGGAACATGCGCCGCCGGCCATGGGCTCGACGGATAACTCCCGGCGGTGGGCCCGCGTTCGACGGCGGTTCAAGGTGAACTCGGCAGAGGCGATGCCAACGGCCGCGCCCGCCACTGTTTCCGAAAGCCAGTGGGCATTTTCGTGCACTCGCAAATAGGCCGTCGCAGTCGCCATGCCGTATCCCAGCACACGTCGGATCCAGCGGTAGTCATCTCCACCGGACTCGGCGAACACGGTGCCTACGGCAAATGCAGCGGTTGCGTGAAACGAGGGGAAAGAGTCTCCTCCCTCGCGCCACGCGTCGACGTCTGTGGTCTCATCCGGTCGCGAGCGACCCGCGGCGACTTTCAATCCTTCCGCCGTAATCAGGCTAAAGCCGGCAGCCTCAAGCATCGTATAGGACTCAACCCGGCCGTCAGGCTCGCCGATCAACGTTGCAACGACCCACGTCGCGGCAATGAACGCTGCGGCGGGAATTGCATCGCGCAGGTCATTAGGATCTTGACCATTTAGAACTGCTCGCTCGCCGACTGCAAAGTGTCTGCGCACCGGCCCGTCATACGCGTGGGCGACACCGAATGCCGCCAGCGCGCCGCCGAAGTACAGCCAATCCTTAGTGTCCCACCGAAGCGGAGCGGTGAAATAAAGCTTGGTATCGTCCCAGACGTCACCCGCAGTGATATCGTCTGCATGGCATGGGCTGCTCAGTGCCAGAACTGCAAAGGCGCTGGCGATCAGGAGGGGCACCATCGACCGGTAGCTTTTCGACGTCATGAACGCGCATTTCATCGTGGGAGCCTGTCGTGAGTAATTGGCTGCCTCTTCGCCAGGCGCAATGCCACCGCATCCCCGAGTCATTCATCCGAAAATCCAGTGCTGAACCTGTTGTGCTTCCAAGAAACTGCGCGCCTGCGCACCCTGCAGCATGGCCAATGTCGCAAGCAGGCCTGCTTCCGTACAGCTGCTCGCGGCGACGGTCACCGAGCGCGGTGCGTTGGGCACAGGCCAGCCGCTGCGCGGATCCAATATGTGGCTGTAACGAATGGAATCCTTCAAGAGGAAGCGTCGGGAGTCCCCGCTCGTTGCGAGTGCGCCGCGCTCCAGAGTCAGCACGAGCGCCGCCTCGCGCTCGGTGTCGGGGCGCTCGATTCCGACCTGCCATGGAGCGTGCGGAGGGGGCCGATTGGTTCGCAGATCGCCGCCGCAGTTGATCAGAAACGGCTCCGCGCTATGCGCGACGGCCAGATCGTAGGCGCGATCGACGGCATACTCCTTGCCGATACCGCCGAAGTCGAGCTCCATACCAAGGGGCAGCAAAAGCTTGGGCGATTGCCAGCGCAGCCTGTCGAAACCAATGCGCGGCAGGAGGCTCTCTATCGTCGCTTGGCCCGGCACGCGGTCCGAACCGTCGAACTGCCATGCATGCCGCAGCACACCGGAGGTGATGTCAAAACGGCCATCACTCAATTCATAGCATTGACCGGCGAAGTCCAGGAGCGAGGCCGTCTCGGTGTCCACGCTGATCTCATTGCCGCGATTGCAATGAATCCATGCCAGCACACTATCGTCGCGATAGCGACTGTATTTTTGCTCGACACGCCAGGCCTCGTGTGCCACCAGGTTCCCGAGTTCTAGTGCGTGTCCGCGGCTTGGCGTGTGTACGAGGACCTCGCAGGGGCTTGCCATCGCGCTAAAGCAAGCGGCATAAAGATCACGGGCCCGCTGTTCAATCACGAGCGGTCCTGCGGGAGAATTACGCGCCGTGTGTGCCACGCCTCCACATCGGATGGTCAATAGCTGAAACCGATCTGGACCAGGATCGCTTTGAGATCCGGATACAGATCAAGACCCCGCAGCGCGCCGGGTCCGGGAATGCCGTTCTCTTGGGTCTGCTGATAGTATTCGATGCGAACGTTGAACTCCGAGCTTTCGCGACCGAGCTTGTCGCGCAGCTTGATGCCGTACTTCAACCCATAGGTCAGCGCCTGCAAAGCGGCGAGGCGCGAATCTGAGGAGGCCGAAGACAGTCCCGGTGCGGTGAAGTCGAGGAGCCAGGGGGTATAAAAGTTTGCAGCAGTCTGCCGATACCAGCGCAACGTCGGCCGCACATATTTATCGCGCTCGCCAATCCACCATTGCAGGTGCAACTGTGCAGTTTCCGAGTGGACACCCCAATCGTCCGCCATGTACCGCAGGGACAATCCGGCGGAGCTTCGCTCCCAAGCCACGCGATTATCCAGGTACACGCTCTTACGCGTGCGCGAGTCGGGACGATTCTCATAGACATAGCCACGGACATCACCGCTAGCGTCGATGACCGAGATGATCTTGTAAGGATCGTTCAGGTAGCCGGTGAACCGATCCAGAGAAAAATTGACTTCCGAGAGCCAGTTACGGCTCATCACCTGCGTCAGGCTCAACAGCAGGCCCGCGCCATCTTTGTTCTGATTGCCGGTTTTTTCGAACAGCGCGTAATTGCTGAGCGGCACCGGTGTTCCACCGATCGGGTGCAGGGAGTCGGCTTCGTAGCTTGCGCCGAAAGATACGGTCGTGTTTTTCTGATTGAAGTCGCGCGCGATCGACGCATTGGCGGAGCCGGAGTAGAAGTCGTCTTCGTAGGAGAGCTTCGCGCCGAAACTTGCGGTGAGGAGGCGCTCCAAAGGCAGCGTCCAGTCGGCGCCCAGCGCTGCTCGCAGATCGGAGTAGTGCGGATCCTCCGGCAGGTCGCCGGGGGCCGTGGTGTAATTATGCTTGCCGCCAGTAAGACTCTTCCCCGACGGCGATGCGAACGTTTGGGGCATGCGGCTCGGCGATGCTCCGTTCGGACTCGCACCGGAGAGAGCGTCAAAGGTAAGGTTGAGCCCAGCTGATGCTCCATCGCCGTAGGCCTTGGTGACGCTGACTACCGGCTCGATGACCTGAACTCGACCGTCTTCGTGATAGTACGCCAGAGCCGAGTCCAGCGACCAATCGCTTAGAGCGCGCTCCATACCGGTACTCGGCGCTTCCTGCGCCCGTCCCGCGGAGGCGCTCAGCAAGGCACAGCTTGCCGCGATCAGGCGGCGCCGGACCCCGCCCTCATCGCGCTTCAGTTGCACCCGCAACCTCCGCCGGCGAATGAGCGACCGCCCGAGGATGCCTCCTTACTGAAGTACAGATGATCGTCGATCGCATCGTCGACGGCGTTACCACTGAGCTGCATGTCTTGGCGGGACAGAAGATCACGCTGCCACGGCTTGACGCCGAGCGAGGCACAGCCGCTTGCGACGACGGCAGCGCCAACGATCAAGATTAACCCCAAAGCTCTGCGATTCATGGTGGTTCTCGTAACAAATTATTTCTCGGCGAGAAGTTGTTGAATCTCCTTGGTTCGGCTCTGGCGGTCGACCGGTCGAAAGCCGATATGCGTATAGCGCAGCACGCCATGTCGATCGATGAGCACGCTCGTGGGCATGCCCGCCACTTTGAATTGCTCGGCGAGCACGCCCTGCGGATCGAATTGCACCTCGAAGTTCGGGTCGAACCGCTTCAGAAACCGCTCAGCGTCAGCGCGGTCATGATCGAGGTTAATCGCAATGACGGCCAGTCCTTGGCTCTCATAGGTACTCTCCATGACCCGCATCCAGGGGAATGCCTCACGGCAGGGAGCACACCAGGATGCCCAGAAGTCCAGGTACACAACACGTCCCCGCAGGCCCCTGAGATCGAGCGAGGTACTCGCACGGCACGGGGTTCCCGCTAGGCACGTGCAAGCGAGCAGGAGGAGAAGTACCTGACGACGCGTCGCACTCATCGCTTGAGTTGCGCTCGATCGACACGGCAAAGGCTCAGAAACGGATGTCGCCGCGTAGAATCCAAAATGATTCGCATTTGCGACGCGCGTTGCCTCGGATAGAGGCGACGTGCCCTGACCAAGCCGTGTTTCATCGCAAATAATCCTGCGTCCTCAAGAGACCACCGCGCGCGCGTGCGCCGCTAACGGGCGCGCACGCGATACTGACCACATTTACTTTACGATGCAAAGTACTTTGAGTCCAGAAAATACAATTTGAACCAGCCGTTAGCTCCAGATCCGCGGCCATGTAAGGCTGCGAGCGATCTTGGTCTAGCGCTGCTCGGTGGCGAGCCTTCCAAAGCGCCGCTGGCGGCCGGCGTAGTCATCAAGCGCACATTGGAAGCACTGTTCATCGAAGTCTGGCCATAGGCTGTCAGTAAAATATAACTCTGCGTGCGCGACTTCCCACAGCATGAAGTCGCTGAGGCGCCTCTCACCTCCGGTCCGTATGAGCAAATCGACTGCTCCGGCCGGCAGTGCAGAATGATCGACTTGCTGGAGGAGTCTGTAGAAACCCTTAGGCGTGAGCTTCGAGCTGCGATCGGCGCGCCATGCCGCCCGCATAATGCTGTAATGGGATGAGTAGTCGACCACGATGCGCAGATGCATGCGTGAACCGGCTGCAGTCAGCCGCTCGCTTCGATTAATGGTCCGCAGAAACGGCCCGCTTAGACGATCGCGTCGACCAATTACATTGATACGGATGGATTGCTCGATGCAGCGGGCTCTCTCCGTAATCAAGTACCTGCGAACCAGACGCATAAGTGCATCAACTTCCGCCTCCGGGCGGCCCCAATTTGCTGACGAAAACGCATACAGCGTCAGTGTTTGTACGCCGGCGTGCACAGCACTCCTAACTGCTGCCCGTACCGCCTTCACACCTTCCACGTGCCCTGCCGTGCGCGGCAATCCGCGCTGCCTCGCCCAACGCCCGTTGCCATCCATAATGATTGCCACGTGCATCAGCGGCTGATCGCTTCAATTCTTGCAGCGATAGTTACGGATCTTGCGGAATTCCGGGCTGTCGAGACTGACTGATCTTCGATTACGAATGAGTCGCATTTGTGCTATGCCGCGATCTAGGCATCGTTTCGGATGACCCAAATGACTTGCTAATGACTTTTAAGGGGGTTACTTTACGATGCAAAGCTTGCAGGTGTCCAACGTGGCGAATCTATACAAGGCACTGGCGGAAATCGACGCTATCCGGGGCCAACTGGCGCGCGCCGCGAAATTTCGCGGCTATGGACCGGCTACATTGGCGGCCACCGGCGCTCTAGCGCTGGTATCCGCGGCTGCGCAGTCGTATTGGCTAAAGAGCCCTGCGCGCGAGATTGGATTCTATTTTGGAATCTGGATCTCTACCGCCGCGGTTTCGGTAATCATCATTGGTATCGAAACCATCTGGCGTGCCCAGCGGGTTCACTTCGGTCTCGCAAAGGAAATGATTCACTCCGCGGCCGAACAATTTCTTCCAGCCATCGTCGCCGGTTTGCTGCTGACGGTCGTGCTCGTGCGCTACGCGCCACAAAGTCTCTGGATGCTTCCGGGCTTGTGGCAAGTAATATTCAGCCTGGGTGTATTTTCCTCGTGTCAATTTCTGCCGCGCCCAATATTTGCGGTAGGTGTGTGGTACCTCGCAGCGGGCCTAACCTGCCTCGCCCTAGGCAACGGTGATTGGGCATTGTCGCCTTGGGAAATGGGTGTGCCGTTTGGCGTGGGGCAGGTGCTCGTTGCCGCAGTGCTGCACTATGGAGAAGCAGATGACCAGTCGTAGCGTGAAGGCACGTGCGCATCGCTTCGCATACGACGGACTTGACCGCGTGATCCACGAGCGCGCGCGCCTCGGTCTGCTCACCTGTCTCGTAGCTCATCCTAAGGGGCTCTCCTTCGGAACTCTCAAGCAACTGTGTCGATTAACAGACGGCAACCTGAGTCGACATCTGCAAGTGCTAGAGGCAGCGAAGCTCGTCGAAATCTCCAAGAGCCACGTGCGCAATCGCCCGCAGACGCTCTGCCGAATCACCTTACAAGGCCGCAAACGCTACGTGAATTACCTTGCCATTCTCGAACAGGTAATTCTTGACGCGGCAGCCGGAATTGGAAACGACGTGGAGAGCAAGAGCGCGAGTGCGCTCGCGCGTACTTAATTTTTAGGCACTCGTCCGTTTCGTACCGGCAATACATGGCTCGAAACCGGGTGGGCCCACCTGTTCGGCAAGGCACCCATGCCCATAATCCATCCCCTCATAGAGACCGTGGGCTTTGCTAGTTTGGCGCTCGCGGCGACGTACGCCGTTCTAGCTCTCGTAGCCGTACTCGCCTGGCAAATGCGCAGAGCGACACCGAAGCACCTGGGGCTACGGCCAGTGACGGTCCTCAAGCCTCTGCGCGGCGACGAACCAGGCCTCTACGAGAACCTGCGCTCGTTTTGTCTGCAGAATCACCCGGAATATGAAGTCGTGTTTGGCGTGCGCGATTTGACTGATCCGGCGCTCGCGGCCGTGGACAGACTAATAGCGGAATTCCCGCAGCTCCCTATCGATGTTGTCGTCAATCCGCAGCAGCATGGAAGTAACTGCATAGTTAGTAACTTGATTAACATGACCGTGCGGGCGCGCCACGACGTACTGGCGATTTCAGACAGCGATACCGTCGTTGGGAGTGACTATCTCGCGACCGTCACCGCGCCGCTGCGCGATCACAAAGTGGGCTTGGTCACCTGCTTATACCTTGGTGTGCCGACGGGAGGCATTTGGTCGAGGTTCAGCTCGATGTACATTAACGAATGGTACATGCCTTCGGTGCTGCTAGCGTGGTTATTTGGCTACCGGGGATATGTCTCTGGCCAGACCTTGTGCCTGCGTCGAGATACGCTGAAGGCGATCGGCGGCCTGCTGGCGACTCCGAACCATCTGGCCGAGAATTATAGGCTGGGTAAGCTGATTCGCGGATTGGGTCAGCGCGTTGTGTTGTCGCCCTACGCGCTCAAGGTCCAACAAAACGAGCCAAACTTGGACTCGCTAACACAGCGTGAGCTGCGGTGGATGCGCGCCATACGTGTCATGCGACCACTCAGTTTTCCATTTCTTTTTATAACCTTCAGTTTCCCACTGGCAGTTGTGGGCATCGCCCTGAGCGCCGCAGAACCATTACATTGGAGTACTGAGTGGGCGCTTTTCCAGACCACCGTCATGGCGCGTTTGGCTTTGCACTTCGTGAATCGGCTGCTAGGGAATCGGCCTCCAGTGCGGGAGTTTTGGCTCTTGCCTGCGCGGGATCTGTTGACATGCTGGGCGTGGGGTCGAAGCTTCTTCAAGAATCGAGGCACGTCGACTTTCTATGGCAACATATAGTGCATCAGATGCTGAACACAGCGCGGAGCGCGTCGTTTTGGGGTATTGGGGTCGACGATATTCTAGGTATTGCAAAGCTGTGCAAAGCTGCCTAGGGCAATCCAGCGACGAAACAAACCGGCGCTAGCGGCAGTCGAGCGGCACGGGAAGCGCTACTTTCAAGCACGGTAAGACGGCCAAGTGCGCGAAAATGAGGCACTATAAGAATCGCTGTACTTTGGTGACGCGCCGTGGCGGAAATTTCTAGTCTGGCCAAGCTTCGCCGCCGCCATTCCCCTGCCGGTTCTGCGCTAATTACAGCGCCTTGCCGCGGGTTGCTCCGCAGCCAGTTCCTTCATCCATTCGCAAGGACTTGAAACCAGGTTCGACCGTCCACCGCATTTCCGCGGGCACGAAATCAAATGCCAATCGGCCCGACGAGCCTGCCGAGGAATCGGCACTGAGCTCGGGTTCATGATTAAATGTTTCAAACTCGCAGCTACAGTCGCATTTCCGCAGTGATACTGTTCCGCACAGCGCTGCTGTGTGACCTCGCTATTATACACAACTCACAAACTGATAAAACGATGGATACCTGTGCTTCTATACGTCTTAGCTCTCAAAGAAGTGTCAATTGCATGCTCGCATTAGTGGCATCTGCCTGTGGCCATTAGCGGCCAGCTCGTCTTACTTCACCATGGGACGCAAGGCGTGTCTGGACCGAGCCGTTTTGATGACTTTGTCATTTTTGCCGCGGACGGCATTTTATCCATATTTTGGCACTCTCCTGCTCTTGAAATAGGCAGAAAAACGCAATCGCCACTGGCACCGATGGATATAGATTCCGTTCGCCGTTAGCTAATGTCAGATGTAGTCGATATGCGCTCTGCCAATGCGACGGCGCGGAATCGCGCTGCGGCATTAGTTGGCATACTCTTTCTCACATGCGTCTGTCTTGCTCCCGCTCTCGTTCCCCTACTCACAATCCGAAGCCTCGTGCCATTGCCGGAATGGACTGATGCGGGGCCCCTAACCACTGGACAATTAGAGTACGCCGCCCAATACACGCTCCTGGCACTCGGCGTGTCCGTCGCTCTGCTTAGCGCAATACTCGCTACGTACCCAATATCCTGGGTACGACGAACCCTGCACGTTTTAAGCTTCAGCATTCTTCTTGAGCTCTTCTACCGATTTGCCTATGGCGGTCCCGTGTCGGTCGGCGTATTGCTGTCGGTGGGAGAAACCAGTCACCGTGAGTCCTGGGAACTCATCATCGGGCACCCGATCCTGAGCGCCTCGCTCGCGCTGGTTGCGATAATGGGGTTCCTTGCCTTGATCATTGCATGGAATGCACGACGCCGATTCTCAATGGCGATCCCACTTGGACTCGGATTATTAGCCATGGTCGTGACTTCGCTATCCGCTTCGATCGGTATTTATGAACTCCACAGTGCAACGTCTGTCACCCGCCTCATTTCAAGGGAGCTAGCCGGCACATTTCCCATCGACTTAGTCAGCGCCACGCAGTCCGTTGTACGGACCGAATGGAATGGGGGTCGAGACGCCGCTGCGCGTGCCGCCTTCAAGTTTCCCAACGCGCGCGTGGTCGGAGATCCCTTGCGAAGCACAAGCCGTGAAATATACATCATCGTCATCGGAGAGACGTCGCGCCGTAGCAATTGGTCGATCTATGGATACCCTAGGGATACCACACCGCGTTTGAGGGAATTGCGAAACGAATTGTTCATATTCAATCGCGTTACCTCCAATGCGACCAACACGATCCAAAGTCTTCCGCTTGCGCTGTCCCGTGCAGACACTACTGACATGAATCGATTTCGCTCGGAGCGATCGATCGTTGGCCTATTGAGGCAGGCAGGGTTTCAAACTTCTTGGATTTCGAATCAAGAGCGTTCACGATCCTTCAATAATCCCATAACGCAGATTGCCCTGGAAGCCGACAATGTGTCGTTTCCAGACGCTGTATCCGGCGCGGCGACGGGCGACCGGTTCGATAGCAATCTCTTAGGACGCCTAGACGACCAATTGAGGCGAACTTCGACTAGCGGAAAAGTTGCAATCTTTTTACATATGGAAGGTAGTCATTTTAGCTATAAGGACCGCTATCCTGCCGGAGCCAGTCGGTTCCCCGATGAAGACCATCCGCCGCGTCTAATGAGCACGCGCAAGACTCAATTGGTCAATGAATACGACAATACCATCTACTTTACCGACTATATCCTTCAACAGATCATCACACGTCTACAGCATTGCGACTGCAAAGCTGGGCTTTTATTCTTCTCCGATCACGGCGAGCGGCTATTCGATGGTGGATCGGCGGACGATGAATTTGGCCATGGCTATCCAACCGTTACGCTACCGGACATTGAAGTCCCGTTCTTTATTTTTCTGACTAAGGACTATCGGATGCACTACCCCGCATTTGTGGACACTCTTAGCATGCATGCGAATGCCGTCGCGACGCTTCACAATGTGTTTGAGACGATTGTTGATCTTTCGCGCGTCACTTACGACGGCCGTTCTTCGGACTTGAGCTTGTTTTCCAAGAGTTTTCGCGAGGCAACGTCACTAAGTGTTCTTGACGTGAACGAAAATGTAATCTCGATCCCCGTCCAAGAATACCCAAATCAGCTACGCAAATGATGCCGCGGCGATCCGCCCGCTCGCCCCATTCTCCCTAA
>Ga0302324_100009023_pt1 | contig 20946 bp, 12 predicted proteins | sample Palsa_T0_1_FD_201949 | JGI IMG/M metagenome (GOLD analysis project Ga0302324, IMG submission 201949) | Peat permafrost microbial communities from Stordalen Mire near Abisko, Sweden - Palsa_T0_1 | ecosystem: Environmental > Terrestrial > Soil > Palsa > Peat permafrost | place: Sweden: Abisko...
TCGGCAAAGGTCTCCGTCGTGTAGCGCAGGCGCTTGTACGCGATGCGCAGCCGGTGGAGCGCCTCCGCGTCGTCCGGCTTCGCGCGGCGCCGGCGATCGACCTGGCGGCGCGCGCGGTCCACGGCGCGGCGCGCGAACTTGGCCAGGCGCCGGTCGCAGCGCGGGTCCACGCGAAAGGCCAGCAGGGCCGCCAGCAGCCCGCGCCCGTGCTGGAGGGCGCCGCCGCGCACCGAGCGAAGGAGCACACTGCGCAGCCGGTGCTCCCGGCGCCGGCGGCCCGCGAGCCACACCGCGACGTCGGGATGGCTCACCCCGAGCGTCCCGATGAGCTCGAGCAGCACCTCGTCGTCGCGCAGCGCGCCGGTGGCTTGCATGACCTCGCGGAGCGCGAGGCGCACCTCTTCGGCGTGGAAGGGACCGAGCACCGGACGGCCCACCTCGAGGACCGTGCAGGTGCGACGGAGGGCCACGCGGAGATCGTGCACCGCCTCCCCATCGTCGGCCGACGCGTGGACGCGTGGGGCCACGTCGCCCAGGCGCGCGTCGAGCGCCCGGAGCTTGTCGACCAGGAAAGGGCCGGCGGTGGGCGCCGGGACGGTGGCCGCGACCGGACCCTCGCTCACCGACGGAGGCGTAGCACGGAGGCCGTCGTGACGGGCTTGAATCCGAGCACGCGCCCCAGCGATCGCCGAACCGCTTGCCGCGCGCCTTCCGCCAGCTCGGCGTCGGTGCGCGCCGGGCCGCTCCCCGCCCCATCGCCCCCCGCGCCCCCGTCTTCCAGGGCGGCGAGGACCTCGTGGCGCGCGGCGGCGAGGAGGTGGGCATCGACCGTCTCGTCGAGGACCCCGCGCGTCACCAGGGACACCTCGCCGGCGGGGCGTCCGACGGCGTCGACCACCACCACCACGTGCGCCGTGCCGTGCGCCGCCAGCGCCGCCCGCTCCCGCAGCACCCCGGGGGGCAGGACGCGGCGCGCGAACACGTGCACGCGCCCGGCGTGCACGCGGCCTGTCTTGCGCAACGCCGTCTCGTCCAGCTCGGCGCGATCGCCGTTCTCCAGGACGCACACCTCGGGCACGCCCAGCTCCGTCGCCAGCGCCGCGTGCCGCAGCATGTGGTGCAGCGTTCCGTGCACGGGGATGAAGGCGCGCGGCCGCACCATGGCGATCATGCGCGCCTGCTCGTCGTGATGGGCATGCCCGCTGACGTGCACCGCGCGATCCGACCACCACGAGCGCAGCTCCACCCCGCGGCGCAGCAGGTTGCCCATCACCTGCATCACCTCGCGCTCGTTGCCCGGGATGACCCGGCTGGACATCACCACCACGTCGCCGGCCGCGAGATCGAACGACGGGTGCTCGCCGCGCCCCAGCCGCGAGAGCGCCGCCGCCTCTTCGCCCTGGGTGCCCGTCGCCACGCCGAGGATGGCGCCGCGCGGGAGCTCGCGCGCGCGCTCCGCCGGCCACACCAGATCGCTCGGCCACTCCAGGTACGGCGCGCCGGAGTGCTCGCCGGTGGAGCGCGCGGTGGAGCGGGCCACGCGCGCGTGGGTGCTCACGCTCCGGCCGAGGGGCACGATCCTCCGGCCGTGGCGGCGCGCGATGTCCCCCAGCAGGCGCAGGCGATGCACGTTGGACGCGAACATCCCCACCACCACGGCCTGCCTGGCCCCGGCCACGATGGCCTCGAGCGCCTGCCCCACCCCCTCTTCGCTCCCGGTCGGCCCGCGCGCGTCGATGTTGGTCGAGTCGCTGAAGAGGAGGCGGACCCCCTCGCGCGACAGTTCCTCGAAGCGCTCGACGTCGAAGGTCTCGCCGTCGGGCGGCGCTTCGTCGAACTTGAAGTCCCCGGTGTGCACGACGAGCCCGGCGGCGGTGCGGATGGCGAGCGCGGTGGAGTCGGCGATGGAATGGGTGACGCGGATGGGCTCGACCTCGAACGGACCCACGCGGACGCGGGTGCGCGGCGTCACCTCGCGAAGGTCCACGTGATCGAGGATCTCGTGCTCGGCGGCGCGCTCGCGCACCAAGCCGAGCGCGTAGCGAGGTCCGTAGACCGGCGCATGAAAGCGCTTGAGCAGATAGGGAATGGCCCCGATGTGATCCTCGTGCCCGTGGGTCACGAAGATGCCGGCCAGATGGTACGGGTCGAGCGCCGCGAAGTCGGCGTGGATGACGTCGACGCCCAGGCCGCGGCCGTCGAAGGTGACGCCGCAGTCCACCACCAGCACTTCGCCCTCCTGCTCGAGCGCGAGGCAGTTCATGCCGATCTCGCCGAGACCGCCGAGGGGCAGGATGCGGAGCGACGGGACGGCCAAGGTCGAGCCTCTTACCATGCCGCTTCCCGCCGCGCGGCGGGAAGATGAACGTGCTAAGCGCGCGATATCATCTTCATGTCGACGCTCGCCGACAAGCGCTTCGTCCTCGTCACCGGCAAGGGGGGCGTGGGCAAGACCACCGTCTGCGCCGCCGAAGCGCTGGCGATCGCCGCCCAGGGAAAGCGCGTCCTCGTGGCCATGTGCAACGCCAAGGAGCGCCTCAGCACCATGCTCGGCGCGCCGCCCATCGGATCGGACGTGGTCCCGGTGGCGGCCGGCGTCTGGGCGGTGAACATGAACCCCGACAAGGCGCTCGAGGAGTACGGCGTGCTCGTCCTTCGCAGCCGCGTCCTCTATAAGACGCTGTTCGACAACCGCTACGTGCGCTCGTTTCTTCGCGCCGTCCCGGGCATGCCGGAGTGGTCGATGCTGGGCAAGGCCTGGTGGCACACCACCGAGCGCCTGCCGGACGGGTCCTCGAAGTACGACGTGGTCATTCTCGACGCGCCGGCGACGGGGCACGGCCTGGATATGCTGCGCGTCCCCAAGGTCATCCTCGACGTCGTGCCGCCCGGCCTTCTGCGGCGCGACGCGGAGCGCGCGTGGGCGCTGTTCCAGGACCCCACGACCTGCGCCATCGTGCTGGTGACGTTGCCGGAGGAGATGCCCACCACCGAGACCCTCGAGCTGGCGCACGCCCTCGGCGAGCTCCGGCTTCCCATCGGGCGCGTGGTGGTGAACGGCGTCCTCCCCCCCCTCTTCACGCGCGACGAACGGGCCGCGCTCGAGGCCGTGGACCGCGTCGACCTGACGGCGCGCGGGGAGGCGGCCATCGTCGCCGGTCGCGACCGGGCCACGCGCGAGCGCGTGCAGGCCGAGAGCCTGGGCCGTCTGTCGCGCGAGCTCCCGGTGGCGCCCGCGTTCCTGCCCCTCTTGATGGAGGACGCCGCTCGTCCCGACGCCATTCGCCAGCTCGCCAGGCGCGTGTAGGTCCTTTCAGGACCGCGGAAGCGAGCCCCCGCGCACTGTGCGCCACCGTGACAGCGCGTTCCGGATGCCGTGAACTTCCGGCCCCGCGCCTTTCCGTAACCTCGCGCAATTGCGGACGCAGGCGGCGCGCTGGGCGTGGCTCGACCGTTGCGATCAAGGGCGCGCATGAAGCTCGTCGCCGTTGCCGGCCTGGTTGCCGCCACGCTCGTCCCCGTCGCTGCCCACGCGCAGGGGCTGGAGGAGGAGGTCCCCCCGCTCCCGCCGCCGGCCGTCACCGTCACCGTCCCCGTGCCACCCTGTCGCCTGTCGGAGCACGCCGGCTTCGAGGACGCGGACGCTCGCACCGCGGGGGCGCTGGTGTGCGCCGCCATCGCGCACGAAGGGCCGCCGGCGGCAGCGCGCTACCGGGTTTCGCTGGGCAAACTCGGGAGGATCCTCATTCTCTCGGTGGCCGAGGAAGGCGCGAGCATCGACAGCACCCTCGACTCGCGCGAGATGCGCCTGCAGGGCATCGAAGAGGTGGAGGTCGCCGCGCCGCGCATCGCCGCGTCCATCGTGCACCACATCCCGCTGGTGGACACGGAGAAGGTCGACAACCTGGTGGGCGGCGAGACGCGAACGCCCCGGAGCCGCTCGGGGAAGGTGCACTTCGCCCTCGGTCTGGCCGGGGTCGAGCCTCCGCTCGACCAGGGCATCAGCCCGGCGCCGGGCATCATCCTCGACGTTCACTACGAGACCCCGGACCAGCGGCTCGAGCTCGGCGGATCCTTCCGCGGCGGCGGCGGATCGGCCAGCAGCAGCGCGCCGCAGATCGGCTTCGCCATCTTCTCCTTGGGCGGTCGCTACTACATCAGCGACTCGGACTTCAGCCCCTACGTGGGCGCCGGCCTGTCGTGGGAGTTTCTCAGCCTGACCTTGCCGGAGGACTTTTCCGGCAATAACTCCGGCCTGGGAGCCTACGCCGACGTCGGCGTGGAGATCCTGCGCACGCACCATGCGCACCTGGCCCTGGGCGCGCGGCTCGACGTGCCGTTCTTCGCGCTGAACTCCAACGAATCGGAGGCCTTCCCGGTGAGCGGCGGGTCAGCGCCACGGCTGCCGAGCCCGTACTACTACGCACCGCTCTCGCTGGAGCTGCGCCTGACCTTCTGAGCCTCGGGCGGAACCTACCCCTTCTTCAGGTTCTCCAGCGCGAAGTCCCAGTTGATCAGCGACTTGAGGAAGGTCTCGACGTACTTGGGCCGCGCGTTTCGGTAGTCGATGTAATAGGCGTGCTCCCAGACGTCGATGGTCAAGAGCGCCTTCTGTCCGTGCTTCATCGGCAGATCGGCGTTGGGCGTGCGGGTGACCGACAGCTTGCCGTCCTTGCCCTGCACCAGCCACGACCAGCCGGAGCCGAACTGCGTGGTGGCGGCGTTGGCGAGCTCCTCGGTGACCTTCTCGACGCTGCCGAAGTCGCGCTTGATGGCGTCGGCCAGATCGCCCGTGGGCAAGCCGCCGCCCGCCGGCTTGATGGAGTGCCAGTAGAAGGTGTGATTCCAGTGCTGCGCGGCGTTGTTGAAGATGCCGCCCTCGCTGGTGAGGATGATGTCCTCCAGCGATTTGCTGGCCTCGGGCTTGCCCTCCAGCAGCTTGTTCAGGTTGGTGACGTAGGCCTGATGATGCTTGCCGTAATGGTACTCGAGCGTCTCCTCGCTGATGTGCGGGGCCAGGGCGTTCTTGGCGTACGGAAGGGGCGGCAGCGTGAAGGGCATGGTCTCTCCTGGGGTCGATGCGTGTCTGCAAGAAAATGCGCGGGGTGGTGCCAGGTGAGCAACCTAGCGATGGAACGGCGCGCCGCAACGCCCGCGCTGCCGACAGTCCCTCCGATTCTCTACCCCCCGGTCGTCGCGCGCTGGACCAGGAGCTTCTCGATGAGGCCCTTGGAGTAGGCCGAGAGCTCGCGGAAGACCACGCCCATGCCGGGCGGGTCCTTCTCCGTACGGACGACCTCGCCGACGCCTTCGATGGTCTCGATGTCGTCCATGATCACCGTGAAGCGCAAGGTCACGCGCGTGCCGACGGGGAGCGGCGACTGCGACTTGATGAAGACGCCGGTGCGCGAGATGTTGGTCACGTACTCCTGGATGAAGGCGTCGAAGGACTCGAACTCCTTGTTGATGGTCACGCGCTCGTCGATGCGCTTGCCGGTGGCGTCGCTCGGTTCGGGCATGGGTCCCCTCTCCTCCTCGTCTCCCCTCGTCGCTCACTTGCCCGTGAGATCGAACTGCTCGAGGTGGTACTCGGTCCGCGAGCTCACCTGGATGCGGCGCATGTAGCGCTTCTCGGCCTCCTGCAGGACGGCTTTCTCGCTGCCCGTCAGGAGATCGGCCACCGCGGGGTGGCAGTTCACGTGCACCGTGTACCCCGGCAGATCCTGCCGCTTTCTGCGGATCTCGCGGAGGATCTCGTAGGCGATGGTCTCCTTGCTCTGGAGGTGCCCGGTCCCGTCGCAGTAGAAGCAGGGCTCGTGGAGGAGGCGCCCCAGGCTCTCCCGCGTGCGCTTGCGCGTCATCTCGATGAGGCCGAGATCGGAGATACGGTTCAAGGTCGTCTTGGCCTTGTCGCGCTGCAGGTGATCCTCCAGCGCGCGCCGCACCTTCTCGCGGTTGGAGGGCTTCTCCATGTCGATGAGGTCGAGAATGATGAGACCGCCCATGTTGCGGAAGCGAAGCTGGTAGGCGATCTCCTGCACCGCCTCGAGGTTGGTCTTGAGGATGGTCTCCTCCATGTCCTTGGAGCCCTTGCCCACGAACCGGCCGGTGTTCACGTCGATGGCGGTGAGGGCCTCGGCCTCGTCGATGATGAGGTAGCCGCCGCTGGTCAGGGGGACCTTGCGGGACAGCGCGCGACCGATCTCGTCCTCGATGCCGTAGGCGTCGAAGATGGGCTCGTCCTCGCTGTAGTAGACGACGTCCTTCAGCCGCTCGGGCATGAACATCTCGACGAAGCGTGACAGCCGGTCGAACTGCGCCTTGTCGTCGATGACGATCTCGTCCACGTCGTCGGTGAAGAGATCGCGCGCGGTCTTGAGGATGATGTCCAGCTCGCTGAGAAGGTTCTGCGGGGCGCGCGCCCCTTCGCGGTTCTTCGCGACCTCCCCCCAGAGGCGTACCAGGTAGCCGACGTCTTGCTTCAGCTGCTTCTTGGTGAGGCCCTCGGCCACGGTGCGCACGATGAGACCGCCGGTCGGCGGCTTCATGCTGTCGATGGTCTCGCGCAGGCGCGCGCGCTCCTTGTCGCTGCCGATGCGCTTGCTGACCCCCACGTGCTCGAGCGTCGGCAAGTAGACGACGTAGCGGCCGGGGAGCGAGATGTGGCTGGAGCAGCGGGCGCCCTTGGTGCTGATGGGCTCCTTGGTGACCTGGACGATGATGTCCTGGCCCTCCTTGACGACGTCGCGGATGGGCGTCGACTTGGACAGACGTCCCGGCACGCCGCCGTTGCGCCCCCCGCGTCCGCCTCCGGCCTCGCGACCGCTGCGCTCGCCGCCGCCACCGTTGCTGCCTCCCGCCCCGCCGCCGCCGCTGCTCCCGCCCGCGCCGCCACCGCCCTCGCGTCCGGCGCTGCGACCGTTGCGACCCCGGTCGCGTCCCCGGCGTCTCCCCCGGCCGCGACCGCGATCCCCGCCGTGATCGCTCCTTCCGTCGAGGCGCGGGGCGACGACCTGGGGCGTGGGGGCGCCGAGATCGCTGACGGTGAAGCCGGGCAGGCTGGGGTCGTCCAGCAGATCGTCGAGGGGCGCGGCGGCCGCCGGCGGCTCGCTCGGCGGGTTGTCGAGCGCCTGGATGGTCGGGATTTCGTCTTCGGCCAGCGACGCGGCGCTCTCCCTCGCGGGCTCGACCTCGGGATGAGACTGCGACTCGCCGCCGTCGCCGGGCGCCTCGTCCCCTTCGTCGAGGTCGCTCGCCTCGACCGGTTCGGGCACCGGCGGCTCGCTGGCCGTGCCTTCGACGACCTCCTCGGCATGCTCCTGGGCGACGGCGACTTCTTCCTCGGCGGCTTCGGCCGCGGCGGCGACCTTGGCCTCCTCGGCCTCGTCCGGCGTCTCCTGCCCGTTCTCGCTGGTGCCGGTGCCGAGCGCGTGTTTGCGTCCGCCGGCCAGGTAGGTCTCGAAGTCATCCGGCCGGATGAGATCCTCGACGTGAAGGAACGCGGCCCGCTCCAGCCCGATGTCGACGAAGGCGGCCTGAAGCCCCGGGAGAACCCGGGTCACCTTGCCGAGGTAGATATCCCCCACCGTCCCGCCGGGTGCATGGGCTCCCCCGCGTTCGATGTGGAGCTCGGCGATGATGCCGTTCTCGATGAGGGCGACGCGCGTCTCGGCGAGATCGCACGAGATGACGAGAATGTTCTTGGCCATGTGCAGCGGGGCTTTCCCGCCCGGAACGGCAGCGCGTCGGTGCCGTGTCCGCGCGCACACACCACCCTGTCGTGACGGAGACCGTCACCCGACGAGGGCGCACACACGCGAAAACGGGTCAACGAGGAGCCTCGGGCGAACGCCAGCCCGCAGCCCATGCAAACGGGCGGCGGCGGCGGACAGGAAGACTGTGGGCCGGCGCGGAGAGCGCCTTCCCTGTGCCTTCCTGCCTAGCGGAAGTTGGCGCGGGTTGCCAGTGGGATGTCGGGCCCCGTCTGCCTGCGGCAAGGATCGTTCGCCCAGCTCGTGCGGCCGCGGGCTTTAAAGGCAAAAGGCCCTGCCACACGCTTTCACGCTACCGTTGCTCCCTTCCGGGCCTGGCGGGTTTCACGCTTCTGCGTCGGCAGGGCCGCACGGCGCGGCTCTCCGCGACCCGGCTTTCCTAGCCCCTCCCCGGCGGGACGTCGAGGGGGAATCCGCCCGTGCGCCTGCGTCGCATGCCCCAGCCCGGCTGGCGAAGGTCGGCTCGCTCGGGCTACGTTGGGCCGGCTTTGAGCCCTGCCACCGAGATTCGCCTCATCGCCGCGCGGGAAATTCGCCGGAGCGTGCGCAGCGTCAAGGGCATCGTCCTCGGCGTCATCACCCTCCTCGGAGCCTTCGTCACCTCGCTCGTCTGCGTCTGGCTGGAGGGGGGCGACCGCGCCAGCGCCAACGCCGCCTCGACCGAGGCCTACACCGAGCTCCGCAAGACGGCGATCGAGAAGGCCACCGGCGACGCCTCCTTTGCCGCCTACGCCGCCAGCATTCCCACCTCGCTCCTGGTCTTTCTCAAGGTCACGGTCTGGCTGGCGCCGCTGCTCATCGCGCTCCTCGGCTTCGACGTCATGTCGAGCGAGCTCCAGCACCGCAGCGTGCGCTTCTGGACGGTGCGGACCCGGCGCTGGTCGTACTTCACCGGGAAGATGCTGGGCCTCTGGGCCATCGTCGCGCTGATGATGCTGGCGCTCAACGTCATCGCCGGCATCGTGGCGACGGCGCGCGGCTACGTGACCCCGGGGCAGCTCCTCACCTGGGGCCTCCGCTTCTGGCTGGTGGCGGTGGTCATCGCCGGCTCCTGGGCGGCCATCGCCACCTTCATCAGCTCGTGCTTTCGCACGCCGATGCTGTCCTTGCTGACCACCTTCCTGGCCTTCTTCGTCATGTGGGTGGTGAGCCTCCTCGGTTTCGTGGTGCGCGCGCGCGGCATGGTCGAGGGCGGCGTGCAGAAGAACATGGCCTGGTACGAGTACCTCTACCCGAACACCTACGACACGCTCCTGCTCTCGCCGGAGACCACCAAGGTGCTGACCGCGCTCGGCGTCCTGGTCGGCTTCGTGGTCCTGGCGAACCTCGCCGGGGCGACGCTCTTTCAGCGGAGGGACATCTGATGGGGGACGCGGAGACGGCGACCTCCGAGGGGATGAAGGAGAGCCCCGCGGAGAAGAACGAGTCGGCCGACGAAGCCCCGCGCCGGGCTCCGGGAGAGGTGCCGCCCTCCCCCTACGCCGACGACGCGACGGGCGAAGGAAAGAAGAAAAAGCGCAAGAAGGACGTCGAGACGGCGGTCGGCCTGCGCCAGGTGACCAAGCGCTTCGGGCCGAAGACGGCGGTCGACGCCGTGTCGCTGTCCATTCCCATGGGCAGCGTCTACGGCCTCATCGGCCCGAACGGCGCGGGGAAGACGACGACCTTCTCCATGATGGCGGGCTACCTGCATCCGACCGAGGGCGCGGTGGAGATCCTCGGCTTCAAGCCGACCGCGGTCGACGAGCTGCGCTCGCGCGTGGGGGTCCTCCCGCAGGATGCGCTCTTGCCGAGCAGCGACACGGTGGGCGAGTTCCTGGTGCACATGGCGCGCCTTCAGGACTACCCGGGCGACAAGGCCGAGGAGCTGGCGCGGCAGGCCATCGCCGACGTCGAGGGCACGGAGTGGTGGAACCAGCGCTGCGGCAGCCTGTCGCACGGCATGGCCAAGCGCGTGGCGCTGGCGCAGGCCTTCCTGGGCGAGCCGGACGTGGTGCTGCTCGACGAGCCGACGGCGGGCCTGGATCCGCGCGTGGCCTGGGAGATGCGGCAGCTCATCAAGGTGAAGAAGGGGCGCTGCACCATCGTCATCTCCAGCCACAACCTGCAGGAGCTCGAGGAGATCTGCGACGCCGCGGCCATTCTCGATCGCGGGCGCATCGTGGCCCAGGGGGCGATGACCGAGCTCACCGCGGCGAACGAAGAGGTGCGCGTCAAGGTGGCGCCCGGCACCAAGCGGGGGACCTTGCCCGGTCAGGTCCCCATCGCCAAACTGCAAGAGCTCGCCATGGTGCGCAGCGTGCACTTCGCCGACGAGGACCGGGAGATCATCGTGTCCTTCGAGCGCAGCAAGGCCGATGCGGAGACGGTCATCGGTCACGTGCTGTGGATCCTGCTCCACGCGCAGGTGCGCATCAGCGGCGTGAGCAAGGGACGAGGTCTCGAGCAGCGGGTGATGGATCTGACGTAGAGAGGCGCCCCACGCATGAAGACCATCGTGCTCGGGGAAAACGCCGAGGTGCTGCCGACGCTCCCGCAGGCCTTCGCGCGTCTCATCTACATCGATCCCCCGTTCAACACCGGCAAGGTGCAGAAGAGGGACCGCATTCGCGTGCGCGCCACGGCGGGCGCCGGCCAGCGCGGCGGCTTCGGCGGGCGACGCTACGACGTGGAGAAGGTGGAGAGCGGCGCGTACGACGACGACCACCAGGACTTCGAGGGGTTTCTCATGCCTCGCATCGAGGCCTCTCTCCGTTGTCTGACCGGCGACGGCTCGCTCTTCGTTCATCTGGATTCCCGCGAGGTGCACCACATCAAGGTGGCCCTCGACAAGCTCCTCGGTCGCCGGAGGTTCATCAACGAGATCATCTGGGCCTACGATTACGGCGGGCGGCCCAAGAACCGCTGGCCGGCCAAGCACGACACCCTTCTCTTTTATGCCATGAAGCCCAACGACTACGTATTCGACTTCGACGCCATGGATCGCATCCCGTACATGGCGCCCGGCCTGGTGGGAAAAGAGAAGGCCGAGCGCGGCAAGACGCCGACCGACGTGTGGTGGCACACCATCGTGCCCACCAACGGCCGCGAGAAAACCGGGTATCCGACGCAGAAGCCGATGGGCGTCCTCAATCGCGTGGTCAAGGTGCACTCCCGCCCCGGCGACGTGGTGCTCGACTTCTTCGCCGGCAGCGGCACGACCGGCGAGTCCGCGGCGCGCCATGACCGCGGCTTCGTCCTGGTCGACGATAACCCCGAGGCGGTCCAGATCGCGGCCGCGCGCCTCGCCTTCGCGCGTCCCGAGTGCGTCGGCTTCTCGCCGGCCGCGGCGGCCGCGGCGGCGCGATTCTGACGGATCAGTACCAGGGGCCCGTCGAAGCGCACCCGCCCGATAGGATTCCGCCGCTGAGCAAGAGAACGCCCCGCATGCCGTGGCGGGATTCGCCGCCGCCGTCCACTCGCCCTTCGGGGCGAGTGGGGCGTCGCTCGAACTTCCCGCCCTCCCCCCGCCGTCCCCCCCGCGAGCCCGTGGGGGCGGGATTCGCCGCCGCCGTCCACTCGCCCTTCGGGGCGAGTGGGGCGTCGCTCGAACTTCCCGCCCTCTTCGCGCGGCTCCGCTATGCGGAGCCGCTGCGGAGAGGGCGGGATTCGAACCCGCGGCTGCCTTTTGGACAGCGCCCGCTTAGCAAGCGGGTACCTTCGGCCACTCGGTCACCTCTCCCGAAGGGAGCGGAACCTGCCACCAAACGGCTCTTCCTACAAGTCCAGCCTGCCGTCCGCCTCCCTCGACCCTTCCTCCACCCGTGCAGGCGACCTGGCCGCGCCCGCTCTCACCACCCCAGCGCGCGCCTTCAACGCGCGCACCCTGCCACGCGCCCGCCTTCTCCGCCCCATCCCCGCGCCTCCTCCGCGTGGCCTCTCCGCCCCCGCGGGCGTAGGTTGGGCCCCGGACGCCGCCGCCCTTGGTCCGCCTCGTCTACTCGAACCGAACCGAAGAGCTCCTCGCCGAGCTGGGGGCGCGGGTGCGCGCGCAGCAAGCCGCCGACGGCCCGCTCGTCCCGGTGCGCCTGGTCGTGCCGCACGTCGGCGTCGAGGGGTACCTGCGCCACGGCATCGCCCGCGACCAGGGCATCGCCGCCAACCTCGAAGCCTCGCTCCTCACCCGTTTCGCCGCCGAGATCGCAGCGCCGCCGGATGCGCGCGTGGCCGACGCCGCGACCCTCGAGGCCATGGCGCTGGCGTTGCTCCTCGACGACGCGCTGGTGGCCGAGGCGGAGCTCGCGCCGGTGCGCGCCTACCTGGGCGCGGCGGGGCAGCGGCCCGACGCCGTCGATGTCCGGCGCGTGCAGCTCGCGGCGCACCTGGGGCGCCTCTTCGAGGAGTACACGTATTCCCGCGGCGAGCTCCTCACCCACTGGAAGAAAGGGCCGGCCCTCGGCCCGGAGCACGCCGAGACCGAGCGATGGCAGCGCCGCCTCTGGCTGGCCATGTTCGGCGAGCGGGGAATCGCGCGCGCCCGCACGCCGCGGCTCGTCCCGCTGAACGAAGCGGTGGCGGCGCTCGCACCGCGGGACGAGCGGCTCCCGCGCGCCATTCACGTGTTCGGCTTCGCGCACGTCGCGCGCACCTTCCACGATCTCCTCGAGCGCCTCGGGCGCACGGCCGAGGTGATCGTCTACGCGCTCAGCCCCTGCGAGGGCTTCTGGGAAGACGTCGACCGCGACGACCCCGCGCCGCTCCATCTCTGGAGCCGTCCGGGGCGCGAGCACGTCCGCGCGCTCAACGCCATCGCCGGCTTCGAGCACGACGACCGCTTCGTCGATCCGCTGGCCGCCTCCGGCCGCACGCTCCTCCGCCAGCTCCAGAGCGACCTCCTTCACCGCGAGCCTCCCGGCGCACCGCTCGACGGCGGCCGGCCGCCGGAAAGGGATCCCACCGTCGTCGTTCTCGAGCACGCCAGCCTGCGCCGCGAGTGCGAGGCGGTGGCCAGCGCCATCTGGGAGTGCATGCGTCAGGACGAGTCGCTGCGCTTCGACGACGTGGCGGTCCTCGTCCCGCCGGCCGACGCGGCGGCCTACGCGGCCCACCTGCCGTCCGTGTTTCGCGAGGCCTACGACCTGCCGCACCAGATGCTGGGCCTCCCGCCGGTCGAGCCGGGGCGCGTGGACGAAGCCATCGAGCTCCTCCTCGCGCTCCCCCTGGGGCGATTCACCCGCGCTGAGCTCTTGCGCCTGGCGGTGCATCCCGCGGTCGTGGCTGGCCTCGACGGCGTGGACACCGAGCGCTGGCTGGCCTGGTGCGACGCGCTCGGCGTGGTGCACGGCGCCGATCGCGCCGACCACCAGGGGACCTACATCGATCGCGACATCCTCAACTGGGATCAGGGCCTGCGAAGGCTGTCGCTCGGCGCCTTCATGGTCGGCGACGCCAGCGGCGAAGCGCCGCCTTTCCGCATGGGCCAGGACGCCTACGTCCCGCACGAAGTGGCCGGCTCGGAGGTGCACGACGCGGCGTCGTTCGGCGTGCTCCTCCGCTCGCTGGTGGCCGACGCGAAGTTCGCGCTGGAGAGCACGCTGACCCTGCGCGAGTGGGCGGAGCTGCTGCGCCTCACCGTGGAGACCTACGTCGCGCCCACCAGCGACGCCGAGGCCGACCAGCTCTCGCGAGCGCTGAGGCGCATCCATTCGCTCGCCGCCATCGACCTCGGCGAGCGCCGGGTGGGCTATCGGGTGGCGTGCGAGCTGGCGCGCGCGCGGCTGAAGGCCGGCTCGTGGTCGCGAGGCGGCGAGGGGGTGGTGGTCTCCACGCTGGCGTCGATCCGCCCGCTTCCCTTCCGCGTGGTCTTCGCCTGCGGGATGGGCGAGGGGCGCTTCCCGTCGCCCGACGCCGAGGACCCCCTCGATCTACGCTGGGCCAAGCGACGCGAGGGCGACGTGACCGCGCGCGATGGCGATCGCTACGCCTTCCTCGAGCTCCTGCTCGGCGCGCGCGACCGGCTCTATCTCTCGTACGTGTCGCGCGATCCGCTCACCGGGGACGCCCTCGCTCCCTCCTCGGTGGTGCAAGAGCTGCTGCACACGCTGGCGGCCGGCTACGTGCGCGACGTGGCCGCGCTGAAGCGGCGGCACCCGCTGCGGCGCTGGGACGAGCGCTACCTCGAGGCCCTCGGCGGCGACACCATGTCTCTCCCCGAAGCGCGCGCCGAGGCGCGGACCCTCGCTCTCCGGCGGAGCCGCGAGCGTCACGGCGGCCGGCTGGCGGTGCACGACGTAGAGCTCCGCGCCGAGCGGGGCGACCCCGCGTGGATGGCGCTGAGGCAGCACCTGCGCCTGACCGCCCTCCCGCCGGCGCCGTCGATCTTCGACGCGCGCATCGTGGTGCAGACGTACGCCATCGTGAAGCTCCTCGAGCTGCCCCTCCAGGGCTGGGCGCGCTTTCGCCTGGGCCTCGACGACCGGGAGGACGACGATCCCATGGCGCGCGACAGCGAGCCGTTCGAGACCGAGCTGCGTGACGAGACGGTGCTCTTGCGCGGCGTGCTGCTCGCGGCGGCATGGCAGGGCGAAGGGCTGGAAGAGGCGTACGACGCGGTGGTGCGCAACCGCGAGCTCCGCGGCCATGGTCCTTCGGGGGTCTTCGCGCGCGGCGAACGGGGGGACCATCTGCGGGCGCTGCACACCTGGGAGAAGGAGCTGGCCGAGCGCGGGATGCCGTACGCAGGCATCGAGCTCCATCGCTTCGGGCGGGCCGGCGAGCAAGCGCGCGCCGACGAGGTGCACGAGGCCCTGGCCATCGACGTGGACGTGGACGACGCGGCGGGGGTGCGTCGCATCGTCCGCGCCCAGGTGGCCGGGCGCACGCTGCCCCTGGCGTCTGGCGGCACGGCCTCCATCACCCTCTCCAAGCGAGCCAACGAGGGGACCGACCCGTGGTCGCAAGCGGGTCGCAAGCGCGACCTCCTCCGCGCCTTCGTGGACCACGCCATGCTGGCGGCGTCGGGCCTGGGCGCGGATCGGCCGCACCGGTCGCTGGTCGTCGTGGCCACCAGCGGCGCGCCGGTGGTGGACGCCATCGAGCTGGCGCCGCTGACGCAGGACGAAGCGCGCTCCTGGCTGCGCGACCGGGTGCGCGAGCTGCTCGGGCAACCGCACGCTTACTTTCTGCCGTGCGAGGCGGTGTTCGTGCACGCTGCGCGCGACCGCGACGCGCCGGTGGTTCCCGTGCTCGAAGAAGCGCGGGACAAGCTGCGCGGCGGCGACGGCCCCCCCGCGCTGCGCTCGGCGTACGGCCCGGTCTCCCGCCCGCAGGATTTCCCCATCCCCACCGAGGAGGCGGCGCGGGCGATGATCGACGCGCGCTTCGGGCCCATCCTGCGCGCCACTCCGGAGAAGCGGTGAGCCCCCGTCGCGTCGCCCGTCCCGCCATCCTCCGCGCGGTGCCGCTGGACCGGCACGCCGTGCTCGAGGCCTCCGCGGGGACGGGAAAGACCTTCACCCTCGAGCACCTGGTGGTGGAGCTCATTCTCTCGGCCGACGTCCCCATCGAACGCATCCTGGTGGTGACCTTCACCGAGAAGGCCACCAACGAGCTGCGTCTCCGGGTACGGAGCAAGCTGGAGGCGCTGAGCCGAGGCGAGGGCCCCCCGCCGGACGACGCGCAGCTCGGCGCGGGCGACTTCTGGACGCTCGACGACGCGGCGGAGACCAAGCTGCGGCGGGCCATCCATGCCTTCGACGGCGCCACCATCGCCACCATCCACGCCTTCTGCCAGCGCGTCCTGCGCGAGAACGCCTTCAGCAGCGGCCGCCTCTTCGAAGAGGAGCAGGTCGACGGGCGCGACTCCTTCGCACGCGCGCTGCGCGAGGCCTTGCGGCGCGAGGTGGCGCGCGATCCCGCCCGCGCGCCGTGGCTGGAGGCGGCCCTTCGCACGGGGTGGTCCATCGCCCGCATCGAGGAGCTTTTGTGGCGGTGCGTGCAGGCGCACGGCGAGCTGCGTCCGGGCTTCGACCCCGCGGCGCTGGACGCCGCCATCGAGGCCTTCCCGGTGGAAGAGGCGCGGAGGCTCGACGGGCCCGACGTCATGCGCAAATGGGGCATGAACGCGGCCACCGCCAAGAAGGTCGGCGGCACGCTGTGGGACCTGGCGCTCCTCGTGGAGAGCGCCCGCGAAGCGCACGACGCGCCGTCGTTCGTGATGCAGTCGGAGGAGATCGCCTTCGCCCACCTGCTGGAGAAGCTGCCCCCGCACCTCCCGCAGTCCGGCCCCACCGGGCGAGCGTGCGCCGCCGCCATCGAGCTGGCGCGCGCCACCCCGTCGCTCACCGCCGCCCTGGCGCAGACGCTGCTCGGCCCGGTGCGCCACGAGCTCGCCCGGCACAAGCGCGAGGTCGGCCAGTACGACTTCGACGACATGCTCACGCTGGTGGACGGGGCGCTGCGCGGCCCGCGCGCGGGGCCGCTGGTGACCACCATGCGCGAGCGCTGGCGCTACGCGCTGGTCGACGAGTTCCAGGACACCGACGAGACCCAGTGGTCCATCTTCCGCCGGGCGTTCTTCGCCGATCCGGGCCGAGGCAAGAGCACCATCGTCCTCGTAGGGGATCCCAAGCAGTCCATCTACCGCTTTCGCGGCGCGGACGTGGAGACTTACCTCCGAGCGCGCGAGGACGTGGTGCGATCCGGCGGGGCGCGGGTGGCGCTCGGCACCAACTACCGGGCCACCCGCGCGCTCGTCGAGGCCCAGAACGCCCTCTTCGACGCCTCGGCGACGGCGCCGTTCTTCACCGGGAGCATCGGCTACCAGCCGGTCGCCTGCGGCGGCCCGGACCGCGTGCTCCGCGACGGGGAAGGACGGGAGGTCGCGCCGCTTCACGTCTTCCGCTTCGACCGCGAGATGTCCCTGCCGGCGCTGGCGGCGCGCGTGGCGCGGGAGATCCGCCGGGTGACCGACCCGGCGCGTCCCTGGCGGCTCGGCACCGCCGCCATCGCGCTGGAGGACGTCTTCGTTCTCACGCGCACCGGCCAGGAAGGCCGCACGGTGGGCGCGGCGCTGCGGGCGGCGGGCATCCCGCACGCGTTCTTCAAGGAGGAGGGCCTCTTCCAGACCGACGAGGCGCGCGAGATCCGCACGCTCCTCCTGGCCATCGACGATCCCGGCCACCGCGCCTGCCGCCTGGCCGCGTGGCTGACGCCGTTCTTCGCGCTGCCGCTGGAGGAAGTCGAGCGCGTGCGCGAGCTGCCGGCGAGCCATCCCTTCCACGCGCGGCTGCGGGCCTGGAACGCGCTGGCCGAGGGGCGCGAGTTCGAGCGCCTCTTCGAGCGCATCGTCACCGACTCGGGGATCGTGCGGCGGGAGATCTTCTTTGCCGACGGCGAGCGCGAGCTCACCAACTACCTCCACGTCTTCGAGCTCCTCGTCGAGCAGGCGCGCCGCACCCACGCGACGCTGCGCGATCTGGTCCACCTCCTGTCCGGCCTCATCGACCGGACCCGCCTCACGCTCGACCTGGAAGGCAACGTGCAGCGGCTGGAGAGCGAACGCCGCGCCGTGCAGATCATGACCGTCCACAAGGCCAAGGGGCTGGAGGCGTCGGTGGTCTTCGTGGTGGGAGGATGGTCGTCGGCCAGCGACCGGGAGGCCCGCGTCTACCACGAGGACGGACGGCGCCTGGCCTGGGTGGGCCCGCCGGGAGGTGACGTGAAACAGCGCATCGCCGCCGAAGAGCGCGAGGAGGACCAGCGCCTGATGTACGTGGCCCTGACGCGCGCCAAGGCCCGCCTCTATCTCCCGTGCGTCCTCAAGGACGGCGCGCCGGCGCGGGTCCGCGGAGCGTACGACGTGGTCAACCGCCGGCTCGCCGAGCTCCTGGCCACGCGTGCGGCTGCGCTCTCGGTGGAGGACGTGTCGCCCCTCGAGGGGGTCCACGCACCGGCGCAGGCCGATCCCGCAGAGGACGAGTGGCAGCCGCCTGCCCCGTTGCTCCACGAACCAGACGCGGCCCCGGAGTACGCGAGGCTCCGCGAGCGGCACGCCGGGGCGCTGGTGACCTCCTACACGCGCATGCGTGGCGCGCGATCCGGCGCGCGCTCGGCGTGGGCCGACGAGCCGGAGACGCGGCGAGCCCGCAAGGCCGACGAGGCGGTCGACCAGGTGCCGGCGACCACGCTGCGCTCCGCGCGCGCGTCCGGCGTCTTCGTGCACGAGGTGCTGGAGCGCGTACCCCTGGAGTCCTTTGTGGCCCCGTTCGAGGGCTGGCGCTTGCGGCCGGAGGTCTCGGCGCTCTTCGACGAGGCCATCGCCGTGCACCGCGTGGACCCGGCGCAGCGCCCGCACGCCGAGCGACTGGTCTGGGCCGCCTACGCGACGCCGCTGGCGCTGCCGGACGGCCCCCCGCTGGCCGGCCTGGCACAGGCGGCGCGGGTGGTGCGCGAGATGGAGTTCGTCTTCCCGGTCGCCGAGGCGCGCGTCTTCGTGCGCGGCTCGCTCGACCTGGCTTTCGAGCACCGAGGGCGCACCTACTTCGTGGACTGGAAGACCGACGCGCTGGTCGCCTACGGCAGGGCGGCCCTGGGCGCGCATGTCGAGGCGCACTACGCCGAACAGGTGGAGCTCTATGCGCTCGCCGTGATCAAGCTGCTGGGGACGCGCTCGCGCGAGGAGTACGAGGCCCGGTTCGGCGGGCTCTTCTACTGCTTTCTCCGCGGCATGGAGACGCGTCCGGAGACGGCCGCCGAAGGGGTCTGGTCATCGCGACCGAGCTGGGACGACGTGATCGCCTGGGATGCGGCGCTGGGCGCGAGACGCTTCGCGGGCCGCGGCGCATGAGCGCGCTCTCGCCCACCGGCACGGCGAAGGCGCGCTTTCTCGCGGCGTCCGGGACGGCCGACGACGGCGCACGAGGCTCCACCTGGGTCGCCGTCGATCCGGAGCAGCGGGAGACCGCCTACCTGGGCTGGGAGATCGCCCGTTGCGCGCCGGATCTGGACCGGGAGGCCCATCGCGTCGTCGAGGTGCTGGCGGCGGCGTGCATCGCGGCGATGCGGGCCGGGAGCACGCGCGTGCCCACCGACGGGCGCCTGGCGCTGGCCCTGGCGGCGGTGCGCGCGGAGGACTCGCTGGCCGGCGCACGCGCGCTGCTCGAACGGGCGCGCGCCGGGGACCCAGCGGTCACCGCGGTCCTCGGGCCGCCGGGCGCGCGGACGCCGATGGTGATCGACGGGGACTGGCTCTACGCCGAGCGCATGCGCGTCCTCGAGGAGCGCTTCTGCGCGCGCATGCTGGGCCGCCTGGCGCGACCCTGGTCCCACGACGCGCGCGCGGTGACCAAGGTGCTGCGCGCCGTGGCGGCGGGACCTCCGCCGCTCACGGAAGAACAGAAGCGGGCCGTGCGCGCCGCGCTCACCTCGTCGTTCGCGCTGATCACCGGGGGGCCGGGCACCGGGAAGACCACCATCGTCGTCGCGCTGCTGCGCGCGCTGGCCTGGACCGGCATCCACATGGACGCCATCGCCATCGCCGCACCCACCGGCAAGGCCGCGCAGCGCTTGCAGGAGGCCCTCGCCACGGGCCTGGCCGCGACGTCGCACGACATGGCCGAGGCGGCCCTCTCCCGCCTGGCGCCGGAGCCGCAGACGCTTCACCGGCTGCTCGGGTGGTCTCCTTCCAGCGGGCGCTACGCCCGGCACGAGAACGACCCGCTGCCGCACCGGGTGGTCATCGTCGACGAAGCGTCGATGATCGATCTGGCGGCGATGGATCGTCTGCTGCGCGCGCTGGGCCCGGGCGCGCGCCTGGTGCTGCTCGGCGACGCCGACCAGCTGCCCTCGGTCGAGGCGGGGGCAGTCTTCCGCGATCTCTGCGCGGCGCTGGGCGCCGAACGTCTCTCGCTCAACCTGCGTGTCGCCAGCGACCCGGCGGCGCAGCGCATCGTCGACGCGGCGCGTGCGGTCAACGCCGGCCGCATGGACGCGCACTTCGCCGAGGCGGTGACGACGCGCCGCGCGGTGGAGGAGCTCACCTTCGAAGGTGTGGAGCACCTGGCGGCGCCCTGGGCGGAGGTGGGCGAGGCGCTGCTCGATCGCTGGTGGCAGGTGCGCGTGGCGTCGCTGGAGCGCTTCGCCGAGCGCGTGGGACGCGCGTTTCGCATGCGCGACGGCGAGCTCGAGGAGAGCGACCAGGTGGAGATGCGCGCGCTCTTCGCGCACTACGCACGCGCGCGCCTGCTCTGCGCGACCCGGGTGCGCGGCTTCGCGACGGGCGCGGAGGCCATCAACGACGCGCTGGTCGCGCGGCTGCGCGGTGGGGCGCGTCCGCGGCGGTGGGGGTCGATCGATCTCGCGCCGGGAACGCCGGTCCTGTTCGAGCGCAACGACTACGAGCGGCGCCTCTTCAACGGGGACCAGGGCCTGGTCGTGCGCCTCGACTCGCGGGACGGTCTGGGCGCGAGGCCCACCGCGGTCTTCCCGCGGCGCGGGGGGTTCGTCGCCTTCCCGGTCGAAGCGCTGGCCGACCTGGTGCCGGCCTTCGCCATGACCGTGCACAAGGCGCAGGGCTCGGAGTTCGACCACGTCGCGCTGCTCCTGCCGGAGAGCGACATGCCCCTTCTCACGCGAGAGCTCGTCTACACCGCCATGACGCGCGCCCGCCGGTCGGTGCTCCTGGCGGGGGAGACCAACCTGCTCGCGCGCGCCGTGTCCCGGGCCATCGAGCGCCACTGCGGAGTGGCGGAAAGGCTCATCGCTGCGGGGAAGTAGCGCGGCGCGCCTCCTCCCGTGCTAAACGGGTGAGCAGGGAGGCACGGGATGAAGCAGGCGGCGATGTGGCTGGAGGCAGTCGCGCCGAGGGAACGGGCCCGGGGACGGTCGGGGGCCCCGCCGATGCGGCTCGAGCTCGACGTGACCGATCCGGAGGTGCTCGCCGAGCTGCGCCAGCACGACGAGGGTGAAGAGCGCGACCGTTACGCTCTCGCCGCCCTGCGCGTGGGTGTGCTGGCGCTGCGGACGGCGAGCGGGCAGATCGACGCCGGCTCCATTCGCGAGGCCGGCCACGCCCTGGTGAGCGAGGTGCGCGAGCTGCTGTCGTCGCGCGCGACGGAGATGACGGAGCGCCTGTCGTCGACGTTGACGCAGTACCTCGATCCGCAGAGCGGCGTCCTGCCGCAGCGGCTCCAGTCGT
>Ga0302324_100009024_pt1 | contig 20945 bp, 20 predicted proteins | sample Palsa_T0_1_FD_201949 | JGI IMG/M metagenome (GOLD analysis project Ga0302324, IMG submission 201949) | Peat permafrost microbial communities from Stordalen Mire near Abisko, Sweden - Palsa_T0_1 | ecosystem: Environmental > Terrestrial > Soil > Palsa > Peat permafrost | place: Sweden: Abisko...
GCCGAGGGACCAGTAGCCGGGGCCGCCGCCCTGAAACTCCGTGGAAACCAGCCCGCAGCTGTATGCGCCCGCTTCGCACGTGGTGCCTGTGGGACAACCAAGGTTGGCGCCGGGAATTCCAAACTTGGCGGAATCGCAGCTTCCGTTGCCTTGCGAAAGAATGTAGTCGAAGATTCGGTTGTAGCCAACACTGGCCTGGTTCAAGACATTCGGAGAGAAGACATGCGTCTCGCCAATGGCCGCGTTGCGCGCGTGGTTGCGAATGTCCTCGTTGCTGCCGAAGGCGTTGGCCTCGGCAAGCCCCGGTGCGCCGCCCGGCACATGCGAGAACGCCTGCTCGTAGCTGAAACGGGCGAACGCATTGTCTTTGGCTGAGAAATTGTGGTCAAGACGTCCATCGAACTTGGTGTCGAAGAGACTGCGCACGGGTTCACTGGTGTAGTTGTAGCCCAGGGATGAGTTGTTGGCGTTCGGCGTGGGGTAAATGGCCATCATCTGCTGTGCAATCGGGTTAAACAGGTCGGATGGAATCTTGTTGCAGTTGACTCCCTGGGGCTGAAGGCCATACACGGGGTTAGAAGTAGAGGTTGAGACACTTGCTGGCAGCGCGGCGCCCGTGGAAGGATCGCACTGAAAGTAGACATTTGGGTAGACGGCCGGGTTTGTCGATGCGCCGATCATATTCGGGTTGACAATGACCGGAGTGAAAGCGGCGCCGATTCCGGAAAGCTGATTGCCATAGGGGTCGCTCGAGAAATCGCCGTTCATCATCGCCTGCGTAGGCACCAGGCCGGCGAAAGCAATGCCGTGGAGCTGATCTTTTTGTTCGCCATCGACGAACAGGAATGTCTTGTCCTTGTGAATCGGTCCGCCGACGGAGCCGCCAAACTGGTTCAGATTGAACTTTTCCGCGGCGGTGGCAATGTAGCTCTTGGCGTCGAGATCGGTGTTGCGCACAAACTCAAAGAGCGACCCGTGGAGCTGGTTAGTCCCTCCCTTTGTGGTCACCAGCGCTGTGGGGCCCGCGCGCGTGCCGTATTCGGCGGAGTAAGTGTAGGTCAGCACCTTGAACTCCTGAATGTCGTCGATCGAGGAGAAGATGCCGATGCCGCCCGCGGTCAGTTCGTTGTTGTCGACGCCGTCCAGCACCCAGTCGGTGCTGTTGGGACGCGATCCGCCAACGGAAAGAGAAAAGGATCCGCGCGCTGCCACTTCGCTGTCGCTGCCGGAAGTAAAAAAGCTGTTCGGGTTGGTCTCCGCGGTAGCGCCCGAGGTGAGCGTGGCCAGCTGCACGAAATCGCGGCCATTCAGCGGGAGTTGCGAGACCTCCTGTGAAGTGATGACCTGGCCCAGTGACGGATTGGCGGTCTCCACCGCTATGGCCTCGCCGGTCACGGCCACGGTAGTGACCACGGCGGCGGGCACAAGCGTGAAATCGACTTCGCGGGCTTCATCGACTTGGAGTTTCAGATCCTTGGATTCAGCGCTCTGAAAACCCGACGCATCGACGCGCACGGTGTAGATTCCCACCGGGAGCAAAGGGATCAGATAGTGGCCGGAAGTGTCCGTCTTCCCCTCGCGAGCCAGGCCGGTTGCCTGGGAAGTCGCGGAGACGGTGCCGCCGGCAACACCAGCGCCCGATTTATCCAGGACATTCCCTGAGAAACTTCCCGTCGCCTGTCCCTGCATCGTTGGAGAGAAGAGTAGTGCGAAAAAGGAAACGAGTGAGAGGATGAGGATCTTGTGGGATCTTGAATCGGTCGTGAGCTCTGCAGAAATGGGGAGGATCGTGCCAAGCATTGTGCATTTCATGGTCAAACCCCTTTCGACAACTCGGCTAAGGTGGCTGTTGTATCGACTGGGCTGCACTTGCGATTGGGTTGGGATTGTTTGATTGGGTTGCGGTTGATTACTCGACTTTAGAAACTCGCCGGTCGGAAGTCAATACAAGTTTTGGCAGGGACTCAGTTTGCGGGATGCGCGACTACTGCGATTCGACTACCGCGTTGTATCCGTCGTTCGAAAGCTTCTGCCTCCACTGGTTCGCCACTTCGCGGCTCGCAAACGGCCCCACGCGGACGTGGATCATTCCGTCCACAGCATCCCGATGCGCCGCTACCGGATATCCCTTCCGCCTCAGCGCCTCTACCAACACATCTGCGTCATCCTGGTGCGCCAGCGTTGCAACCTGCACCATCAGCCCATCGGGAGCCACCGGCGCGTTCGTTGTGGCTTGGCCGACCGCTGGGTGCACCGTGAATGCCTGCACCTGCTCGGGCCTGGTCACAGCCGGACCCGCAGACAGCGCAGGCTGGACATGGCCTGCAACCGTTCCACTTTGCGCGACTTGTTTGGTTGCCTTGCTCGGTTCGACCGCACCGGCCTCTCTGCCCACGTCAGCGGCTTCGCTCCCCTGCTGCTTGTCCGCTTCGCCGGTCCCATTGCCTGAATCCTCACCCGTCGCGCTGCTCCCAACCGCGCTCGAAGTTCCGCCCGACGGCTTGCCCTTTGCTCCGTCCCCCTGCGCCGCAATCGGATTCGGTTCCAGCACCGTCGGCAAGGCCGCGGGCTCCTTACGTCCGACCACGAACCCCAACCCGAACGACAAACTGCACAGCACCACCAGCCCCAGGAGAATTGCCAGCAGCGTAAACGACCCCAGCGTTACTTCGCGGTCCCGCTTCACTTCATCGCGGTCTTCGCGGTTTCGCTTCCGCCGGTCCCGCTCCGCCTCGCGTTCGTCAAACACTCCCCGCATTCCGCTCCCCGAACCGAAACGATCTCCTCCCAGCCCCTCGACCGCTCTTGGTCGCTAGCCTCAGACCCAAGACCCGAGACCCTAGACCCTGGACCCTATCCCCTACTCTTTCTTCCCCAGTTTGTTGATCAGCGACATAAACTCCATTGGAAACGGGAATATTACCGTCGTATTCTTCTCCACGCCAATCTCCGTCAGCGTCTGCAGGTAGCGCAACTGCAATGTCAGCGGCTCCGTCGCCAACAGCGCTGCCGCATCCACCAGTTTCTGTGCCGCTTCGAACTCGCCCCCGGCGTGAATAATCTTGGCTCGCTTCTCGCGCTCTGCCTCGGCCTGCTTGGCCATCGCGCGCAGCATCTGCTCCGGCAGGTCCACCTGCTTCACTTCGACCGACGTCACCTTCACCCCGAACGGCTCCGTCCGCTGATCGATGATCGTCTGAATCTTCAGGTTCAGCTTGTCGCGGTGACTCAAGAGCTCATCGAGTTCCACTTCGCCCAGTACCGACCGCAGTGTCGTCTGCGCAAACTGAGAGGTCTGATACACGTAATTCGAAACCTTGATCGCCGCGTTGTTTGGATCGACCACATACAGCGTCACCACCGCGTTTACCTTGATGGTCACGTTGTCGCGCGTGATCACGTCCTGCGGTGGAACCTCGAGCACCTCCTGCCGCAGCGAAATCCGGATCATTTGATCAAACGGCCGAAAAACCAGGATGATTCCCGGCCCTTTCGGCGTCGGAAGCGCCCGTCCCAGCCGGAAGATCACGCCCCGCTCGTACTCGCGCAAAATCTTGATCGAATTCAGCAAGTAAAGAACAACGATTGCGATTGCAACCAGCACAACTGTCAGCATGATACGTTCCCCCACTCACTGCGGATTGTACTCCTGCCCCGCGCTGGGTCTCTGCGCCGTTTGGTCCTTCTGTAACTAGCCACGCTCCACGCGCAGCAGGTACGCTTCATGCCCCGTCACGCGCAGCGGCGCGCCCTTCTCCACGCGCTCCACTGCCGTCGCACGCCAAATCTCCCCCTCCACCAGCACATGACCTTCCGGCGTCAATTCCTCCATTGCCGTGGCCCGCGCTCCCACCAGCGCGTCCACCCCGAGCCGCGACTTCATTCGCCGCGCTTTGAAGGCCAGCCTCACCAGCACTACCGTGATCCCTCCAAACGCCAGGCTCACCCCAATCGCCACTGCCGGGCTGATAGCGAGTTCCGGCACCGGCGCAGCCACCAGCGTCAGCATTCCAAACGCAAGGCACACAATTCCTGCAATCGCAAGTGCTCCATGCCCGCCAAACTTCGCCTCCAGCACCATCAGTCCCAGCGCGGCCACCAGAAGAAGTACCGCCGTGAACCGGATCGGCAAAAGCCCCAGCCCAAACACGGCCAGCAGCACCAGCAGCGTCCCCAGCGCCCCTGGAACAATCGTCCCCGGCGTATTGAACTCCAGATAAATCAGCAGCGCCCCGCCAATCCCGAGCAGAATCGCGATGTCCGGATCCACAAGCCAGCTCAGCAGCTCTTCCCGCAGCGTTGGTTTCACCTCCACCACGCGCGCGCCGCCCGTATGCAGCGTTGCCTTCGCCCCATCCACGCGCGTCACGGTTCGCCCATCCAGCGCCGACAGTAGCTGCCCCTCGGTTGGCTCAATCAGGTCGATCAGATGCTGATCCAGCGCCTCTTCCGCCGTGTAGGAGTGCGACGAGTGGACAGCCGCCTCAGCTGCCTCCGCATTCCGTCCGCGCTTTGCCGTAAACGACCGCAAAAACGCTTCCGCGTCGTTTTCAATCTTCTGGCTCATCACCGCGTCGGGCTGGCCGCCCAACTCCATCACCGGATGCGCCGCCCCCGCATTCGTCCCCTGCGCCATCGCCGCGACATCTGCGGCCTCCAGCAGGAAGAACCCCGCCGACCCCGCTCTCGCTCCCGACGGCGCCACGTACACCACTATGGGAACCCGCGAATTCAGCATCTCCCCCACCATCTCTCGCGTCGATTCCAGCAATCCCCCTGGCGTATTCAGCTCCACGATCAGCACTTCCGCCCCATCCGTCTTCGCCTGATCGATCGCCCGCTCCAACTCACTCGCGCTCACCGGCTGAATCGTGTCATTGAGCACCAGTTTCTCTACGATCGGACTTCCCGCCGTCGGCTGCTCGGCTCGCGCAGCAAACCCTGCGCCAAGCACTCCGCCGACTCCAACGGCAACGAGCCCGATCGCAACGATCCCTGATGGACCCGCCCATCCACCTCTACGCTGTCTCATCGGTTGCCTCCTCTTGATCCGGCCCTCGCCACATCTCGTTGGGTGCCCCACCCTCGCCGCGCCTCTGTTTTTGCGGCTGGGGTGGGATGCCAGGTGCACCAGAGCCTGCCCTGAGCTTGTCGAAGGGTCTCGCTTTCGAGAGCTGGGAGTCCACAACTCTCTCCCCTCCCGCTTCCTACTTCTTCCCCGCCAGCCGCACCTGCACCTCTGCCTCCAACTCCTGCGCCTTGTGGTTCTTCGGGTCAAGGCTCAACGCGGCGCTCGCCTCATTATTCGCCCGGTTCAGTTCCCCCGAGGCCAGGTCAAGCCTTCCCAGCACAAGATACGCCTCAAGCACCGGCTTTATCACTAGAGCCGCCCTCGCTTCGCGCCGCGCACCCTCCGCGTCGCCCCCGCGCTCCCTCACCTCCGCCATCCCCGCGTGAGCCGCGGCATAGTTCGGAGCAACCGCCAACGCCGTACTGTACATCCGCCCCGCCTCATTCAGCAGGCCGCGCTCCAGATAACCGTTCCCCTGCGCCACCATCTCCGCAGCCTGATCTTCCGGCTTCATCGCCGCCAGCCGTGCCGCGGCCATCTGGTCCATCACCGCAACAGCCTGCCGAAACGCCGCCGCGTCAAAGTACCTCGCAATCCGCTCCAGTGGATCCGGCTTTCCGGCCACATTCATGCCCGACGCCGGGGCCGCCCCCGCTCCTGGATGCCCCCAAGCCTGGTCCAACGCCAGCGCCTCGCTGTCGTTGGGCCGCAACCGCTCGCATTGCCCCAGTTCGGCCAGTGCCTCCGCCGTCGACCCGTGCCGCTTCAGGCTCACCGCCAGATTGAATCGGTAATCCGCATCGTCGGGGTCGGCCGCCACCGCTTGGCGGAATAACGCCGTCCCATCGTGCCCCTGCCTGCTCGCGGCGACGCCTTCATCGTTCACTACTACAGCTAGTGGCAGCGCTTGCGCCACACCGGCAAACGACTTCTCCGCCTGGGGGTAATCGCCCTGAAAAACCAGCGCCAAACCGCGAAAGAAGCCTGCCTCCAGCGCATCGGCCGACCCCGGCGCGACTCGCGCAAACGCCTTGGCTGCCTGCTCGTATTGCTGCCCTTTGTATTCTTCCCGGCCCAGCGCCATCCACGCCTCGCTGTACTCCGGGCTCAGTGTCACTGCCTGGTTCAGGTGACGCAACCGCTCCGCCTGATCCGGCTCCGTAATGCCGCGGATGTACTGCTCAAATGCGCTCAGTTGCAGACCTCGGCCCGCCGCCAGAAAGCTCTCCTCCGGCGCTTTGAAATTCGGATCCATCAGCCGCGTCAGCTTCCACGCCAGGGAGTCGAAGACCTGAATCATCTCGCGCATCTCGCCTCTCGCCTGCACCGCGTCGCTCATCCGCAGGCGCGGCACATCCACCACGCGCGCCTCGGCCACTATCCCCGTGCCATCAGTCACGTAACTGCCCACGATAATCGAATCCGCATCCAGGGTCTCCGCCAGCTTCAGCGAACTCGCCCTCGACGGATGAAACCCCTGCGGCAAACCCAGATGATCGAGCGCGTACATCCGGTCCGCTCTGCTCATCGGCGCAAATCCAGCTGACCGGAACCGGCTGCTCAGAATCTCTGCTGCCGCCTCTCGCATCCACTCCAGGCCCGGTTGCCCAGTCCGGTTATCAAAGGGCAACACCAGCAGAATCCGCCCCTTATCCGCCGCCGCTCCCCCGCTTTGAGCTCCGTCGACTTGCGCCCCAACACCCACCGCGCCTGTCACCAGCACTGCCGCCGCGCACAACGCGGCCAGCACTCCAATTCGCATCTTTGCCCGATCCACTTTACCTGCGCAATTCCTGAAGAAAACCACAGGCTGATTATAGGTCTTGCCGCGTCGCATGCCCTCGCCACTCGCCCCTACGAATGTATGAGCGGACCCTGGACTCCCAGACCTGTGGTTCCTCCACAGCTCGTCTCAGGCGGCTCGCCCGGACTGGCTGGCCCATTCCGCGAACCACGACCTGGCTTCTTTACTAGCACCAGCGACAGCGCCCACATCACAGCAGCAAACCAAAAGGCCGCGACCACGAACCATCCGGTCGCCCTGGGATGCGGTCGATTCAGCACCATGTATGTCTGAACAATGGCCATAAACGTCCAAAGAACCGCCATTGACGCCTGCTGCCACTTCTGTACCGGTTTTCCAACCCGCGCCAGCCTCGCCCGCATCCGCTCATTCGAAGCCAGAAAGTATCCCGTCGTCGCCTTCCGCCACACGCACATTCCCGGGTAGATAAGCCCCAATATCGCCAGAGCCGCCGCCAACCCCCGCAGCATCCATACCACACGGGGCTCGCAATCGCACCACGCAGCCTTCTCCCACACAATCGCGCCCGCAGCTGTAAGAAGCCATGCGCTCACCCCCAGCGGCAGCAGCCAGTAGCCCAGCTGCGGGCGCAGGGGCCTTCCCGCGCCAATCCTGCTCATCTGCTCCTCCCGTCGCCGCCGCGCTTCTTCCAGCCCCAGCATGAACCGCCCCGTCGTCACCCTCCGCTTAACCAGCGTCCACGCCACCCAGAACCAGATTCCAAAGAGGGATGCCGCGACCGCCAGCATCAGCCCTCGAAACACCCACGCAATCCCAGGCGCGGTCAGAGCTATCTTTCCCAGTTCGATCGCTATGAACAGCACAGCCGCCGAAATAAGCGTCAGCAGCAATGAAATCACCACTACGGTCCTGCGCGATCGCTCCCTGCTCTCGGACCCGCTGCCCAATGTCTCCAGCTCACTCATGCGCTACTCCTCTGCTCCCGCATGCTTGCTCTGCTTCAGATTACTCCCGCCCCGTTTAGAGCCGCGTGAACCCATTCGCAAATTCTTGCGCCGGTCCTAACCCTATAGACGAATTTGAATCCCGACCGGTCCGATCCTCGCTCTACTCGCCCGATAAAGTTGAAGCCGCGCCGCCCCGCCCGACCCGCCCCGCATCCACCTTCGCGTCGATCGCCCGATTAAACCGGATCAGGCCCACCCACTCGCCCTGATCTTCTTTCTTCCACACCAACGTCCCGCCCAACTGCCGCGCAATCAGCTCGGGCGCTAGATCGTGATGAAGCCCAAAGTACCGCTCTTCCATCCACCCCGAAGTCAGCCACGGCAGCGGACTCTTCGGCTCTTCCTTGGTCGAAAACACCAGCGCCGTCGAATAGCCCTCTGGCTCCTGCGCCGCACGCGCAATCTGCGCCCCGCTGAAGTCCTCCAGCCGGTACACCGCGAACGGCTCCTTCAAATAACCAAGCTCCGGCTTGGTCAGCTCATCGCTCATCGGCCACGCCGTCAACACTGTGCTCCCCGGAAACTGCTTCTTCAACTGCCCGACCCCCGCCAGGTGCAGTCGAACCACGTGCGCGTATGCCAGATTGTCCTCCGGCGCAAACCCATACGGCGGATTCACAAACAGTCCCGCCACAAAGGCCGCCGCCGACAACACCGCCATCCCCTGCCACAACGGAACCCTCCGATAAAACGTCGTCACCGCCCCAAGCAGCACCAGCGGATACATCGGCAGCAGATACCGCGTCAGCAATGCCCCGCCCAGAACGCTGAACAGCACCGCATTCACCGCCAGCAGTGCCAGAATCCTCCACTTCGCGCCGTTGCCGATCCGTGCTCGCTCGTGCCCCTCTGAATCCACCCTCGGTTGCAACAGTAGCAGCGCCGACAACATCGTCCCCACCGGCACAAAGAGGTTCATGTGAGCCGTCAGGTGCAGCACCCGATGCCCCAGCGCCGCCGCAATCCGCAACAAATCAAAATTCGCCTCCGCGTTGTAGCGCAGGTATTCCGGATTCCCAAACAGAAACCCCGTCTTCGTGTAGTGCCACGCGTACCACCCACACAACGGCAGCACGCACGCGACAAACAGCGCCGCCTCTTTCAGCAGCTTTGTCCGAGGGCGCCCCATCCTAGCGACGCTTTTGTCGCTAGGGTGGGAGTCAGGAATGCTCGGGTTCCCCATCCCAGCACTCGCCCGTATCACTTCCACCACATCCACCAGTGCCAGCGTCAGCGGCACGGCGATTGCCGTCTCCTTGCACAACGCGGCCGCCGCAAACCACGCCGCTGCGGCCCAGGGCCTGCGCCCGCGCTCCGGCAAGGCATACACCAACCCCCAAATCGTGCACGCGGCCGCAAAAATGTCCGCATGCGCCAGCGAACTCTGCGCAAACCAGATCGGGTACAGCCCAGTGAGCACAACCGTCCAGAACGCCACCGCCCCTACGCCCACCAGCCGCATCACCAGACGCCACACACCCAGCAGCCCCAGCGACGCTACCATCAGCACCGCCTCGCGCGTCACCTCCGGATAAAAACCAGAGAGCTTCCACCACAGCGCCAGATAGATGCTCGGCAGCGGCGGATGCGCATTGGTCAATGTCGTTTGTGGAATCAACGAGCCGGTGCGAAAGAAATCCCAGGCCGCCGGAATGTAGTACCCCGCCTCATCCCAGTAGTAGGGCAACCGCAGCAGCGTAAAGTGGCTCGCATACAACGCCGCAAACACCACGGGAAAGATCATCCACAGCGGCAGCGGCGCATCCCGTCGAGGTCCGATCAGCCTGCGTAAGTCCAACCTCTCTCTCCCCGCTCCCCCACGCCGCGCTGCTCTTGCGACCTTCCGTCCCTGACCAGTGAATAGTCAACCCTATGGAGTTAGACACCGGCGAGGAACGGTCTGTTCCTCAGTTCCTCAGTTCCTCAGTTCCTTAGTCCCTCAGTCGCTTGGTCCCTGGGTCCCTGCTTTCCTGACCCCTAGCCCCTGAACCCTGGACCCTGGCCTTAGTTGACCGGCCCCGAAGGAAAGTTATGCCCATGCGGTTCAAGATTCAGCGTCCCGAAGGCCTGCTCGTACTGGGCAATGTTCTGGCCCAACACGTTTAACAGCGCCTTGGCCTGCTGCGGGCTCATGATGATCGCACTGTGGTTGCGCACGGTCACCGTCTCCGGGCTCTCGCTCGAAGCGAGGCCGAACACCAGTTGAAAATCCCATACGCTCACCCGCACCTGCACGCTGTTAGCATAGGCCTCGCGGAAATCCGGCGATTGGGCTAGGGTCAATTGCGGCTGTTTCTCTGTAGGATTCATCGTTCCCCCAGCTTACTCCGCTCCCCGCGTCCAACTCCAGCGTTCCGGGTGAGCATCTTCCCAAAACCAGCAGGGGCACGGAGCGTTCAGCGCTCCGTGCCCCAACATCGTCACTTCTTCACTCGTTCACTTCTTCACTTTTTCACTCGATTCACTTCACTCTTTCACCGCTTCTCCCGCGCCCGGCCCGCACCATCCCTGGTACCGCCCGCGGAACTTCTCCCGCTCCTCCGGCGTCATCTTGTCCCATTTCCTCTGCTGCCAGCGCTGCCGGCCGCCGCCCTTGTGGCTCATCCCATGCCCGCCAAACAGAATCCGCGTCAGCAGCAGCAGCCCCAGCGCCTGCCAGAATGTCACCGTGTGCCACCCGAACAGAGCCGGCAGCAGCCAGTTCCACAGGTGCATCACCACCTCGCCGCACAGCCACACAAACAGCACAATCACCGGCGGCGCCAACAACACAAGCCATAACTTCTTCTTCATCTTCTCCTCCTCAACTCCGCAAATACTCGTTGTGAACCCTCGTGAGCCGCCTGCGCAGCGCTATGACTGCAAGCCGCTTCCGCGAGAGCAGCGTGTTCACATTCACGCCCGTCTCTTCGGCAATCTCCTTGAAACTGAGCCCCTCAATCTCATGCGAGACAAACACCGCCCTCTGCTCCGCGGGCAGCGCGTCAATCGCTCCCTCCATCTCTCTCAGCAGTGCCCACCGCACGGCGATCGCCTCCGGACCACCCTCCGGCGAAGGCAAAATCTCTTCAAGCAGCCGCGGCTCTCCCATCTCGTCCACGCCACCCACCTCCGTCCAGCTTTCCGGCCTCTGTTTTCGAAAGAGATCCGTAATCCGGTTCCGAGCCACCGTGAACAGCCAGCCCGTCACAAACTCGATCGGCACCAGCATCCGGTTTGCGCGCACCAGCTCATACAGCACGTCCTGCAACACGTCTTCCACGTCTGCCGCATCGGCCACACGCCTGCGGATGAAGCTGCGCAGCCGCCCGCCCTCGCGCGCTACGACGTCTTCAATGCGTTCGTCCTGCTCCATCATCGCGGTCACTATCGCCTGCGCGCTCATCTGCTTTCCCAGACGAATCACGGCCACAAATATTGTAGGTATCTTTTTTCTCGTTGAGTTTTGTCGTAGCGGGAATTGAGCGCGTCCTGGGCAGTTCCCGCGTCGGCCAAGTTAGAAGCGCCGATCGGCTTGCGGAAAACTGAGAACTGTGAACTGAGAACTGTGAACTGTGAACTGCTTTTCTTGGTGCGGAAGGCGGGACTTGAACCCGCAAGCCTCGCGGCGCTAGCTCCTAAGGCTAGTGTGTTTGCCATTTCACCACTTCCGCACTATCAGCCAGCACCGGCCTTGCACCGGCGCCGCGCACAGCCCATTCAATAAGCCGCACCCTTCAAGTCTAGGATTAAACCCAATTCGAAGCAATCCAAACCCCTGAGCCCCGACATTCGGAGATCCTGACCCTCGACGTTTTTCGTGAAAATCAGGCTTGACAAATCCATAACCAATTGGTTATGGATTGAATCGTGAGCCAAAGTCGACGGCATTTTCAAACGCCCCCGGCAGTGCCGCAACAAATCGCAAACACGACACAAATTCGCATACACAGAGCAGAGGAGGACAAACCATGCAAATCAAACTCACCAGCATCTTCGTTGACGATCAGGACAAAGCCCTCAAGTTCTACACCGAGGTTCTGGGCTTCCAAAAGAAGCATGAATTCCCGGCCGGGCCGCACAAATGGCTCACCGTCGTTTCCCCAGACGAACCGGAAGGCGTGCAACTGGTTCTCGAGCCTAACAACGGCTGGAACCCGGCCGCGAAGTCGTATCAACAGGCGATCCACGGCAGCGGCGTACCCGCGGCCAACTTCTTTGTCGCCGACGTGCAAAAGGAATACGATCGGCTCAAGCCGCTCGGCGTCGCGTTCACCAAAGAGCCAACGAAAACCACCGGATCGACGATCGCAGTGCTTGACGACACCTGCGGCAATCTCATTCAGATCACACACCTCGACTGGTAAATTGCCTGGTTGGTCTCCTGGTAACTCGCTTGGTAAACTGACCTCGCAAATCGCATGTTGACTGCCCGCTAACCCGCCACATGACTCGAGCGGAGGCCACTCGATGCAAGCTGTAACAGACAATGTCTTCAAGGCCCTCGCCGACCCCACTCGTCGGGCAATCTTCGAGCACCTCGCGCGCGACGGCGAGCAAACGGTTCACGCCTTGACAGGGCGCGCCGGGGTGTCGCAACCTGCTGTCTCCAAGCACCTGACGGTGCTAAAGCGGGCAAAGCTGGTGCGGCATCGCCACGAGGGCCGCGAAACACATTACAGCGCGCTGCCGCAAGCCCTGGGGCCGATGGTCGACTGGCTCGATATCTACGGCGCATTCTGGCGCAACCGGCTCGATCGCCTTGAAGACCTGCTGAACAGGATGGACAAATGACCGACGCGACTTCGACTACCGCCCAGACTCGCACCCTCGTTATCGACCGCGAGATGCCGCATCCGCCAGAAAAGATCTGGCGCGCCCTCACCGATGGACCCTTGATGGAAGAGTGGCTGATGACCAACGACTTCAAGCCGATGGTCGGCCATCGGTTCACCTTCCGCGCTACGCCAGTGCCAGGTTGGAGCGGAATTATCGAATGTGAAGTGCTCGTGGTCGAACCGCCCTCCATGCTCTCGTATAGCTGGGGCACTCTGGGAATCGGGACCGCCGTCACCTTCACGTTGACCCCAACAGAGAGCGGCACGCATCTCCGCTTCGAACAATCCGGCTTCGGGCCCGGTCAGGATCAGAACTACAAGGGCGCCAAATATGGCTGGACGAATTTCCTCGGCAAACTCGACCACGTTGTAGAAAGGTTGGACTGACCATGAGAGCAAAATCCATCGCTTATTGGACAACAACTATCCTGGTTGCATTCTTTATGACAGGCGGCGCCACGCAGGTGTTCCAGTATTTCCACAACCCCCACGGCATCGTGCCCGAGCTTGGCTACCCAATGTACTTCTTCGCCATCATCGGCGTGTGGAAGGTTCTCGGAGCCATTGCCATCCTCGTGCCGGGTTTCCCGCGGCTCAAGGAGTGGGCCTATGCCGGCATCTTCTTCGACCTCACCGGCGCGGCCGCATCCTGCGCTCTCGTTGGCGGCTACGGCGCTTACGGCTTCCACGTGCTCGCGCCGCTCATCATTTGCGGGATTCTTGTGGCATCGTGGGCGCTCCGGCCGAACAGCAGAAAGATCGGCGTCCTCTTCCCAGCAAAAGTCGGCAAGGCGGCATAGGCGCCAGAGCCGCAATTACGAAAATGCTCTATGGAGCCGGGGGTGCCTTCTTCTCCGCGTTCTGCGCATTCCCGTCCCCCTCCTGCCGCCAGAAAACGCTGAAGTGATTGCCGGCCGGGACAAGCACCCTCGCGTTGTGAGTACTGGCATCCATTTGCAACACGGTGAGTCTCAAGTTCACCGAACCGGTTGGCGTCGATGCATCCATAACGATACTGCCTCCATCGGGCGACTCCACAGGACGCAACAAGTCCATCGAAGGGTTCGACACAACCCTTCGCACGTTCTTCCCATCGAGATCAGCCGTGTAAATGGCCGCCAGCCTCTCCCGTTCGGACGCGAAAATGATCCCCTTCCCATCCGGAAGCCAGTTGGCCTCCACCGAGTGCGAGCTATCTTCCAGGGCTTCTCTCGCATCGGAACTGTCGGCTCGCATAATCCAGATCGAACTACCGTTTTGCGAGTGGGGCATTGGGCGCAGGATCAAAATCTGCTTGCCGTCGGGCGACCAGTGCGCCTCGCTGCCAGGGCCCAGGCTGCGGAGGAGCGTCCCGTTCTCATCGACAACTGCAATGCTTGACGAGCCCGTCTCAAAAAGCGTAATCACAATCTCTTTTCCATCAGGCGACCACTCAGGGAAGCACGCACCGGTCTTCAGATGCGTCAACTGGCGCTTTCCCTTGCCGTCGGCGTTCGCAATCCGAATTTGACCGTAATTCGGTCCGATTGTCGTGCAGTAAGCCAGGCGCGCTCCGTCTCGAGACCATGTTGGGTATTCGCCTTCGTCGATCCACCGCGGCTTCGACCCAACAGGGTCCGCGACATAGATACTCGCTTTAGCACGCTGGGTTGCCTGATTCTCATTTCCCTCAACCAGTGAACCGCCGCCTCCGGTGCTTGAGCCGACATACCAACCCGCTTCGTATGCGATCTTCTGGACGATTGCATGGGGCGCGTCGCTCGGCTGCTGGCCACGCGAAACGGAGGAGAAAGATAATAGGGCGATGAAAAGGGCCGGCGGCGTCAACCTGCTTCGATGGATCATAAAGCACATTTTCATACCCAAAGAGACGGCGCGGTTTGCCACGTGTCACTTCCTTTCATGAATGCATAACACTACGCAAAACAGCTGCTGTAAGTTTCGTTGCCCGAGTGCCGGGGAATCTACCGCCCTTGATTTCGCTCCGAATCCCGGCTTAGGGAGAAACATCCGGGAACTTCGAGGGCAATTCTCCAGCCAATTGAAACCGGCTCTAACAAATTGAATCCTCGGGAGATAGGCGAGTTCGCAGAGGCTCGACCTGTCCAGCTATGGACAGTCATGCACGAAAACGAACAGTACTTCGCAATAGGTAGCAATTAGGTATTCGCGTCGCACGGAGTTCTGTTTCAGGGGCCGCCAGCAACGACCCTGGATTCGCGTGTTCCGAGGAAACTCAAGTCAAAAGGACGATGAGGTGTCTAGCAAGTCGGCGCATTACATTTCGGTCAGCGTTTCCCGGCTTTAGCCTTATTCAACGCCACCGCAGCGCGAATGAGAGCTTTCAGAGCCTTCTCGTTGACCTTGTCGCCCTCGTGAAAATCGATGGCTCGTCTCACATTCCCTTCGAGGCTTGAATTGAAGAGTCCCGCGGGATCATCCAGCGCGGCACCGTAGGCGAACGTCAATTTCACCGCAGCCTTGTACGTTTCGCCGGTGCAGATGATCCCGTTGTGCGACCACACAGGAACGCCCCACGGGTTCGAAGGCTTTACCCACTTACACTCTTCTTCGACCTCAGGATCGGCTTGCCTGATCAGTGCGCGGAGCTGCGCGAGCATCTTGCCTCGCCAGTCGCCGAGGCCCCGGATTCGCGCGTCGATCAATTCGGATGGAGCCAATCTCGATGCAGACTCAATCGTCGGTGCGCCACTTTTCCTCATCATTCGCGCCCACCCCCTTTAGTATGTGTTGTCAGATTCAGTCAACGACCCTCGCAGCTGCATTCCCCGAATTATTTCTACAATAGAGTGACTCCTCTTTAAGAATTTCGTCGTCGCCGCCGCGTTCATTCGCCGCTCAGCAACCGCTCCACCGTCACAATATCCACCAGCCCCTCGCACCCGTAGATCGCCGGCAGCAGCTTCTCCGGTGCGTGCATGCGCCGCAGCTCCGCCACCCTCTCGGTTCCCGCCCGGTACGCCGGCAAATACATCCTGCCCAGCAGCGGATGACGTCCCCACGCCCCGCTGAGCTTCTCCGCCCGCTCCGCCGTCACCAGAAAATCCCTGCGCAGCGTCTCCGCCACCTCGGCCTGCTCGCGCCCCTCGCCCCACGTCATATACGACGACTGGTTCTTCGCGTCGTCCTGCAGCAGCGCCAGCAACACCCCAATCTGCGCATCCTCGTCGGGCAGCGCTTCCACCTCCGCCACTCCATACGCCATCAGGATTGCGTTATTCGCAATTCCCTCAAACAGCGTCGCCGCGCGTGTGTTCATCGTCAACACGGTCGCCTCGAACCCGACCTTGCCTCGCACGTACTCGCTCTGCAGATAAGCAAACGTCGTCACATGCCCCGGCACCACCTCGTGGCTCACCAGTTGCTCAAACTCCGGATAACTTATCTGCAACGACGCATTGATCTCGTATGTCGCCTCGTATTCCGGGCTCCCATCCTCGCGCCGCGCCCGCCCAATGTAATTCATCGATCCAGAAAACCACGCATCGCGAATGGGCAGAAACTCAATGTTCGCTCTAGGCACACCGGCGAGTTCCTTCGGCAGATACGGCATTAGGTTCTTCGCACTCAGCGCATCGAATTTGGCAATCACCGCCGCACCCAGCCCGCGCACCGAGGCCATCGGAATCCCCCGGCTCTTCCGCCACGCATCCACCGCATCCAGCAGCCCATCCCCGCCCGACGACGCCGCGCCATCGCCAGCCCTTCCCAATAAATCCGCCACGCGCTCGCGCTTCTCGGCCGGCTCGCTCGGCTCCGGCGGCTTTCCTGTTGACGCCACAACCGCCCGCTCATACGGCACCTTTTCGCCCGGCCCTGCGATCTCCATCGCCAGATCCCACATGACTTCGAGGCTCCCTGCCAACCCATCGAGATAATCTCCCCGCAGCCCGCCGATTTTCGCTCCCTCTCCGCGCAACCCCGCAATTGCCCCCGGCAAATCCACCGCGCGCAGATACTCGTCAAGCGACTCCCGATCCAGGTCCTTCGCCGCGACCCCTCCGCACGCGCGCAACCGCGCCGCCGCGCCATGCGTGTACGCCACCGGCAGCGCTTCATCTGAAAACCATGAGTCCGCAATAAACCTACCCGTCCCTGAAGCGCACATCACATCCCCGCCCCACAGCGTGTCAATCCCCAGCACTGCATCCGCAACGTACCGCCCAACCTTGTCCATCGCTGCTCCTTTTCAGTCGCGTGTCGCGGGCTCTTTGCGCGTCGCGCTCCACCACACATATCCGCACAGCGCGACAAACATCACCGCCGAAACCGTCTGCGACACTGGCTCATTCCCATAAAACGGCGTCGTGACCCATCCCTCGCTGAATCCCGGAATGAGCCGCATCGCCGCGCCCAGCACACCGCCCAGCGCTCCGCCCGCCATCAGCCCCGAGGCCACCACCACGCCCCGCTCTCGAATCCTCCGCCCACTCGCCCCGTCCATCTTCTCCGACTTCCTGTTCAAAAAGTGCGAGAGAAATCCGCCCACCAGCGCCGGCGCATTCAATTCCAGCGGCAGATACATCCCCAGTGCGAACAGCAGCGACGGCTGTCCCAGCATCTCCACCACCAGCGTCACCATCGCCCCCACCGCAAACAGGAGGTATGCAATCGGCTGATGGCTCATGAACCCCTGCACCAGGGCTTTCATGATCGAGGCCTGCGGACTCGCCAGCACCGGCCGCACATCCCCGGGAATAGCCTCGCCAAACTGAAACGTGTGCGCGAGCATTCCTATCGTCAGCCCTACCGCGATCGCCGAAGCCGTCACTCCCAGAAACTTAACTTTCTCCTGCGCCGCCGGCGTTGACCCCAACCAATAGCCAACCTTCAAATCCGTAATCGCCTGCCCCGAAACCGAAAGCGCCGTGCAAACCATCCCCGCAATCGCCATCACAAAGAACATCCCCGTCGTCCCGCTCAGTCCAAACCGCAGCAAAACCGTCGACGACAGAATGATCGTCAGTATCGTCATCCCACTCACCGGATTTCGCGCCGTCATCGCAATCGCGTTCGCCGCCACCGACGTGAAGAAAAACGAAAACAGCAGCACCAGCCCAAGCCCCACCAGCAACCCGCCCCAGCCCGCCTGCCGGGTTCCCAGGAAGATGCCCACCGCGAGTGCGCTGATCACCACTCCCAGCAGAATCGCGATCATTGGTATATCGCGATCCGTCCGCTCGGTCGTCGCAACCTCACCATGCCGGAAAGTCTTCAGCGCAATTCCAAATGACCCCGCCACCACCCGCAGCGACTTGATGATCCCGACGATCCCCGCCGTCGCAATCGCGCCCACACCCACAAATCGCACATAGCTTCGATAAATATCCGTTGCAGTCATATGGTCAATCGGCATCGTCGCCGGATAAACCGGCGTCCCCACGTGCCTGCCCACAAACCAGATCAGCGGTACCAGAACAAGATTGGACAGCACCCCTCCCGCGCACAAAATCAGCGAGCTCCGCAGCCCCATCACATACCCAAGTCCCAAAATGAATCCGATCGCATCGAACCTCAGCACCATCCGCGCCCGATCCGCCAATCCCTGCACCACCGGCACAAACCTGAAGTCCACATACTCTTTCCACACCCGGAAGGTTGTCACAAACAGGTCGTAGATCCCGGAGATGAACGTCGCCTGCAACAGCAGCATGGCCTGCGACCCGCCCTTTTCGCCCGTCACCAGCACCTCGGTGATCGCTGTCCCCTCCGGATACGGCAGCTTGCCGTGCATCTCCCGCACAAAATACCTGCGCAGGGGAATCAGGAACAGAACTCCCAGCACTCCGCCCGCAAGGCAAATGAAGATTGTCTGCACTGGATGCGGATCGAGGTTCAAAATATAGAGCGCCGGCAGAGTGAAGATGGCCCCCGCCACCACCGCGCCGGCAGCTCCGCCAATCGCCGTAATGATCACGTTCTCGAGCAAACTTGATCGCCGTCCGAAAAGGACCTCGCAAAGTCGCGCGAGACCAATCGCCAGAATCGAGATCGGGATCGCCGCCTCCATCACCTGGCCAACCTTCAGCCCTGAATACGCCGAAGCCACGGTAAACACGATGCAAAAGACCACTCCCCAGCCAACCGACCGACCTGTCAGCTCCGGCGGCGTCTGTTCGGCAGGCACAACCGGCTTGTAGCTCTCTCCCGCCGCCAGCGGCAGGTATGCGTTCTCAGGCAGCGACTTCGTCTCGTTCTCGTTCTCGTTCATTTGGTGTTTCTCTCCGTTCACAGCAAGTTACAGCGGGTACCCCATCCTTGGCACGTTTTTGTTCCCGTGTAAAGGTCGTGACTCAAAGGAATTCGGGTGCCGGTGCAGGTGCCCCATCTTAAACGCGCTCTTTGCGTTTAGGGTGGGAAACCACAATCCCCTACTTGTCCCTCCTCAACCCGCCAACAAACCGCGGGTGCCCCAGGTCTCGCCCCTGAGACCTGGGATTTCACGGACCTCAACCCAATGTCCCTCCGCCCGCGCTTTACACTACCTAATGGGGCAGGCGCGGCTCGATTCACGCACCCCAGGAGCCCTTTCGCGCATCTTGCATACCAGGAACGAATGACGCCGACACAACAATTAGAAGCTTCTCGCCGGAATGTAGAGGCAGCTCGCCAGAAGGCCTTTCAGGAAACTCTCCTGAGCGCCAAAGACACCATGGTCTTCAGCGAGATCCTCAAGCTTTCGATCGATAGCTTCCGCGCAAGCAAGACACGCTTTGCCCTAACCGCCCTGGGCATGGTCATCGGCACCGCCTCCGTCATTCTCGTCATCACCATCGGCCTCACCGGCAAGCAGTACATTCTCCAGCAGCTCCAGAAAATCGAAACCAACTCCGTCGAGCTCGAGTACTCCGGCGGCCACGCCTCCGCCGCCGAGCAGACCCTTTACAACGACTACCTGACGAACGATGACGTGCAGGCCGTCCTCGCCCAGTTGCCCAACGTCCTGTACTCCTCACCGGTGCTGAGTATGCGCGACCGCATCAGCTTCGGCAGTGGTGTCGTCAAAGACACTCTCGTCCTCGGCGTCAGCCCGCAATACCAGCAGATCCGCAATCTGCTCGTCCCCGTTGGCCGCTTCTTCGATCAGAACGACGAGAACGCCCACACGTTGTGTGCCGTCGTTACTGAGCACTTCGCCCACGAGCGATTCGGCTCCGATGACGCCGCCGTCGGCCAGACCTTCGAGATCACCGGACTTCCCTTCACCATCATCGGCGTCTTCAAAGAGAGCTTCGACGACATGGGCAACTCCGAGATCTCTGACCAGACAATCCTCATCCCCTTTTCCGTCGCCCGCTATTTCTCCGGCACAGAAGAGGTAAAACAAATCTACTTCTCCATGCGCAATATGACCGAGGTCACCGACGCATCGAAGGAGATCCTTCGCATCGTCCAGTCGCGTCACCGCACAGATTCCATCTACAAGACCCAGACACTCACCGAGTACCTGACCATCGCCGGCCACATCGCAGACGCCCTCACTGTGGTCCTCTTTCTCGTTGCCGCCGTCACTCTGGCCGTGGGAGGCGTTGGCATCATGAACATCATGCTCGCCAATGTCCGCGCCCGCGTCCGCGAAATCGGCATCCGCAAGGCCCTGGGCGCAACCCGACGCGAAATCCGCCTCCAGTTCCTGCTCGAAGCCATCCTCATTTCGCTCTCCGGCGGCCTCGTCGGATCTGCCATCGGTCTCGCCATCCCGCTTTCCATCCGCTTCTTCACCGACTACAACCTGCCCATCTGGCCCGGATCGGTCGTGATTGCACTCTCCACGGCCGTCGCCGTCGGGGTCATCTTCGGCACCGTCCCCGCCACCCGCGCCGCCCAGATGGACCCCGTCGAAGCCCTCAAATACGAGTGATCGTGCCTGCGAAGGAGCCACACCATGCCAGACCCCGAAGCTCCTCCTCCGCAATCCGATCCCCAGCAGCCTGTGCCCGGCTCCTCTGAAGCCGACGAGACCTCCTCGGGCCCAAGCCTCACGCTCCTCTATTCGCTTATTGGCCTCGCCCTCATCGCCGCCATCGGATTCGCCCTGCTCATCGTCGCTCCCTTTCACCACCGCCACTAGGTCTCGCGATTCAACGAGTAGTCTGCCTATTGGCCGTCATCCAACCCTTTTGGCAAACTCCTTACGCTGTTCTCAGCAAGTGCAGATGTCCGGTTTTCTAAGCAAGTGAAATGTCCGGTTTAATAAATCATCCAGCCGCCGTCGAGGCGGTGGGAAAGTGGGAATCCCGCGCGGTCGGCGGGATTTCCAAGCG
>Ga0302324_100009028_pt1 | contig 20935 bp, 17 predicted proteins | sample Palsa_T0_1_FD_201949 | JGI IMG/M metagenome (GOLD analysis project Ga0302324, IMG submission 201949) | Peat permafrost microbial communities from Stordalen Mire near Abisko, Sweden - Palsa_T0_1 | ecosystem: Environmental > Terrestrial > Soil > Palsa > Peat permafrost | place: Sweden: Abisko...
CATGCGCTTCAGTCAGGCGGCCTTTCCGCCATGTGGACCGCACGAGCGCAGCCACTGGTCGCGGTGAGCGAGCCCCCATCAGGTCGTCGACTGCAGGAGCTCGCCCCTACCCTGAAACGACATCTGTCACCGAACTACCGAACACGCTGGAAGCGCGTCCGGCTGCCCCCTCGCACTCTTCAGCAGGCGGCCATGCCGCCTGAGCGGCTGCGGGCCGAACCGATTTCCACCAGAGGCGCCATCGCGAGGGGGCTTGACGGCGCCTCATGGGCGGACACCCACCTAGGCCTTGGTGAACTTGTGAGAGAGTAGCTGCGCCCTGACTGAGTTGCAGGGGTCGCTGATCTTTGTGAATTTGAGCGTCTGGTCCGAGAGCGTGAGCTTGTAGGTGCCAGGCGTTTTACAGGTAGTAGAGCCGCTTCCGCTTGGGGTCGCCGCGTTGGCGAACTTGATCGTGGCGCCCGAGATCGTGTAGGTTCCGTGGGCGATTTCCTTGCCGTTAAGTGACTGGCTGTCGCGTCCGTGCGCGAACTTGAACGACCACGTGCCCTTCAGGGACGCGGGTGTGGTGACCTCGGTACGGTAGGTGCCCGTGAGCGAGGTGCTCGCCAGGGCGAGGGGCGCGAACAGCGCCAGGGTGAGTATTGGAACGATGGCGGCGAAATAGCGTCTGAGCATCGTGCACTTCCTTTCGTGAGCTCGTCAGTCTTAGGAGCTTCCCTGAGCCGCATAAGGAACTCATTACGCGGCACGAAGCGCCAGCACAGAAGGCCCGCGGGAGCTAGGCGACACGCTGGCTCCTACCCAGAGCCAAGCCGGTCGCACCCTCACGCGGGCGCGCCTACGTTGTCGTTGTCCCAGCGTTCGAAGACCTCGACGCGCTCGCGGGCCGTGCGCCGTCGCAAGGCATCGTCCTGCATGCAGCCGCTGCAGGATCTACGCGCAGCCGCTCGATCGCAGCAAGCGCGCCCACGGCGCCGCCTTCGATGCCCTGCTCACCGATGCCAAGGAGACGCTGTACGGCGCCCAGTCCGCCGAATTTAGCCCACAATTTAGCCCACCAAGCGATTTGGGCCTCTCGACGGACATTCCCCCCTCATCAGAATTTGGCTCCACGCTGGGGAAACGGACGATGGGCGCGGCGGGTTTCGAACCTGCGACCTCTCGCGTGTGAAGCGAGCGCTCTCCCACTGAGCTACGCGCCCTGGATGCTGGATTCTATTGGGCCTGAGCGGTCCTGGCCGCTTCGGCGCCAGGCCGAGGGTGGCGCTGCCGGGTGGACGGCTCCGAGTCAGACCTCGAGCGGCACGGCTCCGCGGCTGCGGAGCGATCCTCATGAGCGCATCCACATCCAGCCCAGTGGCGGAAGGCCTCGCTCATGCTTCGCCGAACTCGTGCCTGTAGGCGCCGCCTGAATACTGGTCCACCTGCGCCGGTCTAAAAGTGGTCCACCGCGGCGCGGGGCCGGAGCCATCCGACCGGACCGTTGAATCTGGCTCGATCTAAGAATCGAGACCGGAGGAAGGCGTTGCTTGACGTGGAGCAGTGGGCAGAGATCAGGCGCATGAAGCACGTCGAGGGCCTCTCGCAGCGCGAGATCCACCGGCGCACCGGAGCCCACCGCGACACGATCCGCCGAGCGCTGGCTCAGGCCAAGCCGCCGAGCTACGGCCCGCGGGCGAAGCGGTTCTCAAAGCTCGACCCGTTCATGGCCAGCATCGAGGAGCTCCTCTGTGACGAGCCGAGGCTGTCGGGCGTGCGCATCCGCGAGGAGATCGAGAAGGAAGGCTATGACGGATCAAAGACGATCCTCGACGATCTGCTGCGCGAGCTGCGCCCGCGCTACCTCCCGCCGCCGCGGAGCTTCCAGCGCACCCGCTACCGCCCCGGCGAGCTGTGCCAGTTCGACCTGTGCGAGCCGCGCTCGCTGATCCCCGTCGGCTATGGCCAGAGCCGCCGCGGGTACGTCGTCACCGGCGAGCTGCCCTATTCGCGCGCGTTCGCGGGCGCGCTCGTGTTCTCCAAGGAGTTTCAAGACATCGCGTGGGGAATGAGGCGCTGCCTTGAGCGGCTCGGCGCCCTGCCGGGGAAGCTCGTGTGGGACCGCGAGGGCGCGATCGCTCCGCGCGGGCGCCCGACGCAGGAGTTCCTCACCTTCTGCGGGGAGCTCTCGCTCGGCTGGGTGATCCTCGACCCGGGCGACGCTCCGGCCAAAGGGGCCCTCGAGCGCAGCCACCGCTTCCTGCACGGCAACTTCGAGGCCGGCAGGCGCTTTGCCAATCCGCTGGACTTTCAGGACCAGCTCGACTGCTGGTGTGAGCGCATCAACGCGCGCGTGCACCGCACGACGCGTGCGGTCGTCGCTGAGCGCCTGTCAGAGGAGCACGCGCGGATGCGAGCACTGCCCGAGGTCATGCCCGACAACGATCGCCGCTTCGTGACGCGCGTTGGAGCACAGCCATATCTGCGTGTTGACCGCAACGACTACTCGCTTGACCCGCGGCTTCTTCACCGCCGCGTCGAGGTCCGTGTCTCCCAGGCTGAGGTCACAGCGACCGCCCTGGACACCGGCGAGCTCGCCGCCCACCACGCACGCGTATTCGCAGGCGGCCTCACATTCACCGACCCCGCCCACCAGGCGGCGCTCGAGGAGTTGCGCGGCGAGCGTCACCGCCGGCGCGAACCCGAGGTGCAGATGCGCCCCCTGTCGCGCTATGACGCCCTGATCCCGGCATGAGCAAGACCTCAGAGCTCTCGCACCTATTCCGCGCCCTGAAGGCGCCCTCGGCAGCACGGGCGCTTGAGGCGCTCGCCAAGCGTGCGCGCGAGGAGGACTGGTCGCACGAGCGCTTCCTTGAAGCCGTGCTCTCGGCCGAGGTCTCCTCGCGCGAGTCACACGGCGGTGAGGCGCGCATCAAGGCGGCCCGCTTCCCGGCCAGAAAGACGCTCGAGGAGTTCGATTTCACCTTCCAGCGCTCGGTCAAGAAGCAGGTGATCGAGCATCTCGGCCAGCTGGACTTCCTGCACGGCAGGGAGAACATCGTGCTTTTGGGCCCGCCTGGTACCGGCAAGACACATCTTGCGATCGCCGTCTCGATCAGGGCCTGCCTGGCCGGCCATCGCGTCGCCTTTGCGACCGCGACCGAATGGGTGGCGAGACTCGCCGAGGCCAAGCGCCAGAACACCCTCGACGCAGAGCTCCGGCGCCTGTCCTTCATCCCGGTGCTGGTCGTCGACGAGGTGGGCTATATCCCGTTCGATCCCGAAGCAGCCAACCTGATGTTCAGCCTCGTCTCCTCGCGCTATGAGCGCGCCTCGCTGATCGTCACCTCGAACAAGCCGTTCTCCGCTTGGGGGGAGATCTTCGGCGATGAGGTCGTCGCCGTGGCGATGATCGACCGGCTCGTCCATCACGCCGAGATCCTCTCGCTGAAGGGCGACTCCTACCGCCTACGCGACAAGGACCTCGGCGCCAGGGCGAGCGCCGACTCGCCGGCGATCGCCTGACGCTCTCTGGAGCCGTTGCCGAGCGGACGGGAGAGGGAGAGGAATCGAGGAGGGGGTCCCTTTTTCAACCGGCGAGGGGGGTCAGTTCTCAACCGGCGGAGCCATCCCGCGTGTCTGCGCAGGTGGCCCACTTTTCAACCGGCGAAAGTGGCCCACTTTTCAACCGGCCTTGACAGTGCCGATATGCCAGGCGGGCAGGTTACTAATCGAGTAGACGCTGTCGCTCAGCGGTGACCGTTTTGTTCCCCGTCCGGCTGTATCGCGCTGGGGTGCGCGTCGCGGTTCCTGTAGCGGACTGTCGCGGGCTGTATCCGGTGTTCCCTGGAAATGCCGGTTACTGAAATGGGTTGAGCCATGCGCTCACGTATACGCAGGTCCGCGGTGGGAATCGGAATCTCCGCTGCCGTAGTCATCGCTGCGCTCACGCTGACGATTGCAGTCGGCGCGAGTGCGAGCTCGTCAACGACGCCATTGCTCGCAACGGCGAAGAACTTCTCTGTGCTCGCGGGATCGGCGGTTACGAACACCGGTCCGACGGTGCTCGCCAGCGAGCTGGGCGTCAGTCCCGGCACGGCGATCACGGGCTTTCCGCCGGGAATCGCACATGGCGCCACGCACAGCGCCGACGCTGCTGCATCCGGCGCCCAGAACGACCTCACGATCGCCTACGAGGACGCGGCTTCCGATAAGACCACGACGACCGTTCCCGACGTCGGGAACATCGGCGGCGAGACCCTCACGGCGGGCGTATACGCCTCGGCGAGCTCGATGCTGGTCGATGGCACGCTCATGCTGAACGGCGCGGGCAACCCCAACTCCGTATTCATCTTCAAGACCGGGTCCACAATCGTGACCGGCAGCGCAAGCAAAGTGATCCTTGAGAACGGCGCCCAAGCCTGCAACGTGTACTGGCAGGTCGGCTCGAGCGCGACTCTCGGGACCGATTCGACCTTCGTCGGCACGGTGATGGCGCTGACGTCAATCACCGCGACGACGGATGTCATTGTCGACGGCGGCCTGCTCGCCAGAAACGGCGCCGTCACGCTTGACTCCGACACGATCACGCCGACGTCCTGCACGACGACGGTGTCAACCAAGCCGGTGGTGGCGCCGAGGACCTCGACGACAACCCACACCTCAGGCGGGAGCGGCAGCAGTGGCGGCGCAACGACCACGACGACCATTACCTCGAGGTCCACGAGAAGCGGTCGCATCCATCTGCCGGACTCGGACTGCGGCTGCGCGCGCGGGACGAAGTACGTAAAGCTCGCCACGTCGAGGTACGCGCACGTCACGGTGAACCAGTCCACGGGCGTGGCACGGTTCAGAGTTGACGCCGGCCATTACGGGGTCTTCACCTGCGACCTGCAGCATGGCGACAAAGTCATCGTGATCCACTTCACGGTCAAACCGACGAAGTCCTCGACAGTGCCATGCGTCGCCTGACCGGCTGAGCGTCACGCTCGACCGGCTGACCCACGGGGTCGGCTGGTCGGGCTGTGGGCGGGGCGCAGGTCGAGCAGCTACGTCATTACTCGGGGACCCACCCCGAGGTTCGCCAGAAGACGTGGATCTCCGGTCAAACGCTCACGGACGACCCACTAGCTCGACTCCGTACCGAGGCCATCTTTGGAGGACGAGGGGTGGCCCATGCTGTGACGCACAGGCGACCACTCGCGTGTGCCGGTCAGGAGCCCAGCCGAACCCCGACGTGTGGATGCAGCCGGTCGGCGGCTTCCGAGTAGGCGCCGGCGAGCGCGTCAACTTCGGCTTGCGTGAGGGTCGTCCCGAACGCGGCCGGGCCGCCGAGTTTGTGGTAGGCGTCCAGCAGCTTCTTGCCGATCTGGGCCAGCGCGAATTGACCGTCGTAGACGCTGTCGATGTAGAGAGCGACGTTCGCGCGAGCGAACCGCGCGGCCTGCGGAGAGCCGTGTTCGATCGCCTCGATGTCCGCCACTATCAGCTGCCATCCGCGCGTCGCGAGCCCGCTGAACGTGGCGAACACGCCGGCCAGCTGTGAGGCCGGGCCGGTGAGGTACGCCGCCTCGGATTTTCCGAACAGCGCCGGCACCCTGATCTTCTGGGCGCTTTCCGCCGCGGCGGTGATCGCCGGCCGCGCGATCGCGGTGCTTCGCGCAGGCAGGCCGTTGACGACGAGGGGCCAGGCGGTCTTGGTGGCCGCCACCTCGCGTGCGATCGGCTGCTCGACGCCCTGCAGAGCGCGGCTGACGGCGACGACGTCTTCGCGCTCCAGTGCCAGCGCCGCCGGGGTTGAAGGCGCTTTGGCGCTGGCGCCCGCGCAGCCGGCTGTGAACAGTGCGCCACTCAACAGGAACAGCAGCGCCGGTAGGCGCAGCGCTCTGCCGGTCGCCGCGGGGGCTGCGTGGCTGCCGGCGCGAACCCTACGTTCCAAGCAGGTCGACCACGAACACCAGCGGCGCGTTCGCCGGGATCGTCGGCGGCGAGCCTTTGGCGCCGTAGGCGAGCGGCGCCGGGATGATCAGCTCGCGGCGCCCGCCCACCTTCATACCGGGCACGCCCTGGTCCCAGCCCGGGATGACCTGACCCCTGCCGAGGGTGAAGGTGAAGGGTTCGTTGCGTTTCCAAGACGCATCGAACACCTTGCCGCCGTTGTAGAGAACGCCGACATAGTTGACGGTCACCGACTCGCCGGCCTTCGCAACTGCGCCGGTGCCGGTGATGATTTCCTTGGTCACCAGTTTGGTCGGCGCCGGTCCCGATGGCGGCGTCACGGTCGGTTCTTTCGACAGAGGCCCGCTGGTGGGCGTGGCTGCCGCGGTGCTGGTGGGCGTGGTTGCCGCGGTGCTCGTGGGCGTCGCCGCGGAGCCGCTGGATTTCGCGAGCGCTTCGTCGGCCTTGTTCTCGACGCCCACACCGATGGTGCTGGACGAGCTGCTCGAGCCGCAGCCCGCCACAAGGATCGCGGCGGCCACCGTGGCAAGGCCAAGGACGGTGCGGGAGCGGATGGCGTGGAAGTCGTTGAAGTTCATCACGAGCGGGCAGACTAACCGAACTCGCCGCGCTCATGCATCGGCCGGGCGCGCGCTTGCACCATGCCCGCGGTGCCCTCGTGGCGAGAATGCTCGCGCCGCATCCGCGGTTGGCGGGACTCCGTTAGGATCGAGCACGGACCGTGCTAGGCGGGGAGGTAGCGGTGCCCTGTATCCGCAATCCGCTCTAGCGGGGCTGAACTCCCCTTCGAGGGGTTTTCCGCTCCGGTCGCTCCGTTGCCCGGGGCGTCGATGGTTCGGGTCCCGCGCGGTGTCGGCTTGTGAACCAGGTCAGGTCCGGAAGGAAGCAGCCTTAAGCGATCCCCGGCAGGCGCAGCGGGAGCTCCCGGACCGGAGTCGCAGGCAGCGATCGGCGCCCGGCGCGCGAGATCTCGACGAGGGGTGCACGGTCCATTTACAGGCCTACCGAAGACAGCGCTGGAAGACCAGCCACGAGCGGTTCCCGCGAATCTCGGTGAAGCCCGGCGGCACGTTGGCCGGCAGGTGGGGGTCGTTCCGGTCGAGCACGTAGTCGGCTTCGACCTGCTTGTTTGCCGGGTCGAGGTAGTCCCCCGAGGAGATCGGCTTGACCTGGGCGCTCACTATGTTCTCCGGGCTGGTCTTCATGTACAGCGCGAGCAGTGGCACGGGCGCGTGGTTGGGCACGCCCACGGGCCCGCACCTCAGCGTGATCGAGTGGTCCTCGACGAGCGCCAGCAGGTCTCCTTCGATTCTGTGCTGGTTGGCCAGTTTGTCCAGTTCGCGATGTGCCGAGCGGTACTGGGACGGCACGAAGGCCACGAGCCCCAGCAGCAGGACCGCTCCGGCCGCCATCCACCAGCGCCGCCGGGGGTCCGCGCGGTCGAGGCTCGTCCAGCCGAACACGCCCGCGCCACAGAACACGCTCAGGATCGCTGCCGCGAGGAACGCGTAGCGGGTGTTGATCGGGAGCCCCGCCGAGGCGAACAGGGCCAGCACGAGCACGGCGAGCACCCCGGCGGCGGCGCCGATCAGCGCCCGGCGGCGCAGCCACAAAAGCGACAGCACCCCGCCCACCGCGGCGCCCGCGAGCACCGGCGGGCGCAGGATCTCGCCGATTCGGCGCGGGATGTACTCGGGCACGTTGCCGATGCCGCTGACGCGGTGGAGCGTTTCGGCGGTATGGCGGGTGTTGGTGAGCGACCACAGCGGGTCGCCCGTGACCGCAAGGTCGCTCAGCGCCCACAGCAGCGGCGCCGACAGTGCGAGCAGCGTGAGACCGGCGAGTTGGCGGCGCGTGTGGATGGGCCCGCCGGCCGCGCCGGGCGCCGGGGCCGTGCCGGCGCCGCCGCGCGCCCGCGATCGCAGCGCGCCCGGGATGAGGTTCGTCAGATACAGCCAGTAGAGCCCTGAGAACGCCCACGCCTCGGGGCGCAGCAGGCCTGCCAGCGCCAGCAGGCCGAGCACCGGCGCGCCGGCCCGCCGTCGGCGCGACTCCACGAGCAGAGCGGCGAGCACGAGCAGCAGGTAGGGGATATCCACGTACGCGCGCACGCCGTAGGAGAGGATCGGAACGCGCGTGAGCAGGACCAGCGCCGCCAGGGCCCCGGCTGCTCGCCCGAACCACTGCGAACCGAGGCGGTAGACCACCCAGCCGCACGCCGACAGCGCGAGGAAGCCGAGCGCGACGGTCACCTCCTCGACGGCGTGTGGCCCGAGCGGGTAGAGCACCACGCCGAGCAGCTCGATCAGCGGATGGGGCGTGGGGGCGATCGGCACGCGGTAGGCGGGGGCGACCCCGCGCGCGAGCTGCCCGCCCCATGCGAGCGCGTACAGGGTGTCGTAGTTGGCGAAGCCGACGCCGCTTAGGAGGCGCAGCAGCAGGGCCCCTGCGATGATCGCCGGCAGGGCTGAAACACGCGTGCCGTGGCGCACGATGCGGGCTCTCACGAGCGCGCACGCTATCCGCTCGGGCAAGCGCTCGGGCGGTTGGGAACCGTGGATAGACTCAGCGGACGTGTCGGCACCGCAAGAGCCACAGCAGCAGCAGCAGCGCTCCCTGTACCGCAGGCATCGCCCGCGCACCTTCGAGGAGGTGGTGGGCCAGGAGGCGGTCGTGCGCACGCTGCGCAACGCCGTCGACCGCGGCAAGGTGCACCACGCCTACCTGTTCGTCGGCTCGCGCGGGACGGGCAAGACCTCGACCGCCAAGATCCTCGCGGCGTGCCTGAACTGCGAGCGGGGACCGACGAGCGAGCCCTGCGGCGTATGCGACTCGTGTGTGTCGATCGCGCGCGCCAACTCCATGGACGTGATCGAGATGGACGCCGCGTCGAACAACTCGGTCGATGACATTCGCGAGCTGCGCGAGGGCGTCGCCTACGCGCCGGTGTCGGGACGCCGCAAGGTGTACATCCTCGACGAGGCCCACATGCTCTCGACAGCCGCATGGAACGCGTTTCTGAAGACGCTCGAGGAGCCTCCGCCGAACACGGTGTTCGTGCTCGCCACGACCGAGGCCCAGAAGGTCCCGGCGACGGTGGTGGACCGCTGTCACCGCTTCGACTTCCACCGCCCGACGGTGGAGCAGATCGCGAGCGTCGTGCGGCGCACCGCCCAGGCCGAGTCGATCGAGATCCCGCCCGAGGCGGTCGCCGCGCTGGCCCGCGCGGCGACGGGCAGCTTCCGCGACGCGCTGGGAACGCTCGAGCAGCTGGTGACCTACAGTGGCTCGGAGATCGTGCTGTCCGACGTGCTCGCGGTGCTCGGCGTAGCCGACGCGGGGCTGCTCGAGGAGACGGTCGACGCGGTCTCGGCGGCTGACGCCCGCGCCGCGCTCGCAGCGCTCGCCTCCTATGTCGAGCAGGGGCGCGACGCGGGCGCGTACGCCTCGGACCTCGAGGTGCGCGCGCGAGAGCTGCTCGTGGTGCAGAGCCTCGGGGAGGTGCCCGCCGAGCTGTCGCTCACGCCCGAGGCCGATGAGGCCCTGCGCGCGCAGGCCGAGCGGGTGGACCATGCCATGGTCGTTCGCCTGCTGGAGCTGCTCGGAGAGGCGATGGAGGCCGTGCGCGCGGGTGCCGACCCGCGCACGCGTCTGGAGTTGGCGCTGGTGAAGGCCGCAAGACCGGAGGTGGATGGATCCACGCGGGCGCTGCTCGCGCGGATCGAGCGGCTCGAGCACGGCCGCGGCGCCGCCCCCCCACGGGCGCCGGCCGAGCAGCAGGCGCCGGCCTCCGCGGTGATCCCCCGGGAGAACCCCCGGGAGAACCCCGAGGAGACCGCTCGCGAGCGCCCGGCGCCCGATCTGGGCGCGAGCGTCGAACGCGCCTTCGCAGCAGAGCGCTCGCCGGATGTGGCATCGATCGTCGACCTGTGGCCGGCGGTGGTGGAGCTGGTGGGCGCCGAGCATGCGCTGTGTGGAGCGGTGATCACCGAAGCAAGGCCCGTGTCGATCTCCGGCGAGGATCTGATGGTGGGGTTTCCCTCGACGGCGGCGTTCCTGAAGAGGCAGGCCGAGGATCCGGCCAACCGGGCGATCGTCACCGACGCGCTGCGGCAGGTGACGGGCGCGCGCTGGCGCCTCTCCTACGAGCTCCGCGAGGAGCTCGGCGACGCGAACGCGTCCGGCTCCGACGCGGAGGCGTACACCGAGGAGGAGTGGGTTGCACGCTTCAAGGACGAGCTCGATGCGGAGGAGATCCCGCTCGAGGCCGAATCGGCGACGCCGAAGAGCGCACAGAAAGGCGAGTGAAGAACATGCCCAAGCAGCCGCGGGTGCCGAACATGCAGCAGATGCTCCAGCAGGTGCAGAAGATGCAGCAGGACATGGAGACGGCTCAGGAGGAGCTCAAGAACGAGGTCGTCGAGGCATCGGCCGGCGGCGGCATGGTGACCGTGCGTGTCGGCGGCGACCTCGAGCTGAAGGCCGTCACGATCGACCCCTCCGCGGTGGACCCCGAGGACCTCGAGATTCTCGCTGACATGGTGCTCGCGGCGGTCAACGAGGGCCTGCGCATGGCCCAGGAGCTCGTGGCCCGCAAGATGGGCGGCGCCACCGCCGGCATGGATCTGGGCGGGCTCGGCGGGCTCGGCCTGCCCGGCCTGTGAGCACCTCCTACTCTCCACCCGTGCAGACGCTCGTGACCGAGCTGTCCCGCCTTCCCGGGGTCGGCAGTCGCACGGCCCAGCGGCTTGCGTTTCACATCCTGCGCGCCTCGGCCGAGGACGCCGCTGCGCTGGCGCAGGCGATCACGGAGGTCAAGGAGAAGATCGGGCTGTGCGAGGTGTGCTTCAACCTCACCGACGAAGCGCGCTGCCGCATCTGCCAGGACCCCCGCCGCGACCAGGGGCTGATCTGCGTGGTCGAGGAGCCCAGCGACGTGATCCCGATGGAGCGCACGCACGAGTATCACGGCGTCTATCACGTGCTGGGCGGAGCGCTTTCTCCGATCGACGGGATCGACCCCGAGGACCTGAAGATCTCAGAGCTGTTCGCGCGCGTGGCCTCGGGCGGCGCTGCGGTGCAGGAGATCGTGCTGGCGACGAACCCGACGACCACGGGCGAGGCCACCGCGCTGCATATCGCCGAAGAGCTGAGCGCTCGCGCCCCGGAGCTGACGGTCACGCGCCTGGCCAGCGGCCTGCCGGTGGGCTCGGATCTGGAGTACGCCGACGAGGTGACCCTCGGCAAGGCCTTCGCCGGTCGCCGGGCCGTATAGGGCCGCGGGCTATTCTGCGCCAATGCCCGCCCGCGCGCCTGCGCACATACCCGACGTGGTGGTGATGAAGTTCGGCGGCACCTCGGTCGCCGACGCCGAGCGCATCAAGCGGGCGGCGCGGCGCATCGTGCAGAAGCGCGAACACGGCGCTCGCGTCGTGGCGGTGCTGTCGGCGCGTGGCAAGACCACCGACGAGCTGATCGCGATGGCCGAGGAGGTCTCAGACGCGCCCGACCCGCGCGAGATGGACATGCTGCTGTCCTCCGGGGAGCGCATCTCCTGCGCGCTGTGCGCGATGGTGATCAACGATCTCGGCCACCGCGCGATCTCCCTTACGGGCTCGCAGGCGGGGATCGTGACCGACGAGTCCCACACCAAGGCGCTCATCCTCGACGTGCGCGCGGAGCGCATCTGGGAAGGACTGCAGGAGGACAGCATCGTGCTGGTGGCGGGCTTCCAGGGCGTCTCGAGCACGGGAAAAGACGTGACGACGCTCGGCCGCGGCGGCTCGGATACGAGCGCTGTGGCGGTGGCGGCCGCGCTGGGCGCGGAGGTGTGTGAAATCTACACCGACGTCTCGGGCATCTACACCGCCGACCCGCGGATCGTGCCCGACGCGCGCAAGCTGGGAACGGTCTCCTTCGAGGAGATGCTCGAGATGGCGGCCTCCGGAGCCGGCGTGCTGCAGCTGCGCTCGGTCGAGTACGCGCGCAATCACGGCGTGCGCATCCACTGTCGCTCCTCGTTTGACGATCAGCCCGGTACGGTTGTGCTCGCGGAGGCAGAAACGATGGAGCAGCCCCTGATCACAGCCGTCACGCATTCGACCGCCGAGGCGCGGATGACGCTCGTCGGCGTGCCCGATGAGCCGGGAGCCGCGGCGCGCATCTTCCAGGCGCTGGCCGAGGCCAACATCAACGTGGACATGATCGTCCAGAATGAGCCGGTCGCAGCGGGCGGGCTGGCGGAGATCTCCTTCACGATCCCACGCGATGATCTGCGCGTCGCGCGCGCCGCGCTCGAGCCGCTGCAGGGCGATGCGTTCGGCGATCTGACCGCGCACGAGAACACGGGCAAGGTCTCGATCGTGGGGGCGGGAATGCGCTCGCATCCGGGCGTGGCGGCGAAGGTGTTCGCCGTGCTCGCCAGGGAGGGCGTGAACATCGACATGATCGCCACCTCCCCGATCAAGATCTCCTGCGTGATCGAGCGCGACAAGGTGGAACGGGCCGTGCAGATTCTGCACGCCGCCTTCGAGCTCTCAGGCGAGGGAACGATCTCCGAAGAGCAGCCGTTCAGGGCCGCCGAAGCCCTGTAGGCGCGCGCCGGCCTCGGAAGCCGCCTGAGGCGCGACCTCTTCCAAAATCGCGCGGATTGTGCGAGAATTCGTGTGGTACCGACAACGTCATGGATGACTGATTTGCGTTCCGTAAAACGACCACGAAGGTATGTACCGCCGTTCTGGCTCGTGTTGTTGCGGCCGCTGCTGTGCTTTGACCACAGCCGTCGGGCCTATCGGCTGAGGGTGGTGGGCGGCTACGTCGGCCCCGTGCTGCGCCCCAACCGCAGGGTCAGGCGCGAGCAGCTCGACGGCGTCGACCGCCGGCGTGCGAGCACCGCCTAGCCTAGCCTTCGCTTGATCGGTCGAGCGAGCGCTGCAGCGCCTCCAGGACGCGCACGACGCGCAGCCCGCTGAGACCGTCGGAGCGAGGCTCAGAGCCGGTGCGGATGCACTCGATGAAGTGCTCGCACTCGATCCGCAGGGGCTCTGCGTTGGCGATGCGCGGGGAGAACACGTCGCCGGAGCGGGCGATGTACTCGCCCCACGAGCGCGAGTCCTCGTCGAAGCCCTTGTCGTAGATCGTCAGCTTGCCCTCGATCAGCATGTCGTCGAACGTCGCCATGCGCCGGGCGCCCACGACGGTGAGACGGCGCTCCTTGTGGGGATCGAGCCAACTGAGATGGAGGTGGGCGACGATCCCCGAGGGGAAGCGAAGGAAGCAGAAGACCACGTCCTGCACGCCCTCGCGGACATAGCAGGCGCCGTGGGCCAGGCACTCCTGCGGCTCCTCCCCGATCAGCCGAAGGACGACCGAGACGTCGTGGGCGCCGAGGCTCCACAGCGCGTTCTCGTCTTCTCTGAGCACGCCGAGGTTCAGGCGGTTGCCATACAGGTAGTACAGCGTTCCGAGCTCGCCCGCGTCGATCAGCTCCTTCAGCCGATCGACCGCGGGGTGGTACTCGAGCAGATGGCCGACCATCAGGATCCGCCCGGCGCTCCTCGCCGCCTCGACGGCCCGCTCGGCGTCGGCGGCGGTCGTGGCCAGCGGCTTCTCCACGAAGCAGTGCTTGCCCGCCTGGACCACCTCGACCGCGAGGGAGGCGTGGCTGGGCACGGGCGTGGCCAGCACCACGGCGTCGAGGCTGTCGTCTGACAGAAGGTCTGAAAGCTCGCTCGTCGCGCGCGCGCCAGGGAAGCTCCGCGCCGACTTCTCAAGCGCCTCGGCGGAGGGATCGCACAGCCAGCGAAGCTCACAGCCGGGTATCGCGTTGAAGTTGCGCGCCAGGTTGGGCCCCCAGTAGCCGAGCCCCACTACGCCGACGGTGACCGAGCCCGCGCCGCCCTGCCCCGCGCCGCTCACTCGAGGCCCTCCGACGCGGCGAACGCGGCGATCGCCTCGACGCAGCGCTCGGCGGCGTGTCCGTCTCCATACAGCTGCGGGCGCTCCGGCGGGGGCGTGCGCGACAGCGCCCGCAGCGCCGCGTCCGCGTCGAGGTCGACGAGGGTGTTCCAGCCGGCGTCCACGGTCTCCACCCACTCGGTGCTCGCTCTGAGCGTCACGCAGGGCACCCCGGCAAGGTACGCCTCCTTCTGGACGCCCCCGGAATCGGTCACAACGGCGCGCGCCTGGCAGAGCAGCGCGCTGAACTCGACGTATCCGAGCGGCTCGGTGAGGGTGAGGCCGTCGACTCCCGCGAGCTGCTCGAGCAGGCCTCTATCGCTGAGGCTCGTGCGGGTGCGCGGGTGGATCGGGAAGACGACCGGTGCGGGCAGGGCGCCGGCCAGCTTCACGAGCGCGCGCAGGCGGTGCGGATCGTCGACGTTGCCCGCACGGTGTGCGGTGAGCAGCAGATAGGAGCCGCTCTCCACGCCGTGGGCGCTGAGCGTCTGCGAGTCAGCGCGCGCGGAGGGCTGGCGGCGGATTGCCACATCGACCATCACGTCCCCCACGACCTCGATGCGGCCCGCTACGGACTCGGCCTCGAGGTTGGCCCGGGCGGTGTCGGATGGGCACAGCAGCAGGGCGCCGAGGTGATCGGTGAGAACGCGGTTCAGCTCCTCGGGCATGGTGCGGTCGAACGAGCGCATGCCCGCCTCGATGTGAATCACCGGCATGCCCGCCTGCGCGGCCGCGAGCGCTCCGGCGAGCGTCGAGTTGGTATCGCCGTACACCAGCGCCGCCTGCGGGCGGACCTGCTCGAGCAGCGGCTCGAGCGCGGCCAGCATGCGGGCGGTCTGCGAGGTGTTGGAGCCGCCGGCGATGTGCAGCTCGATGTCCGGGCGGGCGAGGCCGAGCTGCGCGAAGAACACGCGTGAGAGCGAGTCGTCGTGGTGCTGGCCGGTGTGCACGAGGACCTCCTCATTGCGATCACGCAACGGTCCCGATACCGCCGCGGCCTTAATGAACTGCGGCCGGTTGCCGACCACCGTGAGGATCTTCATCTGCTCACCCTATGCGGACGCCCGCCAGGCGCACCGAGGTGCCCTCAGGGCTCAGGCGGTGGCGGCCACGATCGCGGTCGACCAGTCGATCACCGACGTGGGGCGCACGACGTGACGGCTCATCCCGAGCTCCTTGGGCTCGAGGCCGAGTGCCAGGCCGACGAGCTGGGGCAGGTGAAGGACGGGCATCTCAAGCTCCCTGCCCACCACCCGTTCGGCGAGCGGCTGCTGCAGATCGAGGTTCAGATGGCAGAGCGGGCAGGGGGTGACCAGGCAGTCGGCTTCGGCGTCGACGGCGTCGCCGAGATGGCGCCCGGCCTGCTTCAGCGAGGCCTGCTTGTTCATGGTGATTATCGGGAACCCGCAGCACTTGCGCATGCCGGCGTACTCGATCACGGTGCCGCCGAGCGCGTCGATCACCTGGTGCAGATAGTGATCGCGCGGGTGCTCTGAATCGATGCCGAGTCGCGGCCGCGGGCGTACGATGTAGCAGCCGTAGAAGGGCCCGACCTTGAGGTTGGTGAGCGGGCGCTTGACCAGCGAGCGCAGCTTCTCCAGGCCGATCTCCTCGACCAGCAGCCACAGGAAGTTCTTGTTGGTGATGCCCTTCTCGTAGGTGAGCCCCTCGCCGGCCAGCGTGCCGTTGACGTGTGCGCGGTAATCCGCGCTCGAGTCAAGGCGCTCCTGACACTCTGACTGTGCGCCCTGGCAGGTGGAGCAGATGTTCATCATCAGCTCGGCGCCCTGAACCTGCTGGGCGAGGGCGAAGGTGCGGGCGTTCAAGGTGTCGGCCAGCTCCTGATTGTGCTCGGCGATCACGCCCGCGCCGCTGCAGCAGGCGCGGTCGAGCTCGACGAGCTCGAGGTCGAGCAGCGGTGCGATCCTCGCCATCGAGCCGTGCAGCTCGGGCGTGAAGCCGCGGCTCACGCAGCCGGGCCAGTAGGCGACCTTCATGGTTCGTCCTCCCCGGAGACGTACAGATTGAGCTCGTAGCGCTCTGGCCGGCCCTCGATCTCCCTGTAGATCGACTGGACGCTCTGCAGGTCGCTCTTTGCGATCTTGTGCGGTTTCAGCGCGCCCATCGGAGTGACCTTGCCGCGGATCAGCGCCCTGATGATCGACGGCAGCGAGCTGAGCAGCTCCTTGCCCGCGGCCGGGTGGAATTTCCCGAACCAGGAGGCGCCGCCGTATGAGCGGGGCAGCAGCTCGGCCTCCCACAGCAGGCCGTTGTCCTTGATCAGCCCCGTGAAGGCCGCCTCGTGGCGCTCGCCGTTGTTCTGGTCGACGATGTGGTGATCGTTCGTCGCGATCCGCCGCAGGCGCATGATCTGGCCCATCGGGTTGACGTCCTTGGGACAGGCCTCGACGCACTTGAAGCAGTGCGTGCAGTCGAAGATGCCCTGCGGGTCCTGGGCGAGGTCGTTCAGCCGCTCGAACTGCTGGTCATCGCGCGGGTCCCCCACGAAGCGGTAGGCCTTGGCGAGCGCGGCCGGGCCGATGAAGCCCGGGTCGACCTCCATCGCCAGGCAGTCTGAGACGCATGCGCCGCACTGGATGCAGGCCATCGACTGGGTGACGTCGACCATGGCGTCGTGTGAGACGAGGTACTCGCGCTCGGGCACCGGCTGCTTGTTTATCAGCCACGGCGTGACGCGCTGCACCTTCTTCCAGTGCACGGCGTCCATGTCGACGATCAGGTCCTTGATCACGGGCATGTTGCCCATCGGCTCGACCTCGATGACGCCGTCCTTCGCCCCCTGCAGGGCGGCGTCCAGGTGGGTGTGGCAGGCGAGGGCCGGTTCGCCGTTGACGCGCACGCCGCAGGATCCGCAGATGGCCTGGCGGCATGAGCAGCGGATGGCGATCGAGCCGTCGAAGCGGTCGCGCGCCTGCAGGATCGCCTCCAGCACCGAGCGGTGGGGCGCGAGCTCGACGGTGTGGTCCTCCCAGTAGGGGGCCTCGCCGGACTCGGGGTCATAGCGGCGCATGCGGATGGTGAAGTCCTGGGGCGGCTTGTGCGTGTCTGCCATCAGTACTTCCTCTCCTCTGGCTGCCATTGCGTGATAGTCACCGGTGAGAAGCTCACGTGCGGGCCCTGATCTCCGAGCGTGATGTCGATGTGCCTGAGCCACTGATCATCGTCTCGCTCGGGGTAGTCGGTGCGGAACTGCGCACCCCTTGACTCCTTGCGTTCGAGCGCGCCGATGACGGTGGTCTCGGCGCAGTCGATCATGTAACCGAGCTCGAGCGCGCCGAGCACGTCCTGGTTGAAGACGGTGCCGCGGTCATCGATCCAGGCGTGCTCTGACTCCTCCTTCAGGCGAGCGATCGTCTCAAGCGCGGTCTGCAGGCCGGCCTCGTCGCGGAACACGGCCGCGTAGCGGTTCATCAGCTCGCCCAGCTCGTTCTTGATCTCAGACACCCGCCGGCCGTCGTGCGGGCGGGCGATGATCGCGTCGATCATCGCGGCGTCGCGCCGCAGCGCGGCGTTGGCGTCCACGGAGGGCATCGGGATGCTCGCGGCGCGGGCGGCCGCGTGCTCGCCGGCGCGGCGGCCGAAGATGAGCGTGTCCAGCAGCGAGTTGGCGCCGAGGCGGTTGCCGCCGTGCACGGACACGCAGGCCACCTCTCCGGCGGCATACAGCCCCTCGATCGGCGTGCGCCCGTCGACGTCGGTCTTGACGCCGCCCATGATGTAGTGCTGTCCCGGGCGAATCGTGATCGGTTCCCGCGTGATGTCCACCCCGGCGAAGTCCTTGCCGAGGTTGACGATCTCGCGCAGCGCCTCGAGCGTTCGCTTGCGCGGAACGACGGTCACGTCGAGGTAGATGCCGGTGCCCCCCGGGCCGACCCCGCGTCCCTCGTCGATCTCGATCTGCTCGGCGCGCGAGACGACGTCGCGGGAGGCCAGCTCCATCTTGTTGGGCGCCGCTTTCTCCATGAAGCGCTCGCCCTCGGAGTTGAGCAGGTGGGCGCCCTCGCCGCGCGCGCCCTCGGTGATGAGGATGCCGGTCTCGACAAGGCAGGTGGGGTGGTACTGCACCATCTCCATGTCCATCAGCGGGGCGCCGAGCCGATACGCCATGGCGATGCCGTCGCCGGTGACGATCAGGCCGTTGGTGGTCGGCTTGTAGGCCTGGCCGGCTCCGCCGCAGGCGAGGATCACGTTCTTGGCGGTGAAGGCCTCCATGCGCCCGCTGCGCACATCGCGCGCCACGACCCCCGCGCAGCGACCCTGCTCGTCCTCGAGCAGCGAGGTGGTGAACCACTCCTCGTAGCGGTCGACCGTCTCGTGGTGCTTGAGCAGCTGCTCATACAGCACGTGCAGGAGCGCCTGGCCGGTGATGTCGGCGACGTAGGCGGTGCGCTTCATCGAGGCGCCGCCGAACGCCCGCAGGTCCATTTCGCCGTGCTCGTTGCGATGGAAGGTGACGCCGATGTGCTCCAGGTGCATGACCTCCGCCGGCGCCTCCGAGCACATGATTTCGATCGCGTCCTGGTCGCCCAGGAAGTCGGAGCCCTTGACGGTGTCGTAGGCGTGGGAGCGCCAGTCGTCGTCGATCGAGATCGCGGCGTTGATGCCCCCGGCGGCGGCGACCGAGTGCGAGCGGACGGGGTGGACCTTGCTCATGATCGCGACGCTGGCCCCCTCGCGCGCGGCGGCGAGCGCGGCGCGCTGGCCGGCGAGACCGGCTCCGATGATCAGGACGTCGTGGGCGGGCATGGCTGTATGGGATCGCTGGAGGGAGGAGGGGCGTTTGCGCCGGGGACTCTATATAGCGGCCGGACGCAAGGCCCGGTGGACCTGGGCCAGCGTGACGACGCCCTGCAGAACGCCGTCCTCGTCGACCGCGACCATCGCGCCCAGGCGGCTGAGCCCTTCGGACCCGAGCAGCGATTCAAGCGGCGCCTGCTCGCCGATCCGCACGGCCAGGTCCTCCTCGAGCACATCGGAGACCGGCAGGGCGGGGCGCCCGGCGGAGATCTCCTCGTCAACCCGCTGCCCGCGCACGACGCCGAGGAAGTGGCGGGCCGGATCGACCACGGCGAACCACGGCCAGCGGTAGCGCAGGAAGAACTGCTCCTGGGCGTCGATCAGGTTGAGCTCCGCGGGGATGGTGACGGGCTCGCGATCCATGATGTCGGCGACGGTGATGTTCTGGATGCGCTTCCCGAGCGAGCCTTGGGCCACCGCCGCGCCGGCCGTCTGGTAGAGCACGAACGCGAGCAGCAGGGTGAAAAGGCCGGCCGAGCCGCCTTTGCCGAGAACCACCAGCCCGAACGCGCCGAGCAGCAGCGCGAAGCCCTGCCCCGCCCGCCCGGTGACGTGGGTGGCGCGGTTGCGGTCGCCTGTTCGCCACCAGATCAGGGCGTGCGCGAGCCTGCCGCCGTCCAGCGGGAAGGCCGGGATCAGGTTGAACACCAGCACGAACGCGTTGATCACCGCCACCCATCTCAGCCACAGGAGCGCCGGGGCGGCGCCCCCGTTGCCGACGGCGATTTCGAAGAAGTGGCTCGAGTTGGCGGCCAGTTTGGCGGCGATCCAACAGACGACGATCACCACGACGGTGACCAGCGGACCGGCCGCCGCTACGCGAAACTCCATGGCTGGGTTCTGGGCCTCGCTCGCGCGCGTTATGCCGCCGAAGGCCCACAGGTCGATGCCGACGACGGTCAGGCCGTTGCGGCGAGCGACGAGCGCGTGGCCGAGCTCGTGCAGGATGAGCGATACGAAGAACGACAGCACCGATGCCACGGCGACCAGGTAGGCGGTCGTATCCGAGCCCCCAAGTTCTTTGTGGAAGTAGGGGGTGACGATGATGATGAAGAAGAACAGCAGGACGAACCAGCTGAGCCCCACGCTGATCCTGATGCCGAAGACGCGGGCAAGCTGAAAGTTTGTGCGGGGAGCCACGGGTCAATGGTAGGCCCAAGCGCCCCCGGCGCCCCGCCGTCTCAGGCGGGGATCGGGCGGCTGCGCGCGATGATGCCCTCGAAGTCGCTGCCCGCGGGCAGCGTGCCGTACTCGAGACCGCCGTCGCCGCCCAGGCGCGAGGCGCAGAACGCGTCGGCCACGGCCGGCGGGGCGTTGCGCACGAGCAGCGAGCCCTGCAGGCACAGCGCCATGCTTTCGACGACGCGCCGGGCACGGGTCTCGAGCGTCGAGGGGTCTGAGAACTGGTCCTTGAGTGCGCTCACGCGTGCGTCCAGGTGGGCGTCGGCGCCGGCGGCCTGTTCGACCTCGGCCAGGAACACCTCGAGCGAGCGCGGCGAGCGCGTCAGCGCGCGCAGCACGTCGAGGCTCATGACGTTGCCCGATCCCTCCCAGATCGAGGCCAGCGGCGCCTCGCGGTAGAGGCGCGGCATGCCCGACTCCTCGACGTAGCCGTTCCCGCCCAGGCACTCCATCGCCTCGTAGGCGTGGTTGGGGGCGCGCTTGCAGGTCCAGTACTTGCCCACCGCCGTCGCCAGGCGCTTGAACAGCTGGGCGTCGGTCTGATCCTCGCCCGCCTGCGCGTCGGCGTCCGCTTCGTCGTAGGCCCGCGCCAGGCGCATGGCCAGCGCGGTGGTGGCCTCGGACTCAAGGCACAGGTCGGCGAGCACGTTTCGCATCAGCGGCTGGTCGATCAGGGTCTTGCCGAAGGCCTCGCGGTGGGCGGTGTGGTGGAGCGCGGCCACGACGCCCACGCGCATGCCGGCTGCGGACCCGATCACGCAGTCAAGGCGCGTGTGGCCGACCATCTCGATGATCGTGGGCACGCCTCGCCCGGGCTCGCCCAGCATGCGCGCCCAGGCGCCGTGCAGCTCGATCTCAGAAGAGGCATTTGAGCGGTTGCCGAGCTTGTCCTTCAGGCGCTGGATGTGAAAGGCGTTGCGAGCGCCGTCTGGAAGGATGCGCGGCAGAAGGAAGCAGGACAGGCCCTCGTCGGCCTGGGCGAGCACGAGGAACATGTCGGACATGGGGGCCGAGCAGAACCACTTGTGTCCGGTCAGCT
>Ga0302324_100009029_pt1 | contig 20934 bp, 17 predicted proteins | sample Palsa_T0_1_FD_201949 | JGI IMG/M metagenome (GOLD analysis project Ga0302324, IMG submission 201949) | Peat permafrost microbial communities from Stordalen Mire near Abisko, Sweden - Palsa_T0_1 | ecosystem: Environmental > Terrestrial > Soil > Palsa > Peat permafrost | place: Sweden: Abisko...
CGGGTAGTCGAACTGGGTGATGATCGCGCCGTCGGCCTCGCGCTTCCAGACCGGGATGTGGTCCATCAGCGGCTCGCTGCTCATGATCACCCCGGCGGCGTGCACGCCGGGCTGGCGGATCAGGCCCTCCAGCCCACGGGCGGTGTCGATCACCTGGCGGACCTCGGCCTCGGCCTCGTACAGCGCGCGGAGCTCGCCGGCCTCGCCGTGCCGCTGGTGGTCGGGGTCGAAGATCCCGGACAGCGGGATGTCCTTGCCCATCACCGCAGGCGGGAACGCCTTGGTGATCCGGTCGCCGAGCGCGTAGGGGAAGCCGAGCACCCGGGCCGAGTCCTTGACCGCGGCCTTGGCCTTGATGGTGCCGTAGGTGATGATCTGCGCGACCCGGTCGTCGCCGTAGCGCTCGGTGACGTACCGGATGACGTCACCGCGCCTGCGCTCGTCGAAGTCGATGTCGAAGTCCGGCATGGTCACGCGGTCGAGGTTGAGGAACCGCTCGAAGACCAGCTGGTGGTAGATCGGGTCGAGGTCGGTGATGCCGAGCGAGTACGCGACGATCGAGCCGGCGCCGGAGCCACGGCCCGGCCCCACCCTGATGCCGTTCCGCTTGGCCCACATGATGAAGTCGGCGACTACCAGGAAGTAGGCGCAGAATCCCATCTGCTCGATGACGCCGATCTCGTACTCGGCCTGCTGGCGACGCTGCTCGTCGTACCCGCCCGGGTAGCGGCGGTCCAGGCCGGACCAGACTTCCTTGCGCAGCCAGCTCTGCTCGGTCTCGCCGTCCGGCAGCGGGAAGCGGGGCATCAGGTTGGACTTCGTGAAGGTGACGTCCGCGCGCTCCGCGATGAGCAGGGTGGAGTCGCAGCCGGCCTGCCACTCCTCCGCCGTGCTGGCGGCCCGCATCTCGGCCGGGCTCTTCACGTAGTAGCCGTCGCCCTCGAGCCTGAACCGGTTCGGGTCGGCCATGTTCGTGCCGGTCTGCACGCAGAGCAGGACCTCGTGCGCGCGGGCGTCCTCGGGCCTGGTGTAGTGCGAGTCGTTGGTCACCACGTAGGGCAGCGACAGATCGGTCGCCACCCGCATCAGGCCTTCCCTGGTGCGCTGCTCGACTTCCAGCCCGTGGTCCATGATCTCGACGAAGAAATTGCCCGGCCCGAAGATGTCCCGGTAGGCGGCGGCAGCCGCGACGGCCTGGTCGTACTGGCCTAGCCGGAGCCTGGTCTGCACCTCGCCGCCGGGGCAGCCGGTGGTCGCGATGATCCCCTTCGCGTACTGGGCCAGCAGCTCGCGGTCCATCCGCGGCCTGCGGAAGTACCCCTCCAGGGAGGCCAGCGAGGAGAGCCGGAAGATGTTGTGCATGCCCTCGGTGGTCTCCGCGAGCAGCGTCATGTGCGTGTAGGCGCCCGCGCCGGAGACGTCGTCGTCCTTCTGGCTCGGGTCACCCCACTTGACCGGCTTCTTGAGCCCGCGGTGCTCGGGCGCCACGTACGCCTCGATGCCGATGATCGGCTTGACCCCGGCCGCGTTGGCCTTCGACCAGAAGTCGTAGGCGCCGTACACGTTGCCGTGGTCGGTCATGGCGATGGCCGGCATCCCGGTGCGCTGGCACTCGGCGAAGAGCTCCTTCAGCCGGGCCGCGCCGTCCAGCATCGAGTACTCGGTGTGCACGTGCAGGTGCACGAACTCCGCGCCGCGACCTGCTGCCGGGTTTCCGGACGGGGCTGCCGCCATGAAGTACCGCCTCCTTCAGGCATGCCGCCGTAAGCCCGCCTGCGCCGACGGTGCGCTGAACCGCCGGCCTCCGGCGGGCGCCCGCACCTACGAGACCGGGGGAATGACCAGCCTGCCGCGGCGGTGCCCGCAGGGCGGCGGACCACGGCGCCGGCAGCTGAGCCGATCCGGTGCCTATGACCTTATCGCCCGGACTGGCGGCGGCGGCGCAGCCGCGCCGGCCCGTGCCGAGCGTCTGCGCAGCGTTGGTCGCTGTGCCTGGCGGTGCCTCTGTTATATTTCCTCATTGGACAGCCGAACTCCCCAGCCAGCTGTAGCCCGGCGGCCATGACGAGCAGCCCGAAGCCGACGACCACCCGCCGCTGCCGGCTGAGCCATCGGTGTGGCGTGTGCGGCGAGATGGTGGCCACGGGCACGATGGAGGGCCTGGTCACGGAGCAGGGCTGGTGCCACATGGCGGGCTGCATCGTGACGGTGCCCCCGCTGCCGCGCGCGGATACGGCAGGCGACGACCCGCGTCCTGACGGCACTCAGGGACAACCCCCCAGCGCGGCCTGAGTGCACTCAGAACGCGAGCTGAATGGCGACGGGGTCTCGTCCGGCACGTCGGCGCGCAGGCGCTCGCGGGCGGCGTCGACGAAGCCGCGGTGAATCTCCAGCCCGCCCGCACGCCGGCCAAGCCGGCGGGCAACCACCGCCGTCGTGCCTGATCCTGCGAACGGGTCGATTACCACGCCGCCATCCGGCGAGCATGCCCGCACGAAGAACTCGGCGAGGCCCTCGGGCATCGGCGCGGTGTGCCCGCCGGCTCCCCTGTGCTGGTTGTAGGTCTGCGGCACGGACACGACGTTGCCGGGGTCGGCGGCACCGCGTGAGTAGGTCGTCGTCCGGTCGCGCCCGAAGCCCGCATCGGTGGTGCGCCGACCCAGCTTGTCCAGCTTGCGCCGGGCGATCTCCTCGGGAGTCGCCTTGTAGGGCACGCGAACGGCATCGAGGTCGAAGTAGGGCTTCGGCCCGCAGGCGAACGCGTAGACGTACTCGAAGCTGTCCTTGGTCCGGGGGCCGAACCTGCCGGGGACGGCGTTGGGCTTGGACCAGATGTACGTCTCCAGCCACCGCCATCCCTGGCGCTGGAGCTCGAGGACGAGCTCGTAGACGTAAGGGTGCCGCTGGCCCCGCAGCGGGCCGCCAGGGGCCACCCGGTTCTTGATGTTGAGCACCAGCCAGCCAGTGTCCTTGGTGGCCGCCAGCATCGATACGGCGTACGGGCGGAACCAGCCGACGTACTGATCAGGGTGAATCCGGCTGTATGCCCGGGCATCGGCGTACGGCGGACTCGTGAACCACAGGTCAACCGAGTTCGGCGGCAGCGCAGGGAGCCACTGCGCGCTGTCTCCCCAGGTGATCCCCTGCCGGAGCAGTTCCCGGAGCACCTGGTCAGGGTCGGTCCGCGGCGCTGGCGGTGACGCCGGGACGGGATGGGCCGCCATAGGCCGAGATCATAATGGGAGGCAGGCACGCCGGGCGCAGACACGGCCCGGCGGCACCGGACCGGGGCTAGGGGGTGGCCGCCGCGCCGCCGCCGTCCGTCAGGTCGCCGGGCCGACGGCGTCCGTCAGGTCGCCGCGCCGAGTTCAGGTCTCCGCGCCGAGTTCAGCTCTCCGCGCCGAGTTCAGCTCTCCGCGCCGAGCACTTCCAGGGCACGGGTGAGATCGGCTGAGTACTCGCTGGTGAACTCGACCTTGCGGCCGCCGACGGGGTGATCGAAGCCCAGCCGCACGGCGTGCAGCCACTGTCTGGTCAGGCCGAGCCGTGCGGCGAGCACCGGGTCCGCCCCGTAGAGCCGGTCACCGGCGCAGGGATGCCTGATCGCGGTCATGTGCACCCGGATCTGGTGGGTGCGCCCGGTCTCCAGGATGACCTCGACGAGGCTGGCCGCCCGGAACGCCTCCAGGGTGTCGTAGTGGGTGACCGACGGCCGGCCCCCGGCGACGACGGCGAACCTGCCGTCGCCGGACGGGTGCCTGCCGATCGGGGCGTCCACCGTGCCGCGCAGCGGATCAGGGTGGCCCTGCACGAGGGCGTGATAGCGCTTATCCACCGCCCGGTCCCTGAACGCCTGCTTCAGCGCGCTGTAGGCCGGCTCGCTCTTGGCCAGCACCATCAGCCCCGAGGTGTTCGCGTCCAGCCGGTGCACGATGCCCTGGCGCTCGGCGGCGCCGCTGGTGGCTAACGTGTGACCGGCCGCGAGCAGGCCCTGCAGCACCGTCGGCCCGGTCCAGCCCGGCGTCGGGTGCGCGGCCACCCCCGGGGGCTTGTCGACCACCACGATGTCGGCGTCCTCGTGCACGACCCTGAGGCCGGGGACGGGTTCGGGCCTTGGCTGCGCTGTCACCGGCGGCGGCAGCGTCACTTCCAGCCAGTCGCCTGCGGCGACGCGGTCCGATTTGATAGCCGCAGAACCGCGGACCAGGACATCTCCGGCTGCGATCAACTCCGCGGCCCTGGCCCTGGACAGGCCGAACATGCGCGCGAGGGCGGCGTCAAGCCGCTCGCCGTCCAGTCCGTCGGGAACGGGCACCTGGCGCTGGCCCGCTTGCTTCATGGGCCGCCGCCGGGACCAGCCGAGCCGCCGGGACCAGCCGGACGGCCGGGACCAGCCGAGCCTGCGTCGCCGCCAGCCGGGCCGCCGGGACCAGCCGAGCCTGCGTCGCCGCCAGCCGGGCCGCCGGGACCAGCCGAGCCTGCGCCGCCGCCAGCCGGGCCGCCGGGACCAGCCGGACCTGCGCCGCGGTCTGGTGCGGCGGCAGCACGCTGCGGCCGGGTCCCGTCGATCCCCAGGCCCTGTCCGGCCAGCAGCACGGCGAGTATCCCGCCGCAGACGATCGCCGAATCGGCCACGTTGAATACTGGCCAGTGCGGTAGCTGGATCCAGTCGACGACGTACCCGCGTAGCGGCCCTGGCGAGCGGAAGATCCGGTCCGTGAGGTTCCCGGTGGCACCGCCGAGCAACAAGCCAAGCGTGACGGCCCACGGAAGGCTGCGGATCCGGCGCGAGGTGCGCAGGATGAACACGATCACGCCCACGGCGATGGCGGTGAACACGATGGTCATGGACGTGCCGATGCTGAACGCCGCACCCGGGTTGCGGTCCACCCTTAGCGTCAGCAGACCGCCGAGAAGCCGGACCGGCGGACGGCTGGACAGCGTAGCGACGACGATCACCTTCGAGGTGATGTCGGCGGCCAGTACCGTGACGGCTACGGCGAGCAGCACCCCCATCCGGCGCGGCGCCGCGCGGGTGGCCGCCGACCCGGTCGCCGCCGCCCCGGTCAGCGGCGTTCCTCGCGCTGCTTGCACGCTACGCACAGGGTCGCGCGCGGGAAGGCCTGCAGCCGCGCCTTCCCGATCGGCTCGCCGCAGGACTCGCAGGTGCCATAGGTTCCCTCATCGATCCTGGCCAGTGCGCGCTCGCTTTGCGCGAGCAGGTCACGAGCGTTGTGGGTGACGGCAAGCTCGTGTTCCCGCTCGAAGGTCTTCGCGCCGGCATCAGCCTGGTCGTCTCCGGCGTCGGCGATCGCGTCCCTGAGCCTATCGGCAATGTCCGATTCTGCCTTGTCGATCTCGATGCGCAGGCCCGCGACCTCGGACGACAGCTCGTCGCGGACAGTGGCTATCTCAGCCTCGGTCCAGCGCCCCTCCCCCTGCCGCACAGGAAGAGCGGCGGCACCACGCCGCTCACTTACCGCCATCTCCGCCTCCTCAGCCCAGCTATTTAACGATCTTGATTTGGGTGCAGTCACCGGAGGATAAGTGGTGACCGGGTGGGACTGCAAGCACACGCGCCAGCGCAGCCGCAGAAGTGCGGGCGGCATTCGGCTATCCTGTAATCCTGCACGGCGCTGATGGGGACAGCTGCCGCTGTGGCGGCCATGAGCGACCCGGGACCGGTGCGAGCCCGGGGGCAGTGCGCAGCGGACCAGATCACCCCGGAGCCGCCGGAAGAACGGCGCCCCGCCTTGGCGGGACGGTACCGGCGACGGCGATCCGCCGCCAGGACCGGGCCAAGTAGAACCGGCAGCAGGAGCACAACCGAGAGGGCCGCAGGGACCGGGCCGGAAGGCACCCGGTCGCGGCCAAGGAGGGTGGTACCGCGGGGCCGCCGCCGGCGCGCCTCGTCCCTCCGCGAACCGCCGTGCTTGCGGACCCCGGGCCCGCGCGCGCTGATCCGCGGGAGGGCCGCCCATCATGACGAACCCCGACAAAACCCAGGAAGACGTCGGCAACCACGGGGACGCCGGCACCGGGCAGCGGCAATTTCCTGACCTGCCCGCGGTCGTCGACCTGCCGGCCATCGAGCACGAGGTGCTGGCCAGGTGGCGGAACGGCAACGTGTTCCAGCGCTCCCTCGACCAGACCGCGGCCGGCCCGCTGTGGACTTTCTACGAGGGCCCGCCGACCGCGAACGGCATGCCCGGCGTGCATCACGTCGAGGCGCGGGTGTTCAAGGACGCGTTTCCCCGGTTCAAGACCATGCAGGGGTTCCACGTGCCGCGCCGGGCCGGCTGGGACTGCCACGGCCTGCCCGTCGAGGTGGCGGTCGAGAAGGAACTCGGCCTGGCCAGCAAGAAGGACATCGAGGCGTACGGCATCAAGGAGTTCAACGAGCGGTGCCGCGAATCCGTCCTGCGGCACGTCGACGCGTTCGAGGTGCTGACCGAGCGGATGGGCTACTGGGTCGACACGGCCAGCGCCTACCGGACGATGGACGCTTCCTACATCGAATCCGTCTGGTGGTCGCTCAAGGTCATCTTCGACAAGGGCCTGCTGGTCAAGGACTTCCGGATCAGCCCGTACTGCCCGAGGTGCGGGACCCCGCTGTCCGACCACGAGCTCGGCCAGCCCGACGTCTACCAGGTCGTCACCGACCCGTCGGTGACGGTCCGGTTCCCGCTGCTGACCCTGCCGGACGGCGCCGATCCCCAGCTCAAGGGCGCGGACCTGCTGGTCTGGACGACCACGCCATGGACGCTGGTCTCTAACACCGCCGTCGCCGTGCACCCAGACGAGACCTACGTGGTCGCCAGGAAACCGGGCGACGGTGACCGGGTGGTCGTCGCGGAGGCGCTACTGCGCCAGGTGCTGGGAGAGGACTGGCAGATCGCCGCCCGGTTCCGCGGCGCCGAGCTAGCGGGATCGACCTACCAGCCTCCGTTCAGCCTGATCGAGATCCCGAATGCGCACCGGGTGGTGACCGGAGCATTCGTCACCACGGAGGACGGAACCGGCCTGGTCCACCTCGCGCCTGCCTTCGGCGCTCCCGACATGGAGACGGGCCGGGCGCACGGCCTGCCGGTGGTCAACCCGATCCGGCCGGACGGCAGGTTCGAGGTGCAGGTGCCGCTGGTCGGCGGGCTGTTCTTCAAGGACGCCGACGCGCCGCTGACCGACGATCTGGCCCGCCGCGGGCTGCTGCTGCGGGCCGAACCGCACGAGCACAGCTACCCGCACTGCTGGCGGTGCGGCACTCCGCTGCTCTACTACGCGCTGCCCTCCTGGTACATCCGCACCACGGCGATCAAGGAAGAGATGCTCGCGGAGAACGAGAAGACCAACTGGCAGCCGCCGACCATCAAGCACGGCCGCTACGGGGAGTGGCTCCGCAACAACGTCGACTGGGCGATGTCGCGCAGCCGGTTCTGGGGAACTCCGCTGCCGCTGTGGCTGTGCGCCGACGAGCACGTGACCTGCGCCGGATCGCTGGCCGAGCTCTCCGAGCTGGCGGGCCGCGACCTCGCCGGGCTCGACCCGCACCGGCCGTTCGTGGACGAGGTGGTGATCGCCTGCCCGAAGTGCGGCGGCGAGGCGCACCGGGTGCCGGAGGTCATCGACGGCTGGTACGACTCGGGATCGATGCCGTTCGCGCAGCTCGGTGCCCCGCTGCGGAACCAGGCCGAGTTCGAGCGCGCCTACCCGGCGCAGTTCATCGCCGAGGCGATCGACCAGACCAGGGGGTGGTTCTACTCGCTGATGGCGGTCGGCACACTGGTCTTCGGCCGGTCGTCGTACGAGAACGTGCTCTGCCTTGGCCTTCTTACCGACGACCGCGGCCGCAAGATGAGCAAGCACCTCGGCAACGTGCTCGAGCCGATCCCGCTGATGGACGCCCATGGAGCGGACGCGCTGCGCTGGTTCTTCGCGGCGACCGGATCTCCGTGGGCAGCCAGGAGGATGGGGCCGGGCGTGCTCGAGGAAATCGTCCGCAAGGTCCTGCTGACCTACTACAGCACCACCTCGTTCCTGGTGCTGTACGCGAACGCCGCCGCCGCCCAGGGCAACGCCTGGGGTCCGGAACGCAGGATCGAGGCGCCGCCCGTCGCGAGCCGGCCGGTGCTCGACCGGTGGGTGCTGAGCGAGCTGCACGCCCTGGTCCGCGACGTGACGACGGCAATGGAGGCGTTCGACTCGGCGGCAGCCGGGCGGCGGATGGCCGCGTTCATCGATGACGTGTCCAACTGGTACGTGCGGCGGTCCAGGCGCCGCTTCTGGGAGGGCCCCGGAACTCCCGGCGGGGCGGCGGCCTTCGCCACGCTGTACGAGTGCCTGGAGACGCTGACCGCGCTCATGGCGCCGTTTGTCCCGTTCCTGACCGACTACGTGTGGGGGGCGCTGCGGGCGGACGGCGCACCGGACTCGGTGCACCTGGCCGGCTGGCCGGTGGCCGATGCCGGGTTCATCGACGAGCAGCTGTCCGTGCAGATGGGGCTGGTCCGCCGGCTGGTCGAGCTTGGCCGCTCGGCACGCTCGTCAGCGGTGGTGCGGGTCCGCCAGCCGCTGGCGCGCGCGCTGGTCAGCGCGCCCGGGTTCGGCGGCCTGTCCGACGAGCTGCGCGGGCAGATCGCTGACGAGCTCAACGTCCGCGCGCTCGACACGCTGGACAGCGTCGGCGAGGACCTCGTGGAGGTGAGCGTGAAGCCGAACTTCCGCGGGATCGGCAAGCGTTTCGGCAAGGGCACCCCGGCGGTCGCCGCGGCGATCGCCGGGGTAGCGGACCCGGCGTTGCTGGCGGCCACGCTTCGCTCGGCCGGAGCAGCGTCGGTCCTGGTCGGCGACTCGCCCGTGACGCTGGAGCCGGACGACGTCATCGTCACGCAGACGCCCAGATCCGGCTGGGCCGTTGCGTCTGACAGCGGTGAGACGGTCGCGCTTGAGGTCACCATCACGCCGGAGCTGCGCCGCGAGGGCCTCGCCCGCGAGGTCGTGCGGCTCGTGCAGGACGCGCGCAAGAATGACGGCCTGGACGTCAGCGACCGGATCTCGCTGCGCTGGGCGACGGCCGACCCCGAGCTCTCCGCCGCGCTCACCGAGCACGGGCCGATGATCAGCGGCGAGGTGCTGGCCGACGACTACGGCGAGCGGATCCGGGAGCGGACCGGGGAGCGGGATGTCCGGGAGGCTCGCGAGCACTCCGATCCCGATCTGGGCCTGACGTTCTGGATCCGCCGCGTGCCGCCCGCACCGGGCGGATAGACCTGGTCTGCGCGGGCCAGGTTCAGTGCCCACGCATGGCCCTTGTGGTTGCCTGGGTCAGGCCGGTTGCCTGGCTCGGGCCGGTTGCCTGGGTCAGTCCGGGCCGGATTCGGGTAGCTGCGGGGCTGTCTTCATGATCCCGGGGATTTCTCAGTTGTGGCGACTGAGAAATCCCCGGGATCATGAAGGGGCTGAGGTCGGCATGGCCGGACCGGCGAGCTCTGCGCCATCCGGCACAACAACACAGGCGCCCCGGTGACGGTCCCGATCGCCAGCGACCGCTAAAGATCACTCGTCGAGGACGTGCAGAACCCAAGCCGTTGCGCTTACGCCTCGGCGGGAGTCTGATCGGGCCGGCATGCCTTACACGCCACGAAATCTGCCGCCATAGCCGCAGCCATTGTCATGTGCTCGAGATCATCCTCGCCCAGGAAGCGGATGAGGATGCAGTCGCTGCGGTGGTATCTGGTGATGCCGGGAACCACGGTGACTTCGATGCTCGCCTGCTCCTCGTTCGCGCCGCCGACGGCACCGACCGGGTGATCGTCTCCGCCAGGTGCTGAAACCGGCTTGCTGGCTGCTGAGGGAACGGGACTGGCTGCCGAGGGAACGGGAACGGCCGCGTCCTCGGCTGGCCCGGCCTCGGCGGGTTGGCTCCCGGCCTCGGCGGGTTGGCTCCCGGCCTCGGCGGGTTGGCTCCCGGCCGTGGCGGGTTGGCTGCTGGCCGTGGCGGGAACTGCACCGGCTGCGGCCGGTGTGGCTGGCTTCGCCGCCTCGTCGGGGACGCCGACTGCCCCGGCTGCCGGTGGCCGGGCAGGCGCAGCTGATGCGGGCGGGGCGGGCGGCGCCGGCGGCGGCAATGCCCCGGCGGGCGAGGCGGGCGGCGGCAATGCCCCGGCGGGGGACGCGGGCGGCGCTATCGGCATGGGCGGAGGTACCGGCCCCCGCCACGGCGCGGAGGCTGCGGACGGTGCTGGCGGCGGTGCTACCCCACCCCGCGACGCCGACGGCGGCGGTGACGGTGACGGCGACACGCCCCGCTCGCGCGATGCGGGCTCCGCTCGGGGCGCAGCTGGCGGGGCGGACGCCGACGCGGATGCAGCGGGTGCGGACGGGGCCGCTGCTGAGGGAGCCGGGGGTGCTGACCGCGGGGCTGATGATGCATCCGCCGCAGGGGGACTGGGCGGGGCACCTGGCCTGGCAGCGTCAGCCCGCGCAGCAGGGCTCGACTCGGCCGGAACGGAGGGGTGGTCGGGCCGGCTCCTGGCATCCTTCGGCTCAGCAGCCTCGGCAGCAGGCTGGCGCGGCTGGCCATCAGCGGGCCGGCCACCAGCCGGCCGGCCACCAGCCGGCCGGCCACCAGCGGGGCGGCCATCAGCGGGGCGGCCATCAGCGGGCCGGCCATCAGCGGGCCGGCCATCAGCGGGCCGGCCATCAGCGGGCCGGCCATCAGCGGAGAGGTACTTCTCCGCCCGCCGCCACGGAGCGCCCGGTGCTGACGGTGCAGCGGCCGGCTTGCCCTGAGCACGCTCCTCTCGCGCGCTCTGCCCGGGCTGCGGTCCTGGCTTGGTAGGGGCGGACCCGGCTTCCTGCAGTGGCAAGCGTCTCGCGGGCTCCGGCGGCTTGCTGGCCGCAGCCGAATCGCCGGCTGCGCGCCGCCTGCCGGTGGCGGCAGGCTCAGCGGCTGCGGGCCGCTTGCTGATCGCGGCAGGCTCGACGGCTGCGGGCCCGTTGCTCGTCGCGGCCGGCTCGACCGCCGCGCGCCGCCTGCCGGTCCTGGCCGGCTCGGCAGGTGCGCGGCGCTTGCCGGTACCTGTCTTCCTGGTGGTCCCGGCACTCTCCGCTGCGGCCGACCCGCGTACAGCCAGCCTGGTTGCCCCGTCGGATTCGGCAAACTCCGCCCGCTGGCCGGCCTCCTGGCGGGTCGCACTTCCGGCCGGTGAGTCGGCGAAGATCTCGTCGCGCCAGATCACAACCCCGACGACCAGCAACACAGCAGCCAGCGCGCTTACGCCGATAGCGAGGTAGACCAGCAGCAGGCTGCTACCGAGGATCCCTCCGATAAGCAGGCCAAGCGCTGCCACGACAACGGCGAGAACGAGGCCGAAACGGATCACGGGCAGGCTCCACCGGTGACGCTCGCGCTATCCGCCTTCTTAGCGACGATCGTGCTGTGCGGAATCGGACGGGTGGAACCCGCCGGTATGCGGCACGGGCTCGGGCTGCGGAGTGTACGGGCTCGCACCCGTCTGCTGGCCATTGCGGGCCTCCATGCGTCCCATGCTCCCGGGGACCGCCGGCTGCGGCCCGGTCGCCATGGCCGGGAAGACTCCGCTGTCGGTAGCGCCAGCCTCGAGATCACGAAGCTGTCCTTCCAGGTATGCCTTGAGCCTGCTGCGGTACTCCCTTTCGAAGGCTCGCAGGTCGTCGACGCGCCGCTCGAGCTCTTCGCGCGACTGCACGAGCGATCCCATCGCCTGGCGGTGCCGCTCCTGCGCGTCACGCTCCAAGCTCTCGGCGCGTGCCCTGGCGTCACTGGTGATCTGCTCGGACTGCCGCCTGGCCTTGGTCAGGATCTCGTCTGCGTCGCGCCTGGCACGGCCGAGGGTCTCGTCCGCCTCGCGCCGCGCGTCGGCGATCGCCTGGTCGGCGGTCTGCTGCGCGAGGGCCAGCACGCGCGCCGCCGTGTCCATGTTGTCCTCGACCGGCTTCATGCCCATCATCACGGCCTCTTGCGGCCTGCGCTCGGGCTCAAGGCGCGGCGGCTCCGGCGTGATCAGCTCAGCTGGCGGATCGGCGTGGGGGGCGTTCAGGGCCACCGGCACCTTGCTTCCGCCGCCGCGCAGGACTTCCGCCAGCTTGCCGCGGAGTTCCTCGTTCTCCTGGATCAGCCGGTCGAGCTCCGCTTCGACCTCATCGAGGAATGCATCGACCTCTTCCTCGTCGTAGCCGGGCCTGAGCCTGGTAGTGCTGAACTGCTTGTTCCGCACATCCGCGGGCGTCAGTGGCATGTCGTCTCCTTGGCACGCTTGGACTGGGTCGCCTTTTGACGCTACCCGATCAGATCAGCTGCACGGCCCGGATCAACAAGAAGACGACCAGGAACAGCACCATGAAGCTGAGGTCCAAGGCGACTCTACCGAGCCGGACCGGCCGAATGTAGCGCCTTAGCAATCTCAGCGGCGGATCGGTCGGCGTGAAGCATGCCTCAGCCAGGACCAGGACTATGCCCGCCGGCTTCCACTGCGGCGAGAAGGACTGTATCCAGTTGATGATCAACCGCCCGATGAGCAGTAGCAGGTAGATCCAGAGAACGTAGGTCAAGACGATCTTTAGGAGCGCCACATCCCTCCCTGCCCGCCCGCACGACCGGCGCCAGGGCTGCCAGCCCGATTACGGTGCTGCGTAGTTTGTCATTGTTTGACTAACTCTGGTTGAAGAAGCCCCTCTCCACGATACGGGCCTTGTCCTCGGCAGCTACCTCAACGTTCGCCGGGGATAGCAGGAACACCTTGTTGGTCACGCGCTCGATGCTCCCGCGCAGCCCGAAGATCAGGCCAGCCGCGAAATCGACGAGGCGCTTTGCGTCGCTATCGACCATCTCGGTCAGGTTCATGATCACCGGAGTACCGGCGCGGAAGTGCTCTCCGATCGTCCGAGCCTCATTGTATGTACGCGGATGCAAAGTGGTGATCCTGGCAAGATCCGTGGTCTGGGTCACGGTGCCCGCCTGCCGCTCGTGGGCGGCCCGGCCGTTCTCCAGGCTGACATCACCGTGGCCAGCATGGATCTCCTGCCGATCCTCGGGGTCGAGCGCGTCATCCTGGTCGCCGTACTCCTCGTACTCGTCAGAGCCGTATTCGTCGTCGTAGCGGTGGTCGTCCTCTACGAGGCCGAGATAGACCGCCATCTTGCGCATCGCGCTCGCCATCCTGCAGTCCTCCATCGCGCTATGGTGCGGCTCCGCTCACACCGCGTGCCACGCGTCGGACATTACCTGACGAACGTCTGCCGGCCGCCGAGCAACGCCGTACCGACACGCACGTGTGTTGCGCCGGCCTCGATCGCCTGCTCCAGGTCGCCGCTCATCCCTGCGGAAATCATCACCGCGGCTGGCTGCACAGACCGGACGACCAGCGACAACTCGGCGAGTTTCGCGAAAGCATCGGCCGGGGGAACCCCGAGCGGAGCGACAGCCATCAGCCCGCCGAGGACGAGGCCACCGGTTGTCGCGATCGCGTCGGCGACCACTCTTACCTGCGCGGCGGCGGCGCCGCCCCGGCCCGGATCATCGTCCAGGCTGGCCTGCACCAGGCAGGTGACCGTCCGCCCGGCCGCCACGGCCCGCGAGCCGAGCGCGCCGACCAGGCGCAGCCGGTCCACCGAGTGGATCACGTTGGCGTAAGAGATCACGCTGGCGGCTTTGTTGACCTGTAGCTGCCCGATGAAATGCCAGGTGAGCCTGAGGCCGAGCGCGGCACACTCGGCGGCCTTGGCTGCCGCCTCCTGGGCCCTGTTCTCCCCCACGTCTGGCACGCCGAGCTCGCTGAGCAAGCCGATGTCCGAGGCCGGCCGGGTCTTGGTGACGGCGATCAGCGTGACCTCTGCGGGACTGCGGCCGGCCGCCTGGCAGGCCGCGGCGACCCGGGCACGCACCGCGCGTAGGCCGGCCCTGATCTCGCTGCGGCGCACCTCGTCGGACAGGCCGGGAGCGTGCGGCCGGGTCGTCATCACGCGAGCCAGACGAGGCCGGCGAATCGGCCGGTCTGGCCATCACGCCGGTAGGAATACAGCGCCGGGGTCTCAGCAGTGCACCGCGGGTCGCGGCTGACCGCCTGCACCCCGGCCGCAGCGAGTTGCGCGCCGACTCCCGACCTGACGTCGATCCCCGGCGTGCCCTTCGCCGTCACGCAGCCGGCCGACGGCACGACGCCGGCGATCCGCTCCCTGAGCTGATCCGGCACCTCGTAGCATCCGCCGCAGATGGCCGGGCCGATCACGGCGCGCATCCGCGCGGGATCGGATCCCGCGCCGGTCATCGCGCGCACCAGCGCCGGGACAACCCCGGCGGCCATCCCCTCCCGGCCGGCATGGGCCACGCCAATGACGCGTGCCACCGGGTCGGCGACCAGGACCGGCACGCAATCCGCCACCAGCACGCCCAGGGCCAGGGCCGGAACGTCGGTGAACAGCGCGTCTACCGCCGGAGTCGCACCCACCGCCAGGGCCGCGCCTTTGGTGGCGGGCCGCCCGGCCGCGGCATAGGCCACGTCCGATCCGTGAACCTGCCGCATCCAGGCCGTCCGGTCCCCCACCCGGCCGCATGCCTGCGCCGCGAGCCACCGGTTGCTGGCCACGGCGGCCGGATCGTCGCCCACCGCGTCACCAAGGTTCAGGGTGTCAAAGGGCGGAACGCTCACACCGCCGCGACGGCTGGTGAACGCAGCCAGCACACCGGGCGCAAGCTCGAAGGGTAGCCATCGATCGTCCGTGAACTCGGCGAGCTGCGCCCTCACTTGAGGAAATCGGGGACGTCGAGGTCGTCGTCCTCCTCGAAGACCACGGACCGCCGGCGAGTGGTGGCGGGATCGAGGATGCGCGCCGCGACTGCGGCCTCTGCCATCGGTGCTGAGACCGTCAGCCCGTCGTCCGCCAGCGGCGCGGCCGCGGGAACGTCCACCGGGAGGGGCGAGGGAACGCCGTCCATCCCGGCGCTCGCGTACTCCCCGCTCGCGGGGCCGGGCACGAACCCGGGCGAGGCGGCCGCCAGGTACGGCTCGCCGACGTCCGCCGTCATTCCGTCTGCGGTCGTGACGTCTGCGGTCATGGCGCCCGCGGGCGGCTCCGCCGTGTGAGCGAACTCGCCGCCAGGTGCCTGCGCCAGCGCCTCAGCATCCGGGCGATCAGGAAAGGTGCCGGAACGCCAGCCTCCGGCGCCACTGTATGCGTCCGAGCCGGCGGCTGCGGGGGGTGAGCCGACGATCGCGCGGCCTGGCCGCGGCGCGGCGACCCTGTTCTCGTCGAATCCGGCCGCGATGACCGTAACTCGCACCTCGTCGCCCAGCGCATCGTCGATGACCGCGCCGAATATGATGTTGGCGTCGGGCGCGGCCGAGTTCGCGACCAGCTGCGCCGCCTCGTTGATCTCGAACAGGCCGAGGTCGGAGCCGCCCTGAATCGACAGCAGCACGCCATGCGCGCCGTCGATGCTCGCCTCAAGCAGCGGGCTCGAGATCGCGTTCTCCGCGGCGGCGACCGAGCGGTCGTCGCCGCGGGCCGAGCCGACCCCCATCAGCGCCGATCCCGCGCCCGACATCACCGACTTGACGTCGGCGAAGTCCAGGTTGATCAGTCCCGGAGTGGTGATCAGGTCGGTGATCCCCTGGACGCCGGACAGCAGCACCTGGTCCGCCGCCTTGAAAGCGTCCAGGACGCTGACGTGCCGGTCGGAGATGGACAGCAGCCGGTCGTTCGGTATGACGATGAGGGTGTCCACCTCGTCGCGGAGGCGCTCGATGCCGGTGTCGGCTTGCGCGGCCCGCCGCTTTCCCTCGAAGCCGAACGGCCGGGTGACCACGCCGATGGTGAGCGCGCCGAGTGAGCGCGCGACGCTCGCCACGACGGGCGCCCCGCCGGTGCCGGTCCCGCCGCCCTCCCCGGCGGTGACGAAGACCATATCGGCCCCCTTGAGGACCTCCTCGATCTCCTCGCGATGGTCTTCGGCTGCCTTGTTGCCGATATCGGGGTTGGCGCCTGCGCCAAGCCCGCGGGTGAGCTCCCTGCCGACGTCGAGCTTGACGTCCGCGTCACTCATGAGCAGCGCTTGCGCGTCCGTGTTGATCGCGATGAACTCAACGCCCTTGAGCCCCTCGTCGATCATCCGGTTAACGGCATTGACGCCGCCCCCGCCGATACCGACGACCTTGATGACCGCCAGGTAATTCTGCGGTGCTGCCACGAGGAGGAACCTTTCCGCTCGTTTGCGTCTATCGAGTTTCCGCCCGTTGCCTTTTGGCCAGTTACCTTTACCTTGTCAAGCTCAGGAACTTCCTGCTCAGGAGCTTGCCGAAAGACGCCCCGCACGAGCATCGGCCCGGCAGGTTCCGCGATTCCAGCAAGTCAACTCTCACCCTCAAGTTGAGATTTAGAGTTATGTCAAGCTGCCGATTGATAGGGACAGTAGGGTCGTCCGGCACCGGGGTCAACTAACCGGGCGTCAACGGCCCGGCGTGTCGCGGCCTGCCTGCTGGCCGCCACCCATCGCGGGTCGCGGCCGGTATGCCGATGCTTACGTCCGGTCACGGACGCTTACGTCCGGTCACGGACGCCCACGTCCGGTTACTGGGCCGTCTGCGGACGCTCACCCTCCGGTCACGGCCGTCTGCGGATCACCGACGTCGTAATAGCGCGCATGCCCGCGCATCAAGATGGCGAGTTCCCTCGCCTTGGCCGTGGACTGCCCGGTACCGCCCCAGACGATCGTGACCCCGCCGCGGAGCCGGAGCGTCACGTCGTCCGCACTCGGCGTGTCGACGGCCGTGACGGAGCGCGAGATCCGCGCGGGCAACTCGTGCAGGACCGTGGCTGCGGCGAGCACGGCCGCGCTGCCGCGCAGCGAGGCGGGCCGCGCAGTGCCGGGCGTCTGGAAAACGGGCATCCCTGGTGGCCGCCTAGGCACCTGCCGCAGCACCACGCCGAACTTGTCGATCAGCTGGTAGCCGCCGCCGCTTCGGACCGCGAGCGCGGCCGTGCGTTCCCGCACTGATATCACGATCTTGTCCGGCCATGCCCTGCGGACCTGCGCGGACTGCACGAGGGTGATCCGCTCGACCCGGTGGGCCACCGTGGCCGGATTGATCCGGATCAGCGGGGTGCCCAGCCGGATGCCCGCATCGGCGATCACCTCTGCCCGCGACACGGCAGCGGGGCCAATGACCTGCACGGAGCGGACCACGAAGAACTTGGAGCCGAGCAGTGCCCAGGCGGCCCCGGCCAGGATCGCCACGACCGCGAGCCCGAAGAAGGCCGCCTTCCACCGATCATTCCCGCGCCGCTGCCGCGAGGAGGCACCGGGCGAGGCAGCACCGGACATCGCGGTGCCGGGTGAGGCAGCACCGAGCGAGGCAGCACCGGGCATCGCGGTGCCGGGCGAGGCGGCGCCGGACAACGCGGCGCCGGACAATACGGTGCCGGGCGAGGCGGCACTCGCGGCGGCGGGACTCGCGAGAGGCAGGTCTGCAGCCGAACCCATGCCCGACGAACCCGCAGCGGCCGCGGCAGCCGGGCCCGCAGCCGGCGAACCTGGTGCAGGCGAACCTGGTGCAGGCGAACCCGCGGCAGGCGACGGCGAGCGGCGGCGGCGGATCACCAGGCCGCACCCGCCCGGGCGCGCAGCGCCGCCACGATCAGCGGACCAAGGGCAGTCACGTCGCCAGCGCCCATGGTCAGCACCAGGTCACCCGGCTTCGCCAGGCTGGCGACCGCAGCAGGGACATCGGCCCGGTCGGGCAGGTAGAGCGCGCCACCGGGCACAGCGGCGGCGACCATGTTCCCCGTCACGCCCGGCTCGGGATCCTCCCTGGCTGCGTACACGTCGAGCACGAGCGCCTCGTCGGCCAGGCCGAGCGCGACGGCGAACTCGGCCGCGAAGATCCGGGTGCGGCTGTACAGATGCGGCTGGAAGACGGCGATGACCCGGCCGCCTGCCGCCACGTCCCTGGCGGCCCTCAGGTCCGCCGTCAGCTCCGTGGGGTGGTGCGCGTAGCTGTCGAGCACCCGCACGCCGTCCGCCTCGCCCTTGAGCTCCATCCGGCGGCGCGCGCCGCCGTAGGCGGTGAGCCCGGCAGCGACCTGATCGGCCGGATAGCCGAGCTCGATCGCGGCGGCGAGCGCCGCCGCCGCGTTCAGGGCGTTGTGCCGGCCGGGTACCCGGACCTGCACCGGAATGCCGTCACCGGCGCTGAGCCGGGCCCGCGGCCCCGGCGTGACCGTCGCCGAGATGGCCATACCCCGCGGGGTCACGCCGCTGACCAGGTAGTCTGCGTCGTCCGCCAGGCCATAGGTCCGAACCCGGACCGGGAGGTCGCTGGCCGCGGCGGCGAGCGCGCGCGCGCCCGGGTCGTCGGCGGACGCCACCAGCAGCCCGCCGGCGCTGATCCTGGCCGCGAAGGCCAGGAACGCCGCCTCGATCTCGGCCAGACTGCCGTAGTTGTCCATGTGGTCGGCCTCGATGCAGGTCACCACGGCCGCGTAAGGCGAGAGCATGAGGAAGGACCCGTCGCTCTCGTCGGCCTCGGCGACGAACTCCGCGCCGCTGCCGTCGGCTGCCCCGAGCCCGGTGTCGGCCAGGATGCCGCCGATGACGTAGGACGGGTCGGCGCCGCAGCCGCGCAGGATGGTGGTGAGCATCGAAGTCGTGGTCGTCTTGCCGTGAGTGCCGGCCACGGCGATACCGCGCCTGCCGAGCATGACGGATCCGAGCGCCCCCGCCCGGTGCAGCACCCGGATTCCGCGGCGGCGCGCCTCGGCCAGTTCCGGATTGCCCGGCCTGATGGCGGTCGACACGACCAGCGTGTCGACGCCATCGACGTTGGCCCCGTCGTGGCCGACGTGGACGGCGGCGCCGAGCGCGGCAAGCTCATCGAGCAGGTCCGAAGGGACCGCGTCGCTCCCGGACACGGCAACGCCCCTGGCCAGCAGGATCCGGGCGATCCCGGACATGCCCGCCCCGCCGATGCCGGCGAAGTGCACCCGGCCGAGCTCGGCGGGGGGAACCGGGTCAACCGGCGTCACCAGCGCCATCGGGCATCCCTCCCGTCCTGGCCGGTCAGCACGGGGCCGGTCAGCACGGGGCCGGTCAGCACGGGGCCGGTCAGCACGGGGCCGGTCACGACAGGCCTCACGTCCTGGCCGCTCACGTCCTGGCCGCTCACGGCCGGCGCCCGGCCGTCCGGCGCCCGGCCGTCCGGCGGCGGGGGCCCGCCATGACGCGCAACACCTCCGCGGCCAGCCGCTGGTCGGCGTCCCTTCGGCCGATGGAAGCTGCCGCCTCGGACATGGCGGCGACGAGCTCGGGGTCCAGCAGCACGGGCAGCAGCGTGTCACGGATCCAGGCCGGGCTCAGGTCAGCGTCGGCCACGATGATGCCGCCTCCGACACGCTCGATCGGGACGGCATTCAGCCGCTGCTCCCCGTTACCGTGCGGAAGCGGTACGTAGACAGCGGGCAGGCCTACCGCGGTGAGCTCCGCGCAGGTCATCGCGCCGCCGCGGACCAGCGCGAAATCGGCGGCCGCATAGGCGAGGTCCATCCGGTCGACGTAGGGGACGGTGACGTACGGCGCGTCCGGCGCCGGCGGGCCGACATCGATGCCGGAGCGCGGCCCGACGATGTGCAGGACCTGCACGGCCGCCTCCCTGAGCCACCCCGCCGCGGCGAGCACCGCCTGGTTCAGCGATCTGGCGCCCTGCGAGCCGCCGGTCACGAGCAGCACGGGCAGGTCCGGCCGCAGGCCGAATCCGGCGCGTGCCTTGTCGCTGAGCGCCAGCCTGTCCAGCCCGGCTAGCTCGCGGCGGATCGGGATGCCGATGCAGGTGGCGTGGGCCAGCTTAGTGACCGGCTGGCCGGTGAACACGTTCGTGGTCAGCCGCGCGCCCAGCCTATTGGCGAGCCCCGGGCGGGAATTGGCCTCGTGTACCACGATCGGCACGCCGTGCCACTTCGCCGCCAGGTAGGCCGGCGTCGCCACGTAGCCGCCGAAGCCGACGAGGACGTCGGCACCGCACTGATCGAGCGCCGCGCCCGCTGCCCTAACCGCTTCGGCGAGCCGTCCAGGCACCGAAAGCAGGCGCGGCGTAAGGGACCGCGGCAGCGGGACGGCGGGGATCAGCGCCAGGTCGTAGCCGCGGTTCGGGATCAGCCGGGTCTCCAGGCCGCGTTCCGTGCCCAGGCAGGTGATCGCGATCCGCTGATCAGCGCGCCGCAGCGCATCCGCGAGCGCCAGGGCAGGCTCGATGTGACCAGCCGTGCCGCCGCCCGCGAGCATCACGCTCATCGCCAGGCTCCTTCCGGTCGCCAGGTTCCCTCCGCTCGTCAGCCGCGCAGGCCCGCGGGACGCGGGCCCTGGACGCGCAGGCCCGCGGGACGCGGCCCTGGTCGCGCGAGCCCGCGGGACGCGGGCCCTGGACGCGCAGGCCCGCGGCCTGCGGGACGCGAGACGCGAGACGCTGGTCGAGCGAGCCGCGGCACGCGGGCGCTCAGTCGCGCGAGCCTGCCGGGCCCAGCCAGCTTAGGATGCGTCGGCCCGCCCCGGGACCGGCTCCGGCAAGGGCCTGGCGCGCACCGGGCTCTCGCTTAGCGAAGGACATCAGCATGCCCAGCGTCACCATGGTCACGATGAGCGACGACAGGCCCTCGGAGACGAGCGGCAGCGGGACCCCGGTGATCGGCAGCAGGCCGATCACCGCACCGATGTTGACCAGCGCCTGCAGCACGATCCAGGCGGTGGCGGCGGCCGCGGCCAGCCGCATGAACGTGTCGGGGACACGCCGCGCGATCCGCAGTCCGGCGTAGGCGAGCCCGCCGTACAGCACGGCCACGCAGAGCGTGCCGACCAGGCCGAGCTCCTCGCCGATGATCGCGAAGATGAAGTCGGTCGTCGCGTTCGGCACC
>Ga0302324_100009034_pt1 | contig 20928 bp, 18 predicted proteins | sample Palsa_T0_1_FD_201949 | JGI IMG/M metagenome (GOLD analysis project Ga0302324, IMG submission 201949) | Peat permafrost microbial communities from Stordalen Mire near Abisko, Sweden - Palsa_T0_1 | ecosystem: Environmental > Terrestrial > Soil > Palsa > Peat permafrost | place: Sweden: Abisko...
CTCGTGAATCACGCGCGCCGCGACAGAGAGGTATTCGCTGATGTATTTCTCCGGCGCCATCCGCAGGTTCGGCTCGTTAATGATTTCCCACACTTTGACCCGCCCCTTGAAACGCGTGACCGCCGCGCGAATGCTCGCCTCCGTGGCGTCCTTCTCATCGGCAAAACAAACGAAAGGAACCGCCCCGTACTGTTCGCAGGCCGTCAGCACCTTCTCCAGGAAATCGAGGGATTTGGGATCGGCCGTGGCGTTCAGGCGCATGTTTGGGAGGCCGGTAAACATCTGCTTCGGGACGTCCGCCGTGCCGCCCAGCCCCTCGATCTGCGTCAGCTTCACCATGCCGGGGAAATCGGGCGTGACACCGACATGCTGGCCGAAACGCATCAGCTCCTGGTCGCCTGTCTTGATGGTCGTTTCGTACGTGTACCAACCGAAGCGCGGTGGGGTAAAGGGCATCGGGGCGCGCGCTTCCTCGCCGTCCTTGAGGGCGAGCGTGAACTGGCCGTGGCCGGCCTCGCGACGGTAGGCGTCGTAGGCGTGATAATCCACCTGGAGCTCGCGGACGTTGCGATTGGCGGCCGCGATGACCAGTTCGGCGGCGAACGGCTGCAGATCATACGCGACCCCGAAGGGCAGCGCGGGCTGAATCGAGGCCTTCAACCCCAGGCTGCGCGTGGACGCGGACTTGACTCCCCTGGCCAGCGGATTGAAGAAATCGGCCGTGAGGCGCGCCACCACCGGCAGGAAGTGATACCGCTCGAACAGGGGGCTGGTGGTCAGGTCCGTCGTCGCCCCCCAGAGCCGTCCGTGAGCGTCAAGGGCCATCGCCTTGAAGTTGGAAGCCTGAAACCACTGGTACTTCGGCTCACGCAGGCTGACGGTTTGCAGGTCGGCGCTAAAGCGGCAGAGCAAATTGTCGTCGAGCACGAAGATGTTGCCCTCGGCATCGACTTCAACCGAAGTATTCAGCTCCGACCCGTCGTTCGGCCGGATCTTCGTTTGCGCGCCCAGCGTCTTGAGCAATTTCCCGTCAGGCGAGAATTTGTAGAGGGCGTTGAGGGAAGCGAGGACGTAGAAGTTCCCCGCCCGGTCGGCGGCCATATCCGCGACTTGCGTCACCTCATGATCGAGCGGAATGACCGTCTTTTTCTTCCCGTCAATCAGCGTAATCGCCCGGCCGCCATCATGAGCCCAGGCGCGGCCGACCACCTGATGAACGCCGCCGATGACCGCGACGCAAGCCGGCCCGCGCGCTGGGTAGGCCACGACCGCATTGGCTGAGGGAATGGAGAAGTCGGCCAGTTTATGGCCCGCCGGATCGTATTGGCGCACGAGATTTTGCCCGGGGTAGGTGACGAAGACCCTTCCCTGCGCGTCGCCCGCCAGATGCGACGGTCCGAACGGATGGCCGGCGACCGGCTTCTGTGGAAACTCCGGATCAGCGAGGGAGAACGACGACACCGGCTTCCCGGTCGCCGGGTCAATCTTCTGCACCCGGAGATTGCCCGGATACCGGTGATCGCGGTCACGGGTTTCCTTCTGGCCTTCGAGCGTGAGGAGCAGCCCCCGGCCATCAAATGCGATATCGAGCAAATCTGCAAACTGACCTGGTTGGGTACCCGAGCCGCCCAGTTCGGCATCGAACCCGTCGGGAAGCGCGGCGAGGGAGTCCGCGGTGAATGCGGCGAGCGCCCAGAGTGGCGCCGCAAGAATGGCGGCGCGCCGTGCGAGGAGGAACGAATGGAATTGGATCGGGATCATGCAAGGGACCGGCTAAAGATTGCCGGACTTTCAAGCGTGCGGACGTGCTTCCGCGCGGGGACGAGCAGGCACAATCGTGAAAGTCTGGGGTCGATCAATCGCCAGCCCGGATATTTCATGAGTCGGTTTGCCGACCCGGCGGGACGCCCGACGAATGTCACCGAGCCTTCGGCCGTCCCGCGCCGGACGGCCTCACTTTCCGGCAATTTCGCCGCGGAATCTCAGCGATCCACCCTTCGCGCGGCGCCTTTCGGCTTCCCCTCCGCCCTCTGCCCCGGCAGGTTTGGCCCCGTGAAGCGCGTGATTTATCCCGGCAGTTTCGACCCGATTACGAACGGCCACCTCGACGTCATCCACCGTGCCGCGACCCTTTTCGACGAGGTCGTGGTGGCGGTGGCGTCTAACGAACAGAAGCGGAGTTTGTTCACCGCCGATGAACGCGTCGCCTTGATCCGCGACGTTTCCAGCGGCATACCGAAGGTCCGCATCGCCCGCTTCGACGGTCTGCTCGTCGAATTTGCCAAGGCCGAGAAAGCCAACGCGGTGGTGCGCGGGCTGCGGGCGGTTTCCGATTTCGAATTCGAGTTCCAGATGGCCCTCATGAATCGCAAATTGGAGCCAGAAATAGAGACAATCTTTCTCACGCCGGCAGAGAAGTACACGTATCTGAGTTCCCGAATCGTGAAAGAAATTGCACGCCTGGGTGGCGATGTCAGCGCCTTTGTGCCAGTGTCTGTCGCCAGGGCGTTGCGCGAAAAACTGGCCACGCTCGCCGGCGGGAAAGGAGCCTTATGAAAATCCATCTGAAACAAATTCCGTCCGAAGGGCTGCACGTCGAGGGAACCGATCCCCGCGGCATCCTCGATCTACAAGACCGCAGCGTAGAGCCGGTGAGCGACGTCGACTATTCACTCGATATCGGCTTGAGCGAAGGGGGGCTCTTTGCCACCGGTCAGCTCGCGGTGGACCTTGAACTCGAGTGCGTCGCCTGCCTCGAGCGCTTCCGCTACCCGCTGCGCGTCCGGGATTTCGCCTGCCAGGTCGAATTGACCGGCTCCGAAAGGGTGGACTTGACAGAACCGGTCCGGGAAGACATCTTGCTCGCCCTTCCGCCCCACCCGCACTGCGACTGGAACGGCGAGAGAGTGTGTCAGGGCGTTTCCTATCGGGCCAAAACCCAGGGCGCCGGCGCGCCGCTCGCTGGAAAACCAGACGCTTGGGGCGCGCTGGATCAGCTTAAACTTAAATAAATTTACCGATATGGGAGTTCCAAAACGCAAGATGTCCAAGATGCGCCTGCGCACGCGCAAGGCCGCCAATCGCTTTCATGCCGCCCAACTCAGCAAGTGCGGCCAGTGTGGCAGCTCCATTCCGCCGCACCGCGCCTGCCCCTCCTGCGGCTACTACAAAGGCCGCCAGGTGCTGACCATCGAGGCCCTGTAGTCCCCTGCTTGCTGTGCCAGCCGCCCCTCGTTGCCGAGCGGGCGGCTGCTTCTTTTTACACTTGCACAAAGTTTTCCCCGCGCCCGAAATGCGGCCATGAAGATTGCGCTCGATGCCATGGGCCATGATGACGGCCCGGCTCCGCTCGTCGAAGGCGCCGTCATGGCGCTGCGTGAGTTTACGCAAATCTCGAGGCTTTTTCTCACCGGCGACAGCGCCCAACTCGAAGCGCTGCTCAAGAAACATGGCTGCAACGACTCACGTCTCGAAATCGTTCACAGTACCCAGGTCGTGGAAATGCACGACAGCGGTATCGATGCGCTACGCAGGAAAAAGGACTCGTCGGTCAGCCGCGCGGTCGATCTGGTCAAGTCGGGCACCGCCGAGGCCGTGGTCAGCGCTGGCAACACCGGCGCCGCCGTCGCCGCCTGCACCATCAAGCTGCGGATGCTCTCCGGCATCGATCGCCCGGCCATCGCCGCGATGATGCCCAGCGAAAAGGGCCGCCACTTCGTGCTCTGCGACGCCGGGGCCAATCCCGACCCCACCCCACAGCACCTCGAGGACAACGCCTTCATGGCGGCGACCTACTGCGAGCACGTCCTCGGACGTCCGAATCCGAGGATCGGCCTGCTCTCCAATGGCACCGAGGAATTCAAAGGGAATGCGCTCACCATGGCCGCCCACGGTCTGCTCAAGGGGAGCGGGCTGAATTTCCACGGCAATGTCGAAGGCCATGATCTCTTCGACGGCACCGTCGATGTCGTTGTCGCGGACGGTTTCACGGGCAATGTCGTCCTCAAGACCAGCGAGGCGCTGGCGAAAAGCATTTTCCGCCTGCTCAAGCGCGAGCTGCTCGCCAATCCGATTCGCAAGGCCGGCGCCATCCTCTGCAAGCCCGGGTTCCGAGCCGTGGACGCCGTGACCAACGCCGACGAGTACGGTGGCATGCCGCTGCTGGGCATCGATGGCAACTGCATCATCGCCCACGGCGGCAGCTCCCCGAGGGCGGTCAAAAACGCTCTTCGAGCCGCTTGCTCTTCCATCCAGCACCAACTCAATCCCCACATTATTGAGGCCGTGCAACGCTCCCATGATTCAGCCCAGAACGCGCCGCAACCAGCCTAAGCGCACCGTTTCCATCATTGGCACCGGCAGTTATCTGCCCGAGAAAGTGCTCTACAATCGGGACCTCGAAAAGATGGTCGAGACGAGCGACGACTGGATTATTACGCGCACGGGTATCCGCGAGCGCCGGATCGCCGCCGACGACGAGCACACCAGCGATCTCGCGGCAAGGGCGGCCCAACGAGCGCTCGAAAACGCCGGCATCACCGCCGACGAAATCGACCTCATCCTTGTCGCCACGGTTACGGCCGACATGTTCTTCCCGAGCACCGCGTGCTTTGTCCAGGCGAAGATCGGGGCGAAAAATGCCGCCTGTTTCGACGTGAGCGCCGCCTGCTCCGGTTTCCTTTACGCCATCGAGATCGCCCAGCAATTCATCACCTCGCACACCTACGACACCATTCTCGTCATCGGCGCCGACAAGCTCAGTTCGATCATCGACTGGACCGATCGCAATACCTGCGTGCTTTTCGGCGACGGCGCCGGCGCCGCCGTCTTGCGGCACCGCGGCGGCGGCCACGGTGTCATCAGCACCTTCATGGCCAGTGACGGCGGCCTGAGCGACATTCTTTACATCCCCGGCGGCGGGTCGCGGTTCCCGATCACGAAGGAAAATGCGGATTCGCGGCTCAATTGCATCAAGATGAATGGCAAGGAGACCTACAAACACGCCGTGACTTCGATGCTCGATGCCGCGCATAAGGTTCTGGCCGAGGCCAACCTCGATCCCGAGGACCTCGCGTGCGTGATCCCGCACCAGGCGAATCTCCGGATTATCGAAGCCATCGCCGAACGCATGAAACTGCCGCTCGAACGCTTCGTCGTGAACCTGGACCGCTACGGCAACACCAGCGCGGGCGCGGTCGCCATCGCCCTCGACGAGGCCAATCGCACCGGCCGGATGAAGGTCGGCGACTACGTGCTGCTGGTCGTTTTCGGCGGTGGCCTGACGTGGGCGAGTTCGGTGATTCAGTGGTAAGCTGGGGAATGCTGATCGACACGCACGCGCACCTCGACTTCCCCGATTTCGGCAACGATCTCGACGAGGTGCTCGCGCGGGCCGAGGCTGCCGGGATCACGCGCATCGTCACCATTGGCACCAGCATTGAGGGAAGCCGGCGCGCGGTCGAACTCGCGGAGAAATATCCGCAAGTCTATGCGGTCGTCGGCGTTCATCCCAACTCCGCAGTCGAGGCCGCGGATAACTTCCTCGATGACCTTCGCGCCCTCGCGCAAAGCCCGCGCGTCATCGCTCTCGGGGAAACCGGGCTCGACTATCATCGGCTGCCCAGCAAACACCTGCTCGGCTCCAAGGATGGCGTACTCTCCGAAATGCCGTGGAGCGACCCGAAGGAACCGACGGCGGCGGTACGCGACGGGGCGGTGAAATCCGCCCAGGCGGCGGTCTTCGAGCAGCAACTCGACCTCGCGGTGGAACTGGGCCTCAACGTCGTCATCCACGAGCGCGACGCTTGGGAGGACACGCTCGACCTGCTGGGCCCCTACACGGGCAAATTGCGCGCCGTGTTTCATTGCTTTGGTAAAACGCCCACGCACGCGAAGGATCTCCTCGAACTCGGCCACATGGTTTCCTTCACCGGCATCGTCACCTTCAAGAACGCGATCGAAGCGCAGGAAACCGCGCGGCACATCCCGGACGACTCCTTCATGTTCGAAACCGATTGCCCGTTCCTCGCCCCCGTCCCTTTTCGCGGCAAGCGCTGCGAACCTGCCTACACGCGGGAGGTCGCCGGGCACGTCGCCCGCCTCCGCGGCGAGAAAATCGAATCCCTCGCCGCGCGCACCACCGCCAATGCCGCCGCGTTTTTCCGCTTTCCGGATTGATTCCGGTGGAAATCGCGATTCGTATCCCAACAGGCCGCCAACTCAAAGCGTACCGAAAGTAACCTGCAAAGCATACGAAACGGAAAGCCCAGAACGCTCCTCGGATTTCGTTGATTGCCATTCGATTCCAATTACAATCCCTTGAATGAGCCTGAGATCGGCGACACTCCTTCAATCCATCATTTCTCCGCGAACCGTGAGGGATTTTGCTGGCGTCCGTAGCCGTGTAAAAAATGCCGTTCGGGCGTCGCGCCGATCGATTTCATTCTCAGCCGCCGTGCAGCAGGTCCGGAGATTTCAGCGGCCTCAAAAAACGAACTGATCGACGCGCGTTCCACTTTGGAAGCAGCATGGTTGCGGGAGTGGATTATGAGCTGTCCGCACACCCGGGTTAAAACCGAAAACCTGCCACTCCTCGCCGAAGGCTCCGAGCATTCCGTCTATTTTAATGCTGCCAAAGTCGAAGTGCTAAAGGTCACGAAGAGTGGCATTTATGGGGACTATTACGAACTGATTGATGGGCGAATTCACCAGTTCCAATGCACGCCAGTAGAATACTTGATCCGCATGCTTCTATTGAAAAAACATTTTGGATTCTCGCAGCAGACATTGGGCATAACTGACCGCCTCCAAATCGTCAGTCGTCAAAAGTTCATTGTCGGCGATCCGCCGTCGCAAGAAGTCGTGGACACATTTTTGAAGAACGCTGGCCTGATCCCGGTGAAGCAGAGATATTGGCTTTGGAGAGGCGTGCCACGGGACGGGCTGGAACCGTGGGTCGGAGATGCGCGAGCAGACAATTTCGTGATTACAGCACGGGGAATCGTTCCCATCGATTTGCGGATGTGGCAGGTTGCTCATTCTCCGTGAACGTCGAAGGGCGTTTCCGCGTCCATCTGTAGACCTCGTGAAGAAAACCCCCGAACCACAGCAATACCCCAGATGCCAAATCCGCTGATTCGTGTCGCTACACCTCGGATTTTGCCTTTTTCCGGGAGGATTTTTCGGAGGAGATCCCGCGTTCGCTACGGAGTCGATTGGATGTTGGGTGTTGGATGTTGGATGTTGGATGTTACGGCGAAGCCGCCCCACGTCGCCAGCCCATGAGCGAATTCGACCGGCGCGCCTTCATTTTCCAGGATCTCCACGGCCGGCGCTGGCCGCGGCTGCGGCGGGTGCTCGTGGTCTGGGGGTTGCTCGTGGGGGTGGCCATCGTCTGGTTCTTCCGCACTCTGCTCATCCATCCGGAATTTAAAACTCCGGCGTCGGTGCTGCTGCAGAAGAAACAGCTCAAGGCGGCGATCAACCGCACGGAGCAGGATGATCCGAATGCCATCAACTGGCAGCGCTACTACAGCGAGTCGAGATCCGCGCAGGAGCGGCTGGCCAATCTCCACAAACAGCTGCGCAAGACCCCTGGAACGAAAGGAGAGATCCGCGTCGGCTACTACATCGAGTCAGACCCCAACAGCCTTACGTCCCTCGAAGAGCACGCGGAGGCGCTCACGCACCTCGCCCCCGAATGGTTTTCGCTCCAGGGCACCGACAGCCGCCTGGTGACAGAGCCCAATCCCCGGCTCGTGACGTTTGCCGCGGCGCACAGCCTGGTCCTCATGCCGCTGCTCCAAAATATCCAGGGCAGCGTCTGGCAGCCGGAGGCCGTCGAGAATCTCGCCAACGGCACCGCCGACCGGCGCGCGCGATTCATTCGCGATCTCCTCGCCCAGTTGCGCGCCATCAAGGCGGGCGGACTGATCATCGACTGGGAGCAGCTCGATCCCGCCTATCGCGACAACTACTCGGATTTCCTCCTGCAGATCTCGACCGCACTGGAGACCGCTGGCATGGACTTGTGGTTTTCCGTTTCGCCCGGGGAAGACTTCAAGACTTTCCACATCTTTAGCGACCCCGACGCGCAGCCCGACGTGAAATCCAACCGCCCGGCCCTGGAGGATTTCGTGGATCGTTTTCTGGTCACGTTGCACGACGAAAACTCCGATACCGATGCCCCGGGGCCCATCGCCTCGCAGCCGTGGCTCGAGGGCTGGATCAAGGTGATCGTCCAGAACGCCGATCCCGAGCAGTGGATCGGCGTCCTTGGCGCGTATGCCTACGACTGGAACACGACCGCAAAACGGACGGAGCTGATCACCTTCAAGGACGCGATGAGCCGGGCGAGTGACGCGGGCGTCGACACCGCCGGGAATAAAACCGAAGTCGCCCCGCCGAGTTACAACGGCCAGTACGAATACTGGGACCACGCGGACAAGCACACCGTCAGCTTTCTGGACGCGATCTCCTTCTACGACAATCTCCACGCGGTCAGAGCGGCGCAATTCGGCGGCGTCGGGGTCATGCGCCTGGGTTCCGAAGATCCGCAAATCTGGGATGTGCTCGAGCTCAAGGGCCAGCCCACTTCGAGCGCGCTCAAGGCGCTCGGCGCGCTCAAATCCAGTGACACTGTCACCAACGTCGGTCGTGGCGAAATCGTCTCCGTCGACACCAAAAGGGAGGACGGCGCGCGCATCGTCAAGCTCGATGCCAAAGGATTGTTGCGGGCGGATTACACCGACTTTCCCACCTACCCGATTCTCTACCATCAAGGCGCGGGAGGCGAGCATGAGGTCGCGATCACCTTCGATGATGGACCGAGCCCGGAATGGACCCCGAAGATTCTCGACATCCTGCGCGCGCGCGGGGTGAAGGCCGCCTTTTTCCTCCTCGGGAAGAACTGCGAGGACTATCCGGGGCTGGTGCAGCGTATCGTGGCCGAAGGGCATGAGATCGGTAATCACACCTACTCGCACCGTAACCTCGCCGTCATGTCGGAATGGCAAATGGAACTCGAACTGAACCTCACCCAGCGCCTCCTGGAGAGCTATACCGGCCGGTCCACCACGCTGTTTCGACCGCCCTACAATGCGGACTCGAACCCCACGGATATCGCCGAGCTGGCCCCGCTGAGCATGGCGGAGAAACAACTCGGTTACACGGTGGTGCTCGAGAAGATCGATCCCCAGGATTGGGCGCGGCCCGGGACCGATGAAATCGTGCAGCGCGTCAAAGATCTTCGCAACGAGGGCAACATCATCCTCCTCCACGACGCCGGAGGCGACCGTTCGGAGACGGTCGCGGCGCTCCCGCGCATCATCGACTATCTGCAAGCACGGGGCGATCGCATCGTTTCGCTCTCGCAATTGCTCAATATGACGCGCGACGAAGTGATGCCGCCCGTCGATCCGAGCCACCGGCCGATCGACCGCTTCGTGGCCGGCACGGGTTTCCGGACCTGGCACGGCATTGTCGCATTCTTTTGGGCATTCATGATCTTTTCCACGGGCGTGGTGGTCGCGCGCACCCTGCTCGTGGCCTGGCTCGCGCACCGGCACCATCGGTCCCCTTCCCTGGCCGCGTCCAACTTCCATCCGCCGGTGTCCGTGGTGATCGCCGCTTTCAACGAGGGCAAGGTGATCCAGAAAACACTGCACTCAGTCCTGGACACCGATTACGCCGGCGAGTTGGAAATCATCGTGGCCGACGATGGCTCGCGCGATGACACGGCGGCCAAGGTCGAGATTATGGCCGCCGCCGACCCGCGCATTCGCCTGGTGCGCCAGCCCAACCGCGGGAAGGCCGCCGCACTCCGGCACGCCATCGCCCAATCCCAGCGCGAGATCGTCGTCTTCCTCGACGCGGATACCCAATTTGTGCGCGCCACGATTCGGTCCCTCGTCGAGCCCCTCGCTCATCCGCTGGTTGGCGCGGTCAGCGGGAACGCGCGCGTCGGCAATTTGCGCACCTTCATCGCCAATTGCCAAAGCCTCGAGTACATCTGCGGCTTCAATCTCGACCGGCGCGCCTATACTGAGTGGCATTGCATTACGGTGGTGCCCGGGGCCGTCAGCGCGTTGCGCCGCAGCGCCATCAACGCCGCGGGCGGATTCTCTGATGACACGCTGGCCGAAGATACCGACCTGACGCTGACGCTGCACCGGCTTGGTTATCGCATCGAGTACGCGCCCGAGGCCATCGCCTGGACGGAAGCGCCCGAAACGTACCGGTGGCTGGCCAAGCAGCGCTTCCGGTGGGCTTTCGGCACGATGCAGTGCCTGTGGAAACATCGCGATCTGGTCTTCAATCCGCGCTACGGCGCGCTCGGCTGGTTCAGCTTGCCCAATATCTGGTTCCTCCAGATCGGCCTCGTCGCGGTGACTCCGCTGGTCGACGCCATCCTCCTTTATTCACTCGTCCTCGGCCATGCCTCCGGGATCTGGTACTGGTTCGTGGCGGCCCTCGGCATGGACCTTTTCCTCGCCGCGCTCGCCTGCTGGATGGATGGCGAGCGCCTCTACCGGGCGCTGCTGATTTTGCCCATGCGCTTTGTCTATCGCCCGCTCCTCGCGTGGGTCATCTGGCACTCCATCTTCCGCGCGCTCAAGGGCGCTTTCGTGGTTTGGGGAAAGCTGGAGCGCACCGCCAGCGTGCCAAGCCGCGCATGACGACGGGCGCGCGCGGCTTCGCCGCAACATCCTGCTTGCTGGCGGCTCTGACCTTCTGCTCCTGCGGCCCATCCACAGCACCCCCCAATGCCACACCACCGCCTGCTCCGCCAACGACACCGCCGGCCACGCCCGCCACGGTGACCGACACCGGCCAGGCAAGGCCCATCCCCGGTTACGGGCAGCGCCTCGCCATCCCAAAACATGGCATCTACACCGGCGCGTATATCGACTGGGGCGACAAGGAAGACAGCGTCACGCTGGAGGGCATCGAACGCTTCGAAGCCATGGTCGGTAAGCACCAGGCCATTATCGCCAGTTCGAGCTACTGGGGCGAAGGAACCTTTCCCGAGGAAAACATGCGGCTCATCGCGCGCCATGGGGCGGTGCCTCTGCTTTTTTGGTCACCTTGGGACAAGCCCTACGAGGAGGGCCGCGGCCCGGACAAGTTTTCGCTCACCAGTATCATCGCCGGCGCGCACGATGCCTACATCGACATGTGGGCGGACAAAGCCCGCGAATTCGGCGCGCCGATCATCGTCTCCTTTGCCAATGAAATGAACGGCGAATGGTTCCCTTGGAGCGGGAAACTTTACGGCGCCAGCGCACCGGTTCCAGGCACCAATCCCGTCCGCTTCCAAGGGCCGGAGACTTTCAAGAAAGCCTACTGTCACGTCGTCGACCGCGCCCGCGCGCGCGGTGCGAACAACATCCAATGGGTGCTCCACCTCATCAATTACTCCCTGCCCCAGGAGGGATGGAATCTCGCCGCGCAATACTATCCCGGACCGGATTACTGCGACTGGCTCGGCATCAGTCTGTACGGCGCGCAATTTGCCGATGACGATTGGACGCAATTCTTCCCGCTGCTCGACTGGCCTTGTGAAGAAATGCGACGCCTCGATGCCAGCAAGCCGGTGATGATCTGCGAGTGGGCGGTCGGCGAGTTCCCCGCGGCCGGGAGCAAGGCGGACTGGATCCGCGACGCCTTCCGCCTGTTGAAGAGTCCGAAGTATCCAAACGTCAAGGCCTGCGTCTATTGGCACGAACGCTGGCAAAATTCCGACGGCCGCTACAGCAACCTGCACGTGAACTCGACGCCCGATTCGCTAAAGGCGTACCGCGAGGGCGTGGCCGATCCGACCTACCTGGGAGCGCCGATTTTTGCACCGGCCAAGTAGCGCTGGGATCGCGACTTGCACCACGTATTCTCCCCCTTTGTGAAACATTTCACAAATTCCGCTTGCCCGCTCTTCCCCCTCCCCTAGAGTTCCTCCATGCTTGAGACCAGCCCGGTCGCTTACGACTCGAAGATCGAAGGAAATGTGATCTTCACCCGGCTCGATGCCGCGATGAACTGGATGCGCAAGAATTCGCTCTGGCCGATGCCCATGGGCCTGGCCTGCTGCGCGATCGAACTCATGGCCGCGGGCGCGTCGCGCTTCGATATCGCCCGCTTCGGCGCCGAGGTCATGCGCTTCTCGCCGCGCCAGAGCGATGTCATGATTGTCGCCGGCACGGTCACCTACAAGATGGCGCTCGCCGTGAAACGCATCTGGGACCAGATGCCCGAACCGAAGTGGTGCATCGCCATGGGTGCGTGCGCCTCCAGCGGCGGGATGTACCGTAGCTACGCCGTGCTCCAGGGTATCGACCAGCTCATCCCGGTCGACGTTTACATCAGCGGCTGCCCGCCTCGTCCCGAAGCGCTCATCGAAGGCCTCATGAAACTCCAGCGGAAGATCGATACCGAGCCCGCCCTGCGCGATCAAAAGCGCGAATTCCTCGCTTCCTTCTCCGGCGCCGCACGTTGATCTCCCCCATGGCCGACGCGTCGCTCTCCTCCACGGTCACCGCCATCTCCGGCAAGTTCAAGGTCCTCCAGAAGATCGAATTCCGCGGTGAAACCACCCTGCGCGTCGAGCGCGCGGAGATCAAGGAACTCGCCCGCTTCTGCCGGGATGACCTCGGTTTTACCTACCTCCTCGACCTCACCGGCGTGGATCATTTCGGCGAGGAACCGCGCTTTGAGGTCGTCTACGAACTTTATCATTTCGAGGCCGGCCTGCACCTCCGCCTGAAAATCTCCGTCTTCGAGGACGAACTCGAAGTCCCCACCGTGAGCGACATCTGGGCGGCCGCCGACTGGCACGAGCGCGAAACCTACGACATGTACGGCATCAAGTTTGCCGGGCATCCCGATCTCCAGCGCATCCTGATGTGGGAAGGCTACCCTTTCCATCCGCTGCGCAAGGATTTTCCGCTCGCCGGCCGCCCGAGCGAAATGCCCGACGTGGCCTTCTCCAAGGCCGCCCCACTCGCCGGCGGCCCCTTCGTCACCGTCCCGAGCACCGCGACCACGAAAGACCGCGAACCGCGTTCGCGGGAGATTCCGTAAGCCGTCTTTCCGAGTTTCTGGTTTCGGGTTTGCCCCATTGGGCCGTGGGTCCCGCGCCTGCGGGACGGACTCGGCTCTGGGTCACCGAAGCGGAGCGCTCACTGAGCACTGGGCACTAAGAACTAAGAACTTTAATTCTTCCCGGCCCCTCACTCCTCCCGCAGCCCCCGCGTCAGGATGCGCAGCATCTGTTCGCCCGCGGATTTTCCAACGGCCAGCACCTCCTCATGGCTCAACGGCTGATCGCCCAGTCCCGCCGCCCAATTGGTGAGGCAGGAAAAGCCCGCGACCTCCATTCCCAAGGCCCGCGCCTGGATCGCCTCCAGCACCGTCGACATCCCCACCGCATCCGCACCCAGCGCCCGCAGCATCCGCACCTCCGCAGGTGTCTCGTATTGCGGTCCGTGGAGCCCCGCATAGACGCCTTCGTGCAATGTCAGCCCTTCCGTGCGCGCCGCGCCCGCAAATCGCGTGCGCAAGGCCGGCGTGTAAACCGCACTCATATCGACAAAATTCGCCCCGCCAACCAGCGGCGAAGTGCCCGTGAGATTGAGATGATCGCTCAACATCATCCACATGCCTGGCGCGAATTGCGGATTCAGCGTCCCCGCCGCATTCGTCAACAAGAGTCGGCGGACCCCAAGATTCTCCATGAAGCGAACCGTCGCCGTGACCTCTTCCGCCGTGCGCCCCTCGTAGAGGTGAACCCGCCCCTGGGCCATCAAGACGCGGCGACCCGCCAGCCGTCCGAAGACAAAGCGTCCCGCATGCCCCGGCGCCGTCGAAACCGGCATGCCGGTGATCTCCTCGTACGGCAGACTCAGGATCGCATCGACCTCCTCGACCCACCGCCCCAAACCGGAGCCGAGCACAATGCCCCATTCCGGCTGAAAATCGCGGACCGCCTTGGGGAGCACCTCGACATCGATGGAAAGCGTCATGCCACTCATGGCGTCGTGACGGCTAGCAAGAGCCGGTAAAGCAATTCCTGCCGCGGCAAATGAGCGCCCGCCGCGCTACCCTGTCGCCACGGTTCGCCCCAGATCGATTCCACTTCGACCGCGCGGCCGAGTTGCCAGTCGATCATGCTCGACGGCTTGTACGGCCCCATCGGATAAGTGCGCTCGATCTGGTAATCGGCGAAGCCCTCGGGAATCGCATGGCCCAGCGCCCCGGCCGCGGCGATGGTCTCCAGCATCAGCGCCCGGACCTGCGCCCTCATCCCTGCATCCGCCAGCAGCCGGTCACAAGTCCACCCACCCGTGGCAATCGAAAGACCGTTGAATGGGATATTCCACACCAGCTTCCGCCAGCGTTCGGTGATGAGATTCTCCACCACCTGCGTCTCGACGCCCGCCGCGGAAAACAGCCCGCCGATCCTCCGCGTCCGCTCCATCGGCGCCCGCCGGAATTCCCCGAGGGACAACGTCCCATGTCCATAGTGCTCGATCACCCCCGGCGCCACGCGATTCAGGCAGACAAAACACAACCCGCCGAGCACCCGCTCCGCGCCCCAACGTTCCGCGAGGTACTCCTCGTTCCCCAACCCGTTCTGCAAGGTCAACAAGAGCGTCCCATCGTGGAGCAACGGCGCAATCAACTGATCCAAGTCCGCATTTGCCGTCGTCTTCAGCCCGATGATCACCAAATCCACCGCCCCGATCTCCGCCGTCGATCCGAACGCGCGTGCCGGCACACTCCATTCCGTCCCCTGCTCGCGAATCCGCAACCCGCCCCGCCGCACCGCCTCCAAGTCCGCGCGCAGCAAAAAGCGCACATCCGCGCCCTGCCGCGCCAGCTTCGCCCCATAATAACTCCCCAACGCCCCCGACCCGACGACGGCCATGCTTTGGGGAAACGTGGTCATGGTGCGAACCCGCACCGGTCGCGACCGCAGCCGGAGCGGGAAAAAGTGGGCCCGGTGGGATTCGAACCCACAACCAAGGGATTATGAGTCCCCTGCTCTAACCATTGAGCTACAGGCCCGGCGTAAAATCGCTTTCGCGAGCAAATCCCGGTCCTGTGCCCGGCAATGCCGGCATGGGCCACGACAACAGCGGGAAACTGAATGCAAAAACGGGTATTCGGCATTTCGCAAAAAAGAGCTTTTGCCCGCTACTATGGCGGTCGCATTCACGCCGGCAAAGAAATTTGGCGACCGCCGCCCTTCCGCAGCGGATAATCTCACAGCCCGTCGGGACCACTCATCTGGCGGGCCACCAACGTATCGATTTCAGCCCGGTGATCTTCGTAGTACGCCAGGCATTCATAAACTTGCGCACGCGTTATGACCGGAAAGCTCCGAACGACATCGTCCACGGCGGCGCCATTGACGATCAATCCGATCACGTCATGCACCCCGATCCGAGTGCCTTCGACGATGGTGTTCCCACCCCGAACGCCCGGCAAATTGATTAAATAACGATAAGCGGTTGCTGCCACGAAAGAAACTATAGTTGCCCCGAAAACGGAATGCAATCAGTTCCCCGGCGCCGAAGGACAGGGAATTTGCCGCGGATTCCTGCCTGCGAGGGGGTTGACGCGCCGTGGTCGCGGCGCCGTGCGCTTGTTCACGGAATAACACTTGCCGAGGCGACGGATCCTGGATTGGGGAGTCCTTTCACACTGTCAACCACCAGCTAAAGATTGCCCCCGTTGCGCCGTGGCCGTCTCGCAAAGCCTCGGCTATCAAGCCTCCCCAAGACCGAAAGCCGCCAAGCGAAGCGCGGAGCCCTCCTTGGTTGCGAGCCGAGGGCTTTAGGGGTTGGCGGCGAAGCCCCTCTCGTTCCCGAATCGGAGCCATCCGCGAGAGCGGCCAAGCGGAGCACGGAGCGGCCCGCGTAGGTGCGGAGCCAAGTTCCCCCCAGAGGAGGGGTCTGAGGGGAAACGCGGTTCCCCTCTCGTCAACGATCGGCGGGACGCCGGACACTTGCGGCAGGAGGAAAATCAACTTTCCGGAATCCTGCCCTCATGGTATCCGAGGCGCATAGCAGACGCCCTCAAAAAACTGACATGGCATTCACCTTTCAAGGAATCGGAACACGTTTCTACGGCCAGCGCGAATTCAAGGCAGACGGCTCCTACATCACGACCAAGTGGTTTGTGTTCCTATATGTTCCCATCATTCCGCTCCGTAGCTTTCGGGTGGTAGATCAGGGCGCTGGCGACTACAATATCATGCTCCCGCCCGTCGTTATGGGCGGCAGTGTGCGCTACGCCATCCTGGAAGAAACCGCCCCAAATGCATCGCAGGTCCTGTCCATTTACAGCTTCCTCCTTCTCTGCGCTGCATGGTTCGCGGGCATCACGTGGATCATGCATGTGATGATGGAATCACTTCTACCGAAGTATTTTGCCGATCGACCGTTGGCTTTCACCGCGATTATCGTCGTCTGTTGGGCAACGTTTATCATTCCAGTTCTCCTCCCTCGCCTCCTTCGATCCCATGCCAGACGAACGAAGCGCGTCTAAACAAGTGATGGGGCGAACGAACGACGATGCTCGGAAAATTGCAATTAGTGGGAGCGAAATCCGCTGCTTGAAAAGTAACCCGGTCGCAAAATTTGGGACGTTTCGGGACGACTCCGGAGGACGATCATTCGCCCGCGAATCAAGTGCCCATCGGTTCTGTAGGACTGCGGAGGGCTCCGTGAGATTCGGGCGGAAATGCCGATTTTTAATTATGAGTCCCCTGCTCTAACCATTGAGCTACAGGCCCGGTGCGAGAGCATCGCCCCGTTCGCTGCCATCGCCGTCGCTGCTGCCCGGTGCGCCCGAGCTTTGCTTCAAATTCATAGAGCACGCGGTAGTCTCTCACGCGGAGCCTGCATTCACTGCGGCCTGACAAGCCGTGAGTGCGGAAAACTGCCTAGACGGCCGCCCATTTCGTCCACTTTGCTTTGCACCGCATCGCGCACGGCAGGCGGGAGCGCGTCGAATGCACGCGAATAGGTGTCCGACCAAATCTGGAGTGCCGCAGCCACGTACTAGCCGGGCTGTCTGGTGGTGCATCGCCCTTCCGCAATTTCGCGCCGCGATTGATTCAATTTCGCATTCACCTCATCCGTAACTTCCATTGCGTCCTCAAGACAATCGTCAATCCAGGCACGCAACCGCTCAATCTCGGCGCGCAAAAGCCGGGGAATGGCTGCTTCGATTTCTTGAACCGTGCTCACGATGAGGTTGTACTATGTTTGGATCGGAATGGAAGCTTTTCGGCGACCGCAACGATCCCCAAGACCGTCGCCGTCGGCGAGCACCGCAGGTCGCGATGGAGCAGTTGCCCCACGCTCGCGCGTCTGATAGAGTGCGAGAATGATCGTTACCGTGAACGTACCCGACCCGATAGCCGCACAACTGCACCTCGATGGGGAGCAGGGCAATCGTCGCGCGCTGGAGATGTTCGCTCTTGAAGGCTACCGGGCCGGAGAATTATCGCGCGGCCAGGTCAGTGAGTTGCTTGGCATGGAATTCAACGAGACCGAACGATTTCTAAAAGAGCACAAGGCATTCATCCCTCTGACGATCGAGGAATACGACCGTAGCGCGGAGGGGCTGAAAAGGTTGCTCTCGCGGTGAAGGCGATTGTTTCCGATACTTCTCCGCTCAATTACCTGATTTTGATCGAGGCCATCGAAGTTCTTCCCAAGCTCTTCGATGAAGTCCTGATTCCACCGGCCGTTTATTCTGAACTGCAGAATCCGCGCACCCCTGCAGCGGTGTACCGTTTGGCGGCAGCGTTGCCCTCGTGGGCCAAAGTTCGAAGCCCGGCACATATCGACCCAGCAATTGCGCTCGGTGCCGGCGAAACAGAAGCCATCGCCCTTGCCATAGAACTGCGAATTCCAGCCATCCTTGATTGACGAACGGGAGGGGCGCTTGGCTGCGGAACAGCGTGGCATCCTCCCGGTGGGAACGCTTAACATTCTCGATTCGGCAGACCTGCGAGGATTATTAAATTTTGAAGAGACCGTGATGCGGCTTCGCCAAACCAACTTTCACATTGACCCGGCGATCATAGAGACGCTGATCGAACGGGTCCGGACTCGGAAATCGTCCTGAGCGACGCGTCTTCGGATGGGAAGCACGTCGCGCGATTTTCGGGCGTCTTTGGCCGGGGACGATCCGCCGCTTTCCAACTTTGAGGCTCTCGCCTTACCACGGTACGTTGAGACTTTTTGCTTCCTGCTTCGCCCGGCGCGCGATCGATCGCAGCTGGGGACGGCACGGATCGCACATTACCTGCTCATGCAGGCCAAGTATTTAGCACCAGCAGGCATGACAACAGGATAGTGAGATCGTCCGAGCAAATCGCATTGACAGCCCCCCAATAATTCATACGTTCGTATCATTCATGCGTATGATTCACCTCACCCCTAGCCCCTCGGCTCCGGATTCCCAGTTGGCCACACGCGTGGCTCTCCTCGACGCGGCAGAACGGTTGTTTTCTCAAAATGGAGTCGAGGGAACCTCCGTTCGCGAGATCATCAAGGCGGCCGAGACCAACCTCGGCGCGATCAACTATCATTTCGGCTCGAAGGACCGCCTGGCACTCGAGGTTTTCGCACGGCGGATTCAGCCAGTGAATCGCGAACGCATCGCGCGGCTCGATGCACTGGAGGCGGCCGCTGACCCAGGGAAATTGACCCTCGAACAAATCCTTGAGGCGCTGGTCCGGCCAGCCTTGGAAAGCGAGGAATTCGGCGCGAAGAATTGCGACGACTTCATGCGGCTGATCAGCCGGTCCTTTCAGGAGCCGAACCCTGAGGTGAAGAAATTCGTCGAACAGCAATTCGCCGAGGTCGTCGGCCGATTCGATTCCGCAATCTTGCGGGTATTACCGGGCTTGCCTCCGGCGGATCTGTTCTGGCGAATGACCTTTCTGCACGGCGCGTTGCACCATGGGTTGCAGACGTGGCTGCGTTTCGACCAGGTGCCTTACGCGATGCTCAACCCGGCGGCCGAGAAGCCGGACCGCGAGGGGCTCATTCGGCGGCTCATCTCGTTTATGGCGGCGGGATTGTCTGCCGGCTGGGCGGGAATCCGAACGTCGCCAAGCCACCAAGGCGGGCAGGATGGTGCGCTGCAAAACGACTCTCATTCATGACCCCAACTCATTCACTCGAGGGGCCTGCACCCGCGCCTCGCTTCCATTCCAACCTCGTTCGCGCCCTCGGAATCGGGCTAATCTCCACCACCCTCATGGTGGCCTGCGTCAAGAAAGAAGCCGGTCCGCAGCCCGGAATGGGAGGTCCCGGCGGCCCCTTGGAAGTGAGTGTGCTGACGATCGCGCCGGCACCAATTACTCTGACGCAGGATTTGCCGGGCCGCATCTCAGCATTTCGCGTCGCCGAGGTGCGGGCGCGAGTCAATGGGATCGTGTTGCGGCGGCTGTTCAACGAAGGAGCCGACGTGACCGAGGGCCAGGTCCTCTATGAAATCGACCCGGCGCCGTACCAGGCAGCGCTGGACAGCGCCTTGGGCACGCTGGCTCGCGCCGAAGCGAACGCCACCACGGCCCGCCTGAAAGAAGAGCGTTACAAGCAACTGCTGGTCGCCAAAGCGGTCAGCAAACAGGACTACGATGACGCGCTCGCCAACGAGGGCACCTACAATGCCGACGTGCTTTCCGGCAAGGCCGCCGTCCAGACGGCGCGGATCAATCTCGCCTATACGAAAGTGACTTCGCCTGTCGCCGGCCGCATCGGCATTTCGCAAGTCACCGAGGGCGCTTACGTGCAGGCCAGTACGGCCACACTGCTCGCGACCGTGCAGCAACTCGACCCGGTCTATGTGGACGTAACCCAGGCCAGCAGCGAACTCCTGCGGTTAAGACGCGAATTTGCCAGTGGCCGGCTCGAAGCCGACAATACGGGCAAGGCGCGCGTGAAACTCATTCATGAAACGGGAGAAATCTATGCTGAGGAAGGGACCCTGCAATTCTCCGATGTCACCGTGAACGCGACGACCAACTCGGTGACCGTGCGCGCGATTTTCCCGAACCCACACGGTGAGCTCCTGCCCGGTTTGTTCGTCCGGGCGCGCTTGGAAGAGGGCAACCGGCCGGACGCCATCCTGGTGCCACAGCTTGCGGTCAGCCGCAATTCCAAGGGCGAGCCGACGACGCTGGTCGTCGGCGCGAACGGGACGGCTGAATTGCGCGTCCTTCAAACCTCGCGTGCGGTTGGCAACCAGTGGCTGGTTTCCGCAGGCTTAAAGGCCGGCGATCAAGTCATCGTCGACAATCTGCAGCGGGTCCACCCCGGCGTTCCGGTCAAAGTCACTGCCATCTCGCCGGCGCCCGGAGCAACGGCTTCCGTCGGTCATTGATACCGGCCACTCGAAAGGAGACTCCCGATGTCCAGATTCTTCATCGACCGGCCGATCTTTGCGTGGGTCATCGCCATTCTCATCATGCTCGCAGGGGCGCTCTCGATCACGAGCCTCCCCATCGCGCAGTTCCCGAGTCTCGCGCCGCCGGCCATCAGTGTCATTACATCTTATCCCGGCGCTTCGGCCAAGACGATCGAAGCCACCGTCACCCAAGTCATCGAACAACAACTCAATGGCATCGATAATTTGCGCTACATCGAGGCGGAGAGCACCTCCGCGGGCACCCTGACCTTGACGATCACTTTCGAGGGCGGGACCAATCCGGACATCGCCCAGGTTCAGGTGCAAAACAAAGTCTCACTGGCGCTGCCCCTTCTGCCTTTGGAAGTGCAGCAAGAGGGGTTGCAGGTCAATAAGGCAGTGCGGAATTTCCTCGTGGTGGTCGGCCTGATTTCGGAAGACGGCAGCTTGTCCGGCACCGATCTGGCCGACTATCTCTTCAGTGTGGTGAAGGACCCGATC
>Ga0302324_100009037_pt1 | contig 20922 bp, 16 predicted proteins | sample Palsa_T0_1_FD_201949 | JGI IMG/M metagenome (GOLD analysis project Ga0302324, IMG submission 201949) | Peat permafrost microbial communities from Stordalen Mire near Abisko, Sweden - Palsa_T0_1 | ecosystem: Environmental > Terrestrial > Soil > Palsa > Peat permafrost | place: Sweden: Abisko...
GAAGTAGGGTTGCAACAATCGCGGATCACCGGTGGCCTGGTAACCACGCAGGCCAGTTTCCTGGTCTACCGAATACCGCAGCAGCTTTGCGACCTTGGTCGCAACCTGGTCACTATGATCGACCGCATTCATGGCAACGGTAAGGCGATGGATCTGCCAGACGAAAATCCCGCTGAGCAAGAGCAGTCCGAGCACCGGGAGAAGAATGGTGCGGCGGAGGATCTGCTGGAAACGGGTGCTATTCAACGGACTCTCCATTGGATGATGTGCGGCGGCAGAGGAACAACCGCTCAAGCGTTTCCAGCAGGATCGGTGCACCATCCCCCTTGGTCAGGGAGAGATCGACCAGTCGCAGAACTTCATCGGGCAAGGCGACATAGGCGGACAGCAGCAGGATCGGAGTTTCCGGACGGCGCTGGCGCATCCGGGTTGCAACTTCAGCTCCATCCATCCCGGGCATGGAGTAGTCGAGGATGACGGCGTCAACCGCGTGCTCCTCGAAGATTTGCAGGGCCTGGACGCCGCCTTCCGCAGTCAAAACGCTGTAGCCGTTGGCTTCGAGAAGAATGCGGCGGACTGCAAGGCCAACTTTTTCGTCGTCGACACAAAGCACTCGCTTGGGGGTAAATTCCGGGGATGGATGGGGCATAAAAAGGGAGCTTCGTGCGTGCAGCTGTTCTGAGTATAAATACAGATTGAAACAGTGAGAAAGATTGCAAAGCATTGATTCTTTTGTGCAGGCGTGCGAAACCGGGTCCATTTGCGGGTAAATTTACAGTCTTTTCGCAATTGACGTCGGCGCGTAGGCTAATCTGCCGGGTGAGGCTGGCAGTGCGATAGTTGCCGGAGCACGGAAGAGGGTTAAGAGTGAGTCAAACAATTTTCGTTCTGGAAGACGACAGTGACATCTCGCGTTTGATCCAGCACCATTTAGAAGCTGCCGGATTCGCGGTGCGGCTTTTTTCGACGACGACAAATGTGCTGCCGGAAGCGGAGAGGAATTCGCCGGCGTTATTTCTGTTGGACATTATGGTGCCGGGCGGGGACGGGTTGGAGCTCTGCCGCAGGTTGCGGCAGCACGCGGCGCTGAGTACGACGCCGATTATTTTTGTTACCGCCCGGACTTCGGAGAACGATCGGGTCCTGGGACTGGAACTGGGCGCGGACGATTACATCACCAAGCCGTTTGCGACGCGCGAGCTGGTGGCCCGAGTACGCGCGGTGCTGCGCCGCTTTGAGCGGCCGACTGGGCCGTCACTGGTGCAATTTGGCGATGTTGAAATTGATGGCGGCGCGATGCAGCTGCGGGTCCACGGCCAGCTGACGGCGACGACCGCGACGGAGTTCCGGCTGCTGGATTACCTGGCGCGTCATCCCGGGCGCGTGTTTACGCGGGATCATTTACTGGACGCGGTGTGGGGCGATTCGCGCTTTGTGACGCCCCGTTCCGTCGACGTCTATGTCCGTCGCATCCGTGAGAAGATTGAGCAGGATCCGGAGAATCCGCGCTTCCTCAAGACGGTCCGCGGGGCGGGCTATCGCTTTGAAGTTGCCAAGGCGGCGGCTCGCGAAGAGTGGAAGCCGCTCGAGCAGGCGCAATAATTTCAACCTTCGTCCAGCGATTCCGGGAAGGACGGTAGCTCATGCGCCGGCGCATCTTCAGCCAATTGCTTCCCTGGCTGCTTATTCCAATGATTGTTGCGGCTGCGGTTTCCGTGTTTCTGCTGCAGCGATCGCTGACCGAGGGGCATGCCTGGGGCGACTTCCTGCTGACCGTCCTGGCGGGAATCCTGGCGGCAATTCTTACCGGATGGATACTGGCAGTTCGCCGCTCGAAGCGCAGGTCGCAATTTTTAGAACTGGCTCGCGCGTTGCGGGAAGGGAAACTTTCCGCGAGATTGCCGGAGAAGCCCGAGCAGGTGGGCGATCCCAGCGTCGGCGATTGGAACATGACGGCAGAGCAGTTGGAACGCAAGTTCGAAGAGTTGGAGGCGGTGCGCCTGCAGCTCACGACTCTGCTGAACAGCATGCAGGAAGGAGTCATTGCCGTGGACCGAGTAGGCCGTGTGACGTGGGCTAACGACATTGTCGAGCGGATGACGGAGCACCGCGTGGCCATGGGTGTAGCGCTGGTTCAAACGATTCGCGATCCTGAGGTGCTGGCTTGTCTGCAGGCGGCTCTTCAGGAGGGCACGGTGCAGCGGCAGACGTCACGCAGCATCCAGCCGGGGCGCACGCTGGAGGTCACGGCCGGTCCGATGCCTGGCGGCGCGCTAGCGGTGCTACACGACGTCACCGACCTGGAGCGGATGGAGGCGACGCGTCGCGATTTTATTGCTAACGTCTCCCATGAACTACGAACGCCGCTGACTTCGATCACCGGATATGTTGAGACGCTGATGGACGACGAGTCATTCGACGATGAGAAGCGGGATTTTCTGTCAATCATTTTGAAGAATGCCCGGCGCATGAACCGGCTCACGGAAGACTTGCTGGCGTTGGCGCGAGTGGAATCCGGTGAACATAAGTTGCGGCTGGAGGCGGTGCCGGCTTCGCTTTTACTGACCGACGCTCTGGATGCTTTGGGTGGCCTGGTGGATGACCACGGGATGATGCTAGAGATTGCTTTCAATACAGACCGGCCGGTGTTAGCCGATCGCGACGCGATTCACCAGGTACTGTCCAACCTGATCGAGAATGCGGCGAAATATGCCGGCGATGGACAACGGATTCTGCTGGGGGCGATGGACAGGGGCAGTTCCGTCGAGCTATTTGTGCAGGATTTCGGGCCTGGTATCCGGTCGGAGCACCTGCAGCGGATTTTTGAGCGCTTCTACCGGGTCGACAAAGCGAGGTCTGTGGAGTCCGGCGGGACGGGGCTGGGGCTGGCGATTGCGAAGCACATTATGCTGGCGCACAAGGGCAATATTCGCGCTGAGAGCATTTTGAATCGCGGCTGCACGTTTCTGCTGACTTTGCCACCGGCTGACCCGTTGCCAGAGGCCATGGAACAACAGCCGGAGGCCGCGGGACAGGGAGAATTGGCTCCAGAGCTCCCCGTCTGACCTATTTACGCTGGCGTTCATCCGTTTGTAACCTGAGCGCAACATAGGGAGACGAAGCTTGGACATGTTGCTTTGAGCGGATTTTTGAGGAGGAAGTGTGAAGAAAAGTTTGATTCTTTTGGCATTGGCACTCGTTGCCGGCCCTGCCGTGGCGCAAAAGCTGAATGGTGCGGGAGCAACGTTCCCGGCGCCGATTTATCAGAAGTGGTTTTCTGAGTATTCATCGCAGCACAAGGGCGTCCAGATCAATTACCAGCCGATTGGCTCGGGGGGCGGCATCCGCCAGGTGCTGGCCGGAACCGTTGACTTCGGAGCGACCGATGGTCCGATGTCGGATGAGCAGCTGAAGAGCGCTCCGTTCAAAATCGTCCATATTCCAACGGTGTTGGGAGCTGTAGTGCCGATTTACAACTTGCCGGGAGTGAGCAACGATTTGAAATTCTCGCCGGATGTCCTGGCGGATATCTATCTCGGCAAAATCACGAAATGGAATGACAGTCGTCTCGCCAAGGACAATCCCGGCGTGAAGTTGCCGGGCAGCGACATCATTACCGTGCACCGCGCTGATGGCAGTGGGACGACCTACATCTTCACTGACTACCTGTCCAAGGTAAGCGATGCATGGAAGAGCGGCCCGGGAAAAGGAACCTCGATTTCCTGGCCGGGTAATTCGTCCAGCAGCCTGGGTGGCAAAGGCAACGAGGGTGTGTCTGGAACGGTACGGCAGACTCCGGGTGCCATCGGATACGTGGAACTCATCTATGCCGCGCAGAACAAAATCCAGTATGGCTGGTTGAAGAACTCAGCCGGTCAGTGGGTCAAGGCGTCGGTCGAGGGTGTGACGGCGGCAGCAGCTGCGTCCGCGAAGGCGATGCCCGACGATTATCGCGTTTCGATTACCAATGCGGTCGGCAAGACCTCTTATCCGATCTCGAGCTTCACCTGGTTGCTGGTTCCGGCTGTCTCGAAGGATCCGGCGAAGGGAAAGGTCATCGTCGACTTTCTGAACTGGATGCTGAACCAGGGGGAAAACGAAACTTCGGCACTCTATTACGCGCCTTTGCCCAAGCCGGTGGCCGATAAGGTGCGTGCCACGATCAAGCAACTCAAGTAATTGCAGATGTTGAAAGAGAGGTCCGGCATCGGGCCTCTCTTTTTCTTGTAAGTAACGGAAAGTAAGCCAGATTTGGTGCCGAATTCATCGCTTGTTTACAATCGGCGGCTACGGTAATGAAGTGCACCCTCCGGTCCAGGACACAAAAGTGCAAAGCCACGAGACGCAGGCCCCTGAAGTGACAAGTCACGCAGCCGAGGGCGACGCGGAGACTTCCGCTATCCGGAAGTTCCTGCAGGGTCGCGGCAGTTCTGCGGTCGCCGATCGCTTGTTCTATCTGCTGGTGGCGGCCTGCGCTTGCAGCATCTTTGCCATTGTCATCTTCATCGCATATGAGCTGGTTTCCCGCTCGCAGCTGACAATCCACAAATTCGGCCTGAGTTTTTTCTTCCGTTCTGGATGGGATCCAGTGAACGAGTCGTTTGGCGCGTGGCCATTTATTTACGGGACGCTGGTGTCGTCGTTCCTGGGGCTGCTGATTGCTGTTCCGCTCGCGCTGGGAGTGGCCATTTTCCTCACCGAGATGTGTCCACGCATGCTGCGGCAGCCGCTGTCATTTCTCACTGAACTGCTGGCGGCAATCCCGAGCGTGGTTTATGGCCTGTGGGCAATTTTCGTCATGGTCCCCATTCTTCGGGACTACGTCGATCCGTTTTTGAAAAAAACTCTCGGCTGGACTGGACTATTCACGGGCCCGATCTTCGGCGTCGGCATGCTGGCGGCGGGTGTGATTATCGCAATCATGATTCTGCCGATCATCTCTTCACTCGCGCGTGAAGTGATGATTGCGGTGCCGCATACGCAGCGGGAAGCAGTGTTGGCGCTGGGTGCGACGCGCTGGGAGATGATTCGTACGGGCGTGCTGCGAAATGCACGCATCGGAATCGTGGGCAGCGTGATTCTAGGGCTGGGCCGCGCGCTTGGCGAAACCATGGCGGTGACGATGGTGATCGGCAACCGGCCGGAGATTTCAAAATCGCTGCTCGCGCCGGGTTATAGCATGGCCAGCGTGCTTGCGAACGAGTTCAGCGAAGCGACGGATGACATGTACTTAAGCGCCCTGATTGAGATTGGCCTGGCGCTCTTTTTAGTCACGATTGTGGTGAATGCGCTGGCCCGCATCCTGGTGTGGGCAGTGACGCGTGGCGCACCAGCCCGGGCGGGGGCGTAACGATGGCGGATCAGAAAAATCGGGAAATACGCCGCAAGATTTCCAGTGCCGCCCGGCTGAACGCGTCCTGGCGTGGCGTAAAAAACCATCTTGCGACCGGGCTTGCGATACTCAGCACGCTGCTGGTGGTTGCGCCACTGATCGCGATTTTCGGGTATCTGGTCTTCAAGGGCGCAAGCTCGCTGAATTGGGCGTTCTTCACGCAGATGCCAAAACCGATCGGCGAACCTGGCGGCGGTATGGCGAATGCGATCGCGGGATCAGGGCTCATCCTGGCTATTGCGAGTGCGATTGGAATTCCAGTCGGCATCGCGGCCGGAGTTTATTTAGCCGAGTTCTCACGCGGGACGCTGCTGGGAAATGCGGTGCGCTTCACGGCAGATGTTCTGAACGGCGTGCCGTCGATCGTGATGGGAATTTCAATTTATTCGCTCATTGTCTTGCGGCAAAAGCATTTCTCCGCGTGGGCTGGCGGCTTTGCGCTCGGGGTCATGATGGTGCCAACCATCACGCGGACGACAGAAGAAATGTTGTTGATGGTGCCGCACATGGTGCGCGAGGCAGCTTTGGGCCTCGGAGTGCCGGGATGGCGGTCTGTGATGTCAATCTCACTTCGCACCGCATTGCCGGGCGTCATCACGGGATGCATGCTGGCGTTTGCGCGCGTCGCCGGCGAGACGGCGCCGCTGCTGTTCACCGCGTTCGGCAACGAGTTCTGGAATCTTGACCCGTCGCAACCGACGGCCGCTCTGCCGCTGCAGATTTTCAATTACGCAATCTCGCCCTACGACGACTGGCACCGGCTGGCGTGGGCGGGAGCGCTGGTTTTGATAACGCTCATTCTGGTTTCGGTTTCGCTGGTTCGCTACGTGGCCAATCGCGGCGTTTTGAAGGGAGCAAGTTAGGTGGGAGTACGGATCGAAGTCAGCGATTTGAATGCCTGGTACGGCACCACGCACACATTGCATGACGTGACCATCAGCATTCCGCCGAACAACGCCACCGCGCTGATCGGGCCGTCGGGCTGCGGCAAATCAACGTTTGTGCGCTGCCTGAATCGCATGCATGAAACCAATCCGGCGGCCCGGGTGACCGGTGAAGTTCGAATTGGTGAAGTGGACATTTATAAAGATGCGTCTCCGGTTGAAATTCGCCGGCGTGTTGGGATGGTTTTTCAGAAGCCCAATCCGTTCCCGACGATGTCGATTTACGACAACGTCGCCAGCGGCCTGAAGCTGAATGGATTTAGAAACCGGCGACTGACAGATGAGCTGGTGGAGCGCTCACTGAAACAAGCTGCGTTGTGGGAAGAAGTGAAAGACGATCTGAAGAACAAGAGCGGCGCGTCGCTGTCTGGCGGCCAGCAGCAGCGTCTGTGCATCGCGCGCGCGCTGGCGGTTGATCCTGAAGTGCTATTGATGGACGAACCGGCATCGGCGCTTGACCCGATCTCCACTGCGAAGATCGAAGACTTGATCTTTCAGCTGAAGTCCGATTACACGATTGTGATTGTGACGCACAACATGCAACAGGCAGCGCGAGTCGCGGAAAATACTGGCTTCTTTCTCATGGGGAACCTGGTGGAGTTTAACGCGACAACGAAAATTTTCACAAATCCTTCGGACAAGCGAACCGAGGATTACATCACCGGGAGGTTTGGATGACGCGCATCAAGTTCCATCAGAACCTCGACGAGCTGAAAGAGCGGCTGCTGGTGATGGCCGGGATGGCGGAGCAGGCGATTCAGCGGGCAATCGAAGCCTATACGCAAGGCGACTTGCACGTCGGCGAACTAGTTCTGCGCTCTGAGCCAGCGATTAACCGCGCTGAACGGGACATCGACCAGATGGCGCTGGACCTGCTAGCCATGGAGCAGCCGATGGCGATCGACCTGCGATTCATTCTCGCGGTGATCAAGATCAACGCAGATCTCGAGCGCGTCGGCGACCAGGCGACGAACATTGTGGAGCATGCCAAGGACTTGCAGGCATTTCCCGCGGTTGAGTTGCCGGTTGATATTCCGCGACTCGCGACGATGGCTTCTGCGATGATCCGCAAGGCCCTGCAGAGCTTCATTGAGGCAGATTGCGAATTGGCCGAAGCCGTGCTGCTGATGGATGATGAGGTCGATCATCTGAATGACGATGCTTACTATGCGCTGACCAACGTCATCCGCAGTGAGCCAGAGAAGACGCCGCAGGCATTGAGCGCCATTCTCATTTGCCGGAATCTTGAGCGGGTTGGCGATCATGCGACCAACATTGCGGAGGATGTGATTTTCTGGGTCCGCGGCGCGGATGTACGGCATCCGCTGACACGGGGCGAAACAGCCGCCGGCTAGGACACAATTTTCAGCTTGTCCTGCGCAGGGAAATAGAGGGCGCAGCGAATTGGCCGAGGATCCAACCCGAGGTCGCGCCATGCCCGCGCGTACCGGGCCAAGGCTTCTGCATAGAAAGCGACTTGGCCGCTGAGAAATGAATCTCCATCGCGACCGCCAACGTCCACGCTTTTATAGTCGACGATCCAGATATGGGTGTCGCCGTTCGAGCCGACCTCTTCGCCGCCCGAAAAAATCCGATCGACGCGGAGCGAGTAGGCGATGCCTTCTTTCCAGTGGGTGATCGGGAACTCGATCAACGCTCCGGGACGCGGCGCCAGCACCCAGCGAGCGATCGGAGAGAGCAATGCCTTTTGTAACAGTTTGTGTACATTCGGGGCTGCGGATTTCGCAGTTTGCTGCGGTAGCCCCTCTGCAGTTAGAAGCTTGCGAATGAGGCTTTCTGAGTTGTTGGCCCAGGCGATCAGCTGCTCAAAGGACTCACCTCGGGCGAGACGATGCGCCACCTGTTCAAGCAGTGAATGCAGAACGATCCCGCGAGCGCGCGCGTCTAGAGTCGCTTTTGCGGCGACTGCCTCGGCCTTGATCGGGAGCGGAGGACTGGGCGTTTCGGCTCGGAGCCAGCCATCCGGCAATGGCGTGGAATACCAGGGATCAGGCAGACGGTGGATTTGATGCGCGCCTTTGTCGGGGCCCGATCCGCCATCGCGAATCGAGACGACGGTACCCGCCGCGGCGATGGTATCCTCCACGCCAGGTTGAATTATCTGCTGCCGCATCGTGTCGGTATCGACGGTCTCCCATGCGACATGGAGCAGAGATCCCACGGCTGGCTCTCCTAAAGTCTGCGCATCATCGTCACGCACTTCGATGCTGGCGAGAAGATGAAGCTGGTGACGAGCTCGCGTGGCCGCCACATAGAAGAGGCGTTTAAGTTCAGCATTGATCTGGTCTTTTCTCTTCCGGCGCACCCAGGCATTGAGCGATGACTTGTCGGCTCCCGTTGCCTGAATAGGCGCAATATACAGGGCATGCGTTCCATCATCCTGCGCCGAGCTCCGTGGCTGTTCCAGCCAATCGATCGCCTGCAGATTTTCGCGGCCGCCGCGGCGGTCAAGGTGCGGCACAATGACGATGTCAAAGCCCAGGCCCTTCGCCTTGTGAATCGTCAGCAACTCGACCCGTGCCGACGCGTCAGGATTTGGCTGCGCAAAGAGACGCTTGAGGCCGCGGGTCAGCGTTTGACTATTCCAAGGCTGGCCCTCCGCATCCATCTTTTCGAGTAATGCGAAGAACGCGCTTACATTCTCGTATTGTTCAGCGTCGCAGCAGGCTGGACCGCCGAGCTGCGTCCAAACGCGCCATATTAGTTGCGGTAGCCGGAGTTGGTCCCGGTTCTGCCAGGCTTCGCGCAGGAGACTGTGGACTCGTTCGGCACGTACGCGCTCATCTGGGGGAAGTTTCGGGAGATTCTCTGGCAGCAACTCCAGCAGAGACGGACGAGCATAGCGATCAGCTTTGCTGGATTCACATAAGGCTTCCAGCGAGGCGAGGGCCAGCCCGCACCATGGAGCGCGAAAAACGGAAAGCCAGGCCGCTCGATCTGCGGGATGGAGTAAAGCGCGGGTGAGGGCAAGCGCGTCGAGAACTTCCTGCCGCTCGTCCAGAGACTCCATGTCAATCGCGCGGTAGGGAATTGACGCATCGCGCAACTCTCGCGTGATGAGCCCAGCATGCCATTTCGCGCGGACGAGAACCGCAATTCTATGCGCGGGATTTTTCAGCGACTGCTCGATCAGTTCGCGAACCCGTACTGCCTCTTCGCGACGCGGAGATTCTCTCTCGTCTGCGGTCGCGCCGGCGGCAGGTTTGCGGAAGAAGTGCCATTGCACAGCAGGCTGATGGTGGAGTCCGCCAAACGCCTCCGAGGGTGCAAACTCTAACGTCGATTCACCAGAAAAGACTGCCTCAAAGATTCGATTATGCTCTGCAATCAGTGCCGGTTGAGAGCGAAAGTTAACTTTTAACTTGAGAGCATCAAGAGGTATTTCCGCAAGGCCCAACCGGGCGGCTGTTGCGAAGAGCCGCATCTGTGCCTGCCGGAAAAGATAGATGGACTGCATCGGATCGCCGACGAGAAAAACGGATCGCCCATCCCCCTGCTCCCATCCCGCAAGCAGCAACGTGAGAATTTCAAACTGCGTGACGGAGGTGTCTTGAAATTCGTCGACCAGCAGATGTCGATAACGTCCGCTGAGCATGAGCGCAAGGTCGGAAGGCGCGGCCTGCAGCCCGGAAATCTCAGACTGTAACGCGGTCCGGGCCGCGACGCTGACTTCGGTGAAGTCCACGGTGCCCGCTTCCGCAAAGATAAGCTTTAGCTGGACAACTGCACTATGCAGAAGACGGAAGAGTGCTTTTGCGACCTGCCATTCGTCGTCGGAAAATTTTGGCGGCGGAAGTTCGCGAAGCTGGTGGAGCGATAGCCGCTCGTCATCGCCGAGGTTCCCGATGATCTCAAGAAGAGCCTGCTTGTGCGCAGCGCCTCTCGGGAAGCCTTCCTTATAGGTCAGCGTTCGTCGCGGGTCGCCATCCTTGGTGAGGAGTAGCCGTGCCAGGCCGCGCCACTTCGGCAGATGAGGATGGGCTGGCTCGGGAAGCTCAACCAGGCCGAGGCAATCCGCGATATCACCATGACCGGTTTCGGCGGCGAAGCAAGCAAGTTCAAGGAGCCGTTGCGTGTCAATCCCGCTGGCAGTCATGGCCTGATGCGTGAAGCGCAAGTGGTTCTCGGTGAGGAGTTCAAGGTCGCGTACCAAACGAGGACGGAGGTCACGGTCGAGTGTGTTGTCGTCAAGTTCTGCGGAATCGAGCGGGAAATATCGCCCCCACTGGTCGCGGCTCTCCAGCATGACCGCGATAAGCTCCGTGCAATGCGCAAGGTTGTTATCTCGATGGCGCAGCAACGTGAGTGCCGCCTCTGCAGTGGCCCGAAGTGCAGGATCGGCGGAATTGCGATGCTCGATGGAACGCAGCGTTCGCGAAGCTGCGCGGCGATAGTAGGCGGAGGCATCTTCGGTCGGCGCGAAGCCGGGACCGAGGCGGGAAAGCAGTGGAGTGCGCTGCGCAATCTGTAGAGCGAGGCTGTCGATCGTCGAAATATTCAGCTGCTGCGGGTCCTCGAGGAGGTGCCATCCGCGCGCGTTCGCATGTTCGAGCGCGAGATTGGCGGCTTCGATGAGGCGGCGTTCGTCGTCTCGTTGTGCAATTTTGGCATCGCGGGCCGCGGTCAGTGCCTCCAGCGCGCGGGCACGCATTTCTGCGACGGCGGCTTTGGTGAAGGTGATCGCCAGTACTTGCTCAGGCTCATCCACTGTTTCGAGCAAACGAAGAAAGCGCTCGGTGAGCAGCATGGTTTTTCCCGAGCCTGCGGGAGCCTGGACGATGAAGCTATCTTTCGTGTCGATGGCGCGGGTGCGAGCTTCGTGATCGGGAGGATGCGCTGCGAAGGGGAGCGATGGTTCAGTCATGCGGCTCCAAATCCAAGTCGTCGCGAAGCAAGTAGCCAGTTTCTGCGACGCGGCACAGAGGTTGCAGTCCGCAATATTTGCATGTCTCCGCGCCGTGCTTGGGGGAGACCCGAGCTTCGCCCGCGGCGAACTCACCTGCGAGTCTCAAGATGTCTGCGTGCCAGTCTGCAAGCATTTCCGCAAAGCTGACGGTCCGCAACGGCCCGCGGTCCGGCTCGACGTGCGGCAGAATACCGCCTCTATTTGCCAAGCCTTTAAAACACATCTCATGGCTCGCACTGATGGAACCAAAGGCGATGGCGGCTGGCTGTGCGGGCACCGCATAATCGGCATAGATAGGGAGTTGAGGCTCATCCAGCCGCGGGGTTTGCCAGCCTTTCAATTCCACTTTGCCGGTCTTGTAGTCGATCAGCACGTACTCGTCTTGCGGCGTCGACGATGGCTGCTCCGACGGAACCAATTTGTCGAGACGGTCCAGCCGGACTCGAAGTTGAACGAGATTCTCGATGGCGATCTCACGCTTGGCCTCAGCTTCCACTACTTCAAATGGGGCGCGCAGCAATTCGACTTCGGTGAGCCAGCGGCAAACTAAGGAGGAGACACGTTCGCGTTCGGCGATCAAAAATTCTCGGTCCCAGGACGAGAACTCCGGCAGATGAATTAAAGCGGCGGCGCGCTCCTCGACGAAATTCTCCAGTGTCCCGTCCTCCACGATCCGACGTAATCCTGCGGATGTTTTGAGACCAGGCAGAAGCGGCGTGTCGAGCCACACGTCGTGGAGTAAATCATGCAGAAGATTGCCGCGTTGCAGCGCATCCAGACCGTCTTCGGGTTCCCTGAGGTCGCGAACTTCCAGCCGCTGATTCGCGAAAGCCTGGAAGGGACACGCGGCCTGGGAACGCAACGCGGCAACTGAAAGATGTCCGCGGGTGAATTGCCAGGGCCGAGGCAGGACGTCGTCGGTCGCGATGAGTTCGGATTTCGAACGTACAGCGGCCAACGCGCGATCATTTTCCAACGCTCGAGGTGAGGGATCGATGCCGAGGCTCGCAAGCACAGCGGAAGGGCGAATTTCGCCATCCGGGCCATGCGCAGGAAAGCTGAAGTTCACTTCGGGCGCAGAGCGCAGCAGACGCTCGGTCATTTTTCCTGCGGCTGTTACATTTGCACCCCGTATGGCGCCCGGCATGGCATGTGCCTGCTGCAGATCGAGCGGCAGCAGCGGATTAGGTGACGCCGGAAGCGGCCACCTGTCCTCCGTACAGCTGATGAAAAAGATGCCGTGAAACAGCGAGCCCGACGCTTCCAGCGGCCCCAGAATTTCTATGTTGGCGGGCGTTGACTCCGGTTGAAAGATAGTCTGATTGGCGATCTGCTCCAGGCGCTCCAGCGCCTCCTGTGCTGAAAACGTGGCCCTGTTGAAACTCAGCGTGCTGAATTCATCGAGCAGTTGGCTCCATCTCTGGAACGTTTGAAAGTCCGCGCTGCTGCTGGCGAGCGGAGAAGGAAATTGGAAGGTCTCGAGGATTTTGTGGAACCGCTCTGCCCATTTGTCTGCGGGGTCGCTGTCTCGGCGCGACCTCAGCCGCAACACTTTCTGACAGCGCGAGAGCAGGTCAGCCACGAGAGCCGTGTTTGTTCTCGCAAGAGCGGATTGCAACCAGCGCGTGAACTGTTCGAGGGTTGTGGAAGAATCCGCTGCATCGCGAGTAAGAAAAACGTCGCTGTCAAACTCGGCAAGCTGGAGCAGGGATTCATAGGAGCGATACAACGACGGTGACTGGAGCAACGCACTGACTTCCTGAGGCGGTAACGGTTGCCAAATCCAACGCAAGAGCGTGAGAGCTGTCCTGACCAGCGGGGTATGAAACAGCGGATGGCCAAGCGAAAAGTTGAAGTCTCCGATCTCTGGACCGCTCGTCAGTGTCCGATAAATCAGTCCACGGTCCTCACCGACCTTCGTCGTGATAATCGCAAGCCGGGCGGCGGTATCTGTGTGCAATCGCTTGCGCGCCCATGCCGCGACTGCTTCGAGTTCGTCTGTCTGGCTTGTAAAGGTGAACGATCGACCCGTTGCAGGCTCCGCATCAACTGAGGGGTGGACGATGTGAACCGATGATGCGGCCTTCACGGGGTCGAGCAACCGTTGTTGCGCGGGCGTGAATTCGTCGAATCCCCACAGGATAAGTTGCGCGGGCGGCTGCCATTGGTTCTGACCCAGCCTGACTTCAAGCTCGCGGCAAAGTTGCGCCTGGGGCAGCCATCCGTTGCGACGATTGTCGGTCGAAAATTTCGTCGCCCACTTCTGGAATTGCTGCCAGTCCGGTCGAAATAAATGGTGGCGTCCGAGTGACGCAAGTCCCTCTGTATATCGCTGCAACAGTTGCCAGGCTTGTTGCGCAAGAGTGGCAAGGGCAGCTTCGTTCCATTGCGTCGCGGCGTCGAATGACCGGACGGCAGCGCGCCAGAGCTCGTGCTCCTGCGCGGAAGTGACGAGCACCGGTGCAGATGGATCTGCGAGTACGACATCTTGCCACAGCTTGGACAGCCAGGCATCCCATAGAACGATCTGCGGCGTCGCCCACCCGACGAGTCCACGCGAACGCGCAAGCGCGACGTGTTGTTGCAGCAGGTAACGTGCAGCCCGCTGATTGGACGTCAGGATCACGGCGCCATCGCTGGCCATGTCGAGCCATGGTGTCAAGGTTGAATCTGACATTTTCGAGGCGGCATCCATTGCTGATTACTACGATATCCCTTCACGCGAGCAGGCACTGAACTTGCAACGGAGCGAGGTATCGTTTCCACTGGTAAGTTGGAGGCTTTCGTGAAGTTTGGTACGTCTAGTGGCAGTGTGGTTCTTGCAGTGATACTTGGAATTTCCGGATTGGTGGCACATGCGACCGGTATTGGCCGGCAGATGATCACGAATTTCCCGGCCGACGCGCGCAAGATGAAAGATCCTTTACAGAAAAGCAAGGAAAATATTCTTGCGGGAGCTTCTGTATTTCAGCAGAACTGTTCCGGATGTCACGGGCCGGCGGGCGTGCCAACGCGCAAGTTTGCGAATCTTGCGAATCAGCCGGCGAATCTGACGCAGGAGAATATGAAGCACCTGGCGGATGGCGAAATGTTCTGGGTACTGACTCGCGGAGCGCCAGGAGGAATGCCGTCATTCGCGGATGATTTGTCTGAGGGCCAGCGGTGGCAATGCATCCAGTTTGTGCGACGACTCGGCAAGGATGCGGACAAGTACACTGCGCAGCTTCCGCCAGCAGGTGGACGTTGATGCGGCGCTTCGCGCAAATCGTGGCTGTCCTCAGCGCGTTGACGTCGGTCGCTGGTTGTCACAGCGGTGGCCGAGCATCTGATCAAAATCCTGGTTCAGTCAAGCATTACCAGATGCGCGGACGCGTGGTCGAGGTGGATGCCGACCAGAAATCTGTGACTCTCAGCCACGACGCGATTCCGGGATTCATGGGCGCGATGACGATGCCCTACCAGGTGAAAGATCCGAATGTGTTGACGGAATTGCATCCGGGCGATCGCATTACCGCGACGCTGGTGGATGAGGATGAGCGCAAGTTCTACCTCGACGACTTTGTCATCACCGCTCAGGCGAATCCTGATTACAAGCCGGCGAAGCAATATCACGTCCCGCAAGCGGGGGACGAAGTTCCGGACTTTGCGTTGTTGAATCAGAACGGACGGACCATACATTTGCAGCAGTTTCGCGGAAAGGTCTTGCTGGTCACTTTTATTTACACACGCTGCCCATTGTCGGATTATTGTCCGCGGATGAGCCGCAACTTCGCTGAAGTGAATAAGGCACTGGCGGCGGATCCGAAGCTTTATGCTGGCAGTCACTTGTTGTCAATCAGCTTTGATCCGGCATATGACACACCGAAAGTGCTGCGGAGTTATGGCGGGGCATACACGGAGCAATTTTCCAAAGAAAATTTCGACCATTGGGATTTCGCGGCGCCGAGTGTCCAGGATTTGCCGACGGTCGAGCAGTGGTTCAATGTCGGGGTAACGCCGGGGGACAACAACTCTTTGACACATTCGCTGTCTACACTTGTGATCGGGGCGAACGGGAAAATCTTGAAGTGGTATCCGACTAACGATTGGAAGCCTGCTGATCTTATTGCTGATGTGAAACAGGCGGTGAGCTAACTATGTTGCTTGTGATTATGGGGGTCAGCGCTTCAGGCAAAACAACCATCGGGCAAAAGCTCGCGCAACGGCTGGAGTGGATCTTCGCAGACGCAGACGATTACCATTCGCCGGAAAACCGGGCCAGGATTCACGAAGGCATTGCGCTCACGGATGCGGATCGCGCACCCTGGCTGGCGCAATTGCATGAGTTGTTGGATAACTGGATCGAGAATGGCATCAACGGCATCCTCGCTTGCTCTGCGTTGAAGCGGGAGTACCGCGCCGTTCTCGCGGATGACATTTCTCCGGCTGAATTGAAGTTTGTTTTTCTGGATGCGCCGCAGTGGCTTGTGGAAGAGCGCGCGGAGGCCCGGCAACATGCTCTTGCGCCGGCAGCGCTGGTCGCGTCGCAATTCGACACGCTCGAACCTCCTACGGATGCGCTCAGCATCCGAATGGTGGACGACAATGGAGTGCCCAAGAGTGTCGAGGCAGTTGTCAACGAAATCGTCGTCGGGCTCGGCATAAAAACCGCCGATGCCTGGCACGACGAGCACTAGCCCGGACAGATCACAGACGCAGCGGTAGCGGGCGCCGGATTGAATCTAGTTTTCGACGCCGTGGCACTTCTTGTATTTCTTGCCCGAGCCGCAGGGGCAGGGATCGTTCCTGCCGACCTTGTCGCCGCCGCGGCGTTGCGCCACAGCCGTCGCGTCTCCTGCACCTGCCATGCGTGCGTGCTCCAACTCGCGTTCCTTCTTGCGCTGGAATTCAGCCTCGATGCGGTCGATCGTCGTGCTGATATTACGCGTTGGCGCCTGAGGGGGCGGGGGTGCAGCGGCAGGCGTTGCGCCGTTGGTGCGCGCACCGGCATCCAGCGTGGATGAGGCAATGCGCTGGGGGACTGGTGCAGGCAACGGTGTTGCGCCTGACATCTCGACGGGCTTGCCGTCCGGTCCAATGATCTGCATCAGGTAGAGATAGCGAACCGTGTCCTGCTGGAAGCGCGCCATCATGGCCTCGAACATGTCGAAGGATTCGCGCTTGTACTCGACCAGCGGATCGTGTTGGCCGTAACCGCGCAGGCCAATGCCTTCCTTCAGGTGGTCCATGTTCAGCAAGTGGTCCTTCCACTGCGAATCGAGCACGCTGAGCATGATCATGCGCTCGTGATAGCGCATTGCTTCGGCGCCAATGACGGCTTCTTTGGATTCGTAGCGCTGCTGTAGCTTCTCGAAGATTGCTTCGCCAAGCTCGTGTCGGCTGAGCTGCGTTGGATCTATGCCCGCGGCAAGGATATCGACCCCGAACTGTCCGTAAATCTTGTCCTTCAAGCCTGCGACATTCCACTGATCGGGGTGGACATCGTCGGGTGCGAACTCGAGCATTGTGTCGCTCAAAATTGTGGTCACGTAGTCTTCGAGGATCAGCGATTTTTCGTCGGTGCCTTCCAGCAGATGACGGCGCAGGCTATAGACGGCCTCGCGCTGCTTGTTCATGACGTCGTCGTACTCGAGCAGGTGTTTGCGGGCCTCGAAATTCTGCGACTCGACGGCTTTTTGCGCACCTTCAATGCGGCGGGTGATCAAATTCGATTCGATGGGGACGCCTTCTTCCATACCGAGGCGTTGCAGCAGCGTCGAGATCCACTCCTTGGCGAAGATGCGCATCAGGTCGTCTTCCAGCGAGAGGTAGAAGCGCGACGCACCTGGGTCGCCCTGGCGGCCAGCGCGGCCACGTAACTGGTTGTCGATGCGGCGGGATTCGTGGCGCTCGGTGCCGAGGATGTGCAGGCCTCCGGCGGCGACGACGGCGTCGCGATCTTTCAGCGTCGTGACGGAGTGGCGGGCGTAGGCTTCTTCGTATGCGACCTTGGAGGTCTCGTACTCCTGGCCCTGGTAATAGAAGCGCATCAGGTCTGACGACGAAGCAGTGATGGCAAGGGCGCCTTCCGCTGCGTTGACCGCGCGGGCGAGGCCGTTCTTCACCATCTCCTGCTTGGCCATGAATTCAGCGTTGCCTCCGAGCAGAATGTCAGTGCCACGGCCGGCCATGTTGGTCGCAATCGTGACCATGCCGTGGCGTCCAGCCTGCGCGACGATTTCCGCTTCGCGCTCGTGGAACTTTGCGTTCAGGACGACATGGCGTATGCCCTTGCGTTGCAGGATGCTGGAGAGCAGCTCGGATTTTTCAATCGAAGTTGTGCCGACGAGGACTGGCTGCTTCTGCTCATGCAAGGCTGCGATTTCGTCCGCGACGGCGACGTACTTTTCCTTCACCGTACGGTAGACGACGTCCTGCTTTTCGAGGCGCCTCATTACCCGGTTCGTCGGGATGACGACGATCTCGAGCTTGTAAATCTTGTCGAACTCTGCCGCTTCGGTTTCCGCGGTACCAGTCATGCCAGCCAGCTTTTTGTAGAGGCGGAAATAATTCTGGAAGGTGATGGTTGCGAGCGTCTGGTCCTCGCGGCGGATGTTGACGCCTTCCTTGGCCTCGATCGATTGATGCAAGCCGTCGGACCAGCGTCGACCCGGCATGAGGCGGCCTGTGAACTCGTCGACGATGATGACCTCGCCGTCTTTGACGACGTACTCGACGTCGCGCTTGTAGAGGGAATTCGCCTTGACCGCAGTTTCGACGTAATGCTTCAGGTCCCAGTTTTCCGGATCTGCAATATTGCCGATGCCGAGAAGCTTTTCAATCTTGAGCCAACCGTCGTCACTGATGCTGATGGTCTTGTGTTTTTCATCGACAACGTAATCGCCGGTCAGGCGCTTGGTTTCGTTCTCTTCAATCTCCTCGCCTTCAACCAGTTGCGGGATGATGCGAACGACGCGCGCGTATTTGTCCGTGGTCTGGTCGGTAGGGCCGCTGATGATGAGGGGGGTGCGCGCTTCGTCGATGAGGATGGAGTCGACTTCGTCGACGATGGCGTAGGAGTGGCCGCGCTGCACGCAGTCGGAAATCTGGAACTTCATGTTGTCGCGCAGGTAATCGAAGCCAAATTCGTTGTTCGTGCCGTAGGTGATGTCGGCGGCGTAGGCTTCACGGCGTTGCGTGTCGTCCAGGTCGTGGACAATGACACCGACACTGAGTCCGAGGAAGCTGTAGAGTTTGCCCATCCACTCGGCGTCGCGCTTGGCCAGGTAATCGTTGACGGTGACGACGTGGACTCCGCGGCCAGCAAGCGCGTTCAGATAGCAGGGAAGCGTGGCGACCAGCGTTTTACCTTCGCCCGTTTTCATTTCGGCGATTTTGCCCTGGTGCAGGACCATGCCGCCGATCAGCTGGACATCAAAGTGACGCATTTGCAGAATGCGGCGGCCGGCTTCGCGAGCGACGGCGAAAGCCTCGGGCAACAGTTCGTCGAGGGCGGCTTTTTCCGCAGCGAGAATCTCTTCCGAATCGGTCAGGCCCTGGCGTTTGGCATCGACACGAGCGCGGAACTCCAGCGTCTTGCCGCGGAGCTGCTCGTCGGAGAGAGTCTGGGTCTGCGGCTCCAAGGCGTTGATCTGGGCGACCGCCGGCTGCAGCCGTTTGATGATGCGTTCATTGCTGGTGCCAAATACCTTGGCAAGTGTGGCTTGAATCAAGACTGATATCCTTTGGCCGGTAATGCGTCATCGGCGGCGTGGGTGAGGAATTTTGGCCGCTCCCATGCAATCTCTAGTTTACAGGTTGAGCGAAGAATCCGCTGATGTGGGATGCGCGGCGTTACCCCGGTTGCTCCTCCGGGTACACTGTGTTACGTTCCGCTCAGACCCGGAACCCCTGGAGCGCGATTGCCCTGCGAGATTGTAAGAATTAATCCCGACCAGCCTGAAGAAGAGCTGGTGGACTATGTCGTGAAAAACATCGACCTCGGACGGGTCGTGGGTCTGCCCACCGACACTTTTTATGGGCTGGCGGTTGACCCGATCAATCTGCATGCGGTCGACAGCATCTACGAGATCAAGAATCGTGCGCGCCACAAGCCGCTCTCCATCATGATTTATGACATGACGCACGCGTATGAGCTGGCGCGCGAGCTGGATGAGCGCTTTGACATTCTCGCGGAAAAATTCTGGCCTGGACCGCTGACCCTGATTGTGAAAGCGGGAACAAAATTGCCACTGCGGGTAACTGCGAATACCGGCAACGTTGCGCTGCGCGTGCCAGCTTCAGAGATTCCGCGCGCGGTGGTGCGTCGCTTCGGGCGGCCGATTACGGCGACATCGGCGAATCTGCGCGACGCGGCGGAGTGTACCGACGCGATCTCGCTCGAAGCGCAACTCGGCCACTTGTTGCCGATGATTGTGGACGGCGGCATTTCGAGCAACGAAGTTCCGACGACCATTGTCGACCTGACGCGCGACGATGGTTGGCACGTGATTCGCGAAGGCGCCATACTCACCCATCAAATTGCATTGGCCCTGAACGACTGAGGCTGCTCCGATGATTGTTCCCAGCTCGAATCTTCGATCGGCACGAAGCGGCAGCCGGGGCTCACACCCAATGCGCTGGCTGGGCCGCTTTGTGTTTTCTGTCCTAGTCGTCGCGCTGGCATGGAGCGGCTGGGTCTGCTTCAACATTCATCAGGTGGCAACGCATGACGAAGCGCAACCTGCGGACGCGATCGCTGTTTTTGGCGCAGCCGAATATGAAGGGCGGCCTTCGCCGGTTCTGCGCGCGCGGCTGGAACACACGCTGGAGCTTTATCAGCGCGGCATCGCGCCCCTGATCATCACCATGGGCGGCGCAGACGACATGGAGCACACCGAGGGCGGCGTTGGCCGCAGCTACCTGACGAGCCATGGTGTGCCGCAAACTGCGGTGTTGGCCGAGACGCTGAGCGGCAGCACGGAAGAGTCCGTGGTGCAGCTTGCTGATATGGCGCGATCGCACAATCTGCAGAAGATTGTTGTCGTCAGCGATGCGACGCATCTGTTCCGCGTGCGCGAACTTTGCCGCGCGCAGGGACTTGACGTGTTCACGTCACCTCGGCAACCGGGCCGTCCGCTGGGATGGACGGAACAATTCAGCCGCATGATGCATGAAGTGTTGAGTTACACGCTTTGGCGGCTCCACGTCACCTAATCCCAGCGAAGGAAAGTTTGCCGAGCCGCGGTGAGGCGCTGCGATTGATTTACAATCAGGGGGATTCTCAGATAGAAATCCCTGGGCGCGGACAGCCGGTAGTTGTGACTCAGGACCGAGGTGTTTGGAGTGAGTTTTTTGAGTGCGCGCCGCCTTCTGGCTGGTGCAGTTTTGATTTCGACACCCGTGCTGCTATCCAGCTGCGGAAACACCTATCGAGCGACTGTAGGCATCAACAATCCGCCGCCGCCCCCGAGCCAGGCGGAATATCTTCCAATTGTTATCTCCCAGGTGGGTTCAATCGGTAATGAGAGCCAGGGGCTGGCCAGCATTCTGGATGCTTCCGGCGATTCGTTGCTGGTCCAGGTGCACGTTGGTCAGCAGCCGGTCAGCCTGGCGCTCGGCGCTGGCGGCACTGAGGCATATGTGGTGAACCTTGCCGCCCAGGTCGGCAATTATTACCA
>Ga0302324_100009038_pt1 | contig 20920 bp, 20 predicted proteins | sample Palsa_T0_1_FD_201949 | JGI IMG/M metagenome (GOLD analysis project Ga0302324, IMG submission 201949) | Peat permafrost microbial communities from Stordalen Mire near Abisko, Sweden - Palsa_T0_1 | ecosystem: Environmental > Terrestrial > Soil > Palsa > Peat permafrost | place: Sweden: Abisko...
CCGGCTCCGGCGCCACAAAGTTCATCCAACATGGAACTACACGATCTCGCCTCGCCAACTCACTTGATCCTTCATTTGTCCACATTATTTCTTAACGAGCCCTAAGTCAGGCATACAGTCGAAATTCGAGAAGGGCCCAATTTGCGCCAGGATTAGTTACTTTTCGGTGCAATAATGACAGCGAGAATGTACACTACCGCTTGCTGACGCGCGCGACTCGGTAGGGAGGGAGCGGTAACGAGGGCCGAAACCGAATTTTGCGCCGGGATTAGTTAGAATTCGTGTAAGGTGCGGACGGGCGCGATCCATTCGGCATCGACCTCGACAGCGATAGAACGCTGCAGCAAGGTTACCGAGAGAATAAGACGGGTTTGCTTCGATGCGAGGAGAATGCCTTCTACTCCGGTCAGCGGTCCCTCGTTGATTCTGACCTTGGCGCCGGCTGTGAGGTAGGGATACGGGATGGTATTGACGCCCGCTTTGCAGACCGTCTGCAGAGCATCGATTTCGACATCCGGAATTGGCTCGGGCTGTTTTCCCATGCCGAGAATGGCCATAACCGCGGGCATCTTGAGAATGGGCAGGCGAAATTTGGGATCGAACCGGCTGAAAACATAACCGGGGAAGAGGGGCAATTCCACGCTCTTGACACGATCCGACCAGCGGCGGCGAACCGTGTACATGGGTAGAAAATCCTGATAGCCCTTGGCGCGCAGGGCCTGCGCGGTGGCTTTTTCTTTGCGGGGAACAACCGCGAGCGCGAACCAGGAGACTACGCCGTCTTCGATGTTGCCATCTTCACTCATCAATGATTGCCAATGTTGGCCGAGCCCCCGTTGGTGGCATCGCCAGCATGGAGCCGGCGGTGAAATAATTCATGCACGAAACCGAAGCATAGGCGGGCGAGGGAGGCGTCGTAGCGTGGGCCTTCGTCGCGCAGAAAGGCGTGCTGGCCGTTGACTTCGATCCACTGAAATTTTGCCCCGACTTCTTCGAGACGCGCGTGGATGCGTATGCGTCCTTCGAGAGGGACGTGGGGATCCTGCCGGCCCCAGATATGCAGCAGTTCGCCGCGGATTTCACCCGCGCGCGCGAGCGAATTATCGTTCATGCCTTTGCCGAGGCTGCCCTTGTGAATGTCGGTCGCATAGAAGCAGGCGGCAGCCAGAACGTCCGGATTCATGGCGGCGCGGAAGGCCAGATGTCCGCCGATACAGATTCCGATTACGCCGAAGCGGCCGGTGCAATCGGTGCGGGTTTTGAGGTAATCGAGCGCGGCGCGCGAATCGGAATCGTAGGCTGCAATTTCCTTGCCGATTTTGTGCGCGTTACCAATGTCGGCGCCAGCCTGATCGTAGGGCAGCATGGCGCCGGCGGGTTCCAGTTCGTGGTAAATCTCGGGAGTGACCACGATGTAGCCTTCGCTGGCTAACTGGGCGGAGGTGCGGCGGATGGGTCCGGTGACCTGGAAGATTTCGGAGTAGAGCAGCACGCCGGGATACTGGCCACCGGCCGACGGGCGGAAGACATAGCTGCGCATCGGCCCGGTTGGGGTGTTGATTTCGACCGCTTCTTCGACGATGGTCAAGGTGTTTTTCGCTCTTTCAATTGCTGGATCTGCGCCAACAGACTGGCGGTGGTTCGGGCGATATCGGAAACCGCGGCATCGAACGCGGCCTGGTTGGATTTGGAAGGTGCGCGGAAGCCGCTCACCTTGCGGACGAACTGGAGAGCCGCGGCGGAAATCTCGTCAGGGGTGGCGGCGATTTCGGGTCGGCGAAGGACTTTGATGCTCCGGCACACTTAACAGACTATTATGCACATGTGGCGGAGTTTCTGCATGAGCCCGGTGAGCCGGATGGATCTGGTGTCGTGTTGACACATGGGGCGGGGAGCAACTGCACGTCGCCGTCGCTTGTGGCGGTGGCGGAGGCGTTGAGCGCGGCGGGGTCGGTTGTGCTGCGGTACGATTTGCCGTACCGGGTGAGGCGTCCTTTCGGGCCGCCTTCGCCTGCGACCGCGGCGGGGGACCGGGATGGGATTCGGGCGGCGGCTTTGCGGATGCGGGGAATGGTGAGCGGTCCTCTGATTCTGGCGGGGCATTCGTATGGGGGGCGGCAGTCTTCCATGCTGGCGGCGGAGGAGCCGGATCTGGCGGATGGGTTGTTGTTGCTGTCCTATCCGCTGCATCCGCCGGGGAGACCGGGGCAGTTGCGGACGGGGCACTTCCCTTCCCTGCGGACGCCGGCGCTGTTTGTCAGTGGGGTGAAGGATGCGTTCGGGTCGGTGGAGGAGATGAGGGCGGCGATTGCGCTTATTCCGGGAAGGACAAGGTTGGTCTCGGTGCCGGGTGTGGGGCATGATTTGGGTAAGGGGAAGGTGGATTTGGGGAAGTTGGTGGGAGGGTGGCGGGTGTAGGTCGCGCTGGGAGCCCTGCGCGGTCGAGTCACTGAAACAACATTGGCCGAACATGCTGGCGCAATCGCTCAATCTCGTTTGAATTATGCCGAAGAAGTTCGTGAGCCCAAATAGTGTCAGTTCTTTCGCGGCAATCTCTCGCCTTTTCGCCGATGGTTTCGTAAGAGCCGAGAACCGCACCATTAAGGGCCTCCGGTTCGGTAAGAACGCCCAGAACAAAAACCCTGTCAATCAAATGCTCCGGTATCCGGCCCTGAGCGATTCTCAACCTCTCTCGGCTGCCATCGAAGTCGATCAACAGAACCAGATGCCGGCCGGTGTATCGAACCATACCTCCGACGTGATCCGATACGAAGCGGTTCAGCACTGCGCCCCAGCCGCCAGCTTCTTCGAGCACTTGGATTCTCGTGAAAACAGACGGATCCAGATACAGAACAAACCCGTTCGCGATCTGACGATTAGCATCGTCTTCTGGTAATACCAGGACGTGAGGAAGATACCGGTTAACCATCATGGCTCCGAATCATGGTTCCACGTCGCCACGAATCAGCGCGCCGATAAGATCCCCGTTGACTTGAATCGCTTTCAGTGGACGTACGACCGTCGGTTCGAGATGGCTTCTTCGGTTGAGCACAAGAGTATTTTCGTCGGAGAAACGGCGAATAGCTTCCGAATTGTGCGAGGTCATGATGAACTGAGCCTCGGATTGAAATGCTTTACGAAGACTCAGTACGAATTGCCCTACCTCTGGCAGCGCAAGATGACTGTCCGGCTCGTCCCAGAAACAAAACAATTGGCCATAGGCGTCACTTGCAGCAAGTACAAGGGCGCATATCATGAAGCATTTCTCGCCATCCGAAAGATCCTCGAAAGGGATATTCAGGGTCCCCTGACCGTTGGAGAATTGAACAACCAGGCTTCGCGAGTCCTTACCAATCACCGGATTCTTAATATCTTTGAGGTCAGGCATCACCTGTCTGAGATAAGTGTCGATCCGCGCATAAGCAGCTGGAGTGGAAGCCAAGAGGCCAGAAAACCAGGCGCCAAAATCAGTAACTTGCGTGTTCGGTTGCAGCGTTTCACTTGTCGAGTCTCCTGAGATCAAACTGGGAACTGGCCGAAGAATGAGCATTCACGCCAGCCACTGCTTGAAGATGAACAGGGGATCCTTCTGCGATTGCTCCTGGACGATCGGCAGAGCAACTAAATGCCAATCGATTCGGAAATTTGCCTCTTTCTCCTGTACCTTGCCCGCCTTGGCAAGGTGCACCTGAGCATGTTCCCGAGTGTAGATCGGCTGACCGCCAACTGCGACCTTCTCTTCACGTACGCGCAGCTCCTTGAATCCCTCCGGAAAGTCGAACGCGATAACATACTCGTAGATTTTGGAGTTTAGTTCCACCTCGATTTCAAATCGTACGGGCACGTCTGTACGTCCGCGAGAGAGGTCTCTTTCTGTCACCAGATTGGATACTCTGTTCGTGCCCCGCGCGATCTTCTGTAATATCTCCAAAGCAAGTCCAACCGTTGTTTTTCCCGATCCATTGTTCCCAATGAGGAGGATGGAGGAGTGACCGGAGATTGGCAATTCGAAGTTCTCGAGGCAGCGGAAGTTATGAACGTAAAAGCGACGTATCACAGAAGAATGATACCGTGCATCCAACACTATCGCCATGCGCGCGTTGGGGAACTATGCAGGAGTGTGGCGCGTATAGCGCTAAGCAGTCACCAGCGTATAGCCGCGTTCCTGCGCCCTGCTGACGGCGACGATTCCCGCGGGCACCATTCGGGAATTATTCAGGAGATTCGCAATCAATTCGCTGTTGATCGTATCGGTGTTCCCGCCTACTGCCTTCGCGATCGCGCCGGCCACACCGAGCGTGGCGGTGGAGCATACAGCCAGTTGCACGCCTCGTTTCAGGAGGGGATCTGCCGTGGTTCCACGATTGGACAGCAGGGTTCCGTAGTCTTCAAGGTTGTAGACGTTAGCTGCCGGCGGCCGCTTGGTTTTCGGGTCTTCAAAATTTGCCCGGGCGGCGATCGGGGCTCCGTACTTTGCCCAGATCGCGTCGTTGTAAGCGAACGCCACGGAACGATGGCGCGCCACGATAACCACGGAAAGATCGCTGTCCTGGAGGCCATAATCGGTGTGGTTCACGCGCAGGTAATTGCCCGCGAAGGCGAGCGCTTCGCCGAAGGCCTCGGGGGTTGTGGTGTCGAAAACCAGGCGATGTTTGACCGGCGTTTTGTCCAGCCAGTCGTCTTTTTCATGTCGCGCGGGCTCCCATTTCACCGTGGGTTTTCCCTGCGCAAGCTTGGCGCTGCCGACGGCGATTGCGGCGAACGCCGCCAATTTCGAGTTGATACCGGTGAGAAAGGAACGCCGTTCCGTGTTTAATCCGCTCATGTGCCTCTCGTTTCTGTAAACATAGTGCAGTCCATCGGGCCGACTTATGAACGTGTCAATTATAAGGGAGCAATATTAGATCGGTTTTTGCAGGAGTAATCGTCCGTATGAACTCCCGCGGCCGCTCCAGACCTTGTCCATCTTGTCCGTGTCCGTCAAACCTTCACGGTACTCTAACCGGAGTGGGAACAGATTCGTGGGCGCCCATTTGGCCCAGGCCTGCAACAGGCTGTCCAGTACCGGTAACCCCAAGCCTTCCACGACCACGAACCCGCCGGGTTTTAGCCCGGCAGCAATGCGCTGGTACAACATTTGTTGACGTTCATCGATGACGAAGAAGAGCAAACAGATCAGATCCCACTGGCCAGCGCCAAAGTCGAACACATCGATATCCTGCACCCGAGCATCGATCCGAACGCTGAGCGTTCGCGCGCGTTCCTGCGCCTGCGCCACGCCCACATCGGAGAGGTCCAGGCCTGTGACGTCCCATCCCTGCTGTGCCAGAAAGATGGTGTTGCGGCCGTTGCCCATCCCCACATCCAACGCCTTTCCGGCTCGGAGTGTACTGACCGTTTCCACGAGGAAGGGGTTGGGAGCGTAGCTGCTGTCTCCAGTTTTTACCCCCGAATAAATGCGGTTGAAGTTCACCGCCGTCCATTCCGGGCTGGTGGTCGACCGGCTCTGCAGCCGGGCAGTGAGAGCGGCGGCGTCACTGGCCCCCATGCCGTCGGTGATCAGCTTCTTCTGGTATGCAGGGAATAGCTCCCGTTGATTCCCGAAGGATCCTGGCGGCACAGACTTCACCCACGTCACGAAGCGAGACCATTCCCGATCGGCTACATCGTTTTGGCCCTTTAAACACAGAGGGGCCAGCAATAACGATGCGGCTATTCTTCTGGTAAGGCTCGTCGCTCTTTTCCTATTGATTAGACCCTTTCTAGTTTCTAGGGTCTAGGGGCTGTACCGCCCGATTATACCCTGGACGATTTTTGAGAGAACTGCACGGGAACACTCCACGATTGCTCTGAATGGCTCTCCCGCCAGGCTCGTCTACCGGAGAGTCTATGGCGCGCGTGCTTTGCCGCTATCGGGCCATCTTATAAAACGCCTCAATCGGCGCGAACGGCCCGAAACTGTGTTGCTCAATGGTAAACGGATCGGCGTAAGGACCGTAGCCCGTATCCACGGGCTTCTTTGTGCGGTCGGGGTAATCCCGCTCGAGCCCTTCCATGTGGGGCCGCGGCCTCGAATTGAAATAGGCGGCGACATCGAAGGCCTGTTCGTCGTCGAGGTCCGCGTTGCCCAGCGGCATGCGCGCCTTGACGAATTTCGCCGCCGTCAGCACGCGGTGCATGCCCGCGCCGTCGTTAAAGCTGTTCGGTCCCCAAAGCGGCGGAAACACGAAGCCGTGCACCAGGTCCTTCGCGGCCGCCAGACCCGCGCCGTCTTTGCCGTGGCATGCGGCGCAGCGATTTCCAAAGACCTCTTTGCCATTCTTAAGATCCGCCGCGCGCTTCGGCGTCCGGAAAGCAGGCGGCTCATGAATCTTCTTGCGCGTCGCGCCGGTCCCGGCATCCTGGTCCGCCAGGAAGCGCAGATACGCCACCATCGCAACCATCTCCGGACTATCTTCCGCCAGCGCCCGACCGTTCATGCTGCGCATCATGCAACCGTTAATGCGAAGCTGGATGGTTTCATTTCCGCCGACGCGGGGCGAAGTTCTCGGGTATCTGTTGAAAGCGGTCGCCAGACTCAGATTGCCGGGTTCCACGCCCGCTCCGATGTGGCAGGACGCGCACGCGAGGCGGCTGTTCATATGCCGCATCTTTGGGTCTGGCACATCCGGGCCCAGGTATTCCGTGGTCTGCGAAATCAGACGTCGGCCGTATTCTTCCGTCGCGCCAATACTGCCCGGAGCCGACGGCGCCCTTTGGGTTGGCACGGAGACACGGCCGAGGGCCAGCGTGACCGCAACCGTGATCAGCCCGACGAGGGCACAAAACGCCACTACCTTCCCCATGCCACGTGTGGATTCCGGATTCATCGGTGGCTCCTTTCCCGGTCAGTTGCGCAGGTCCTTATCGTATCTTCGGGCATTTTTCTGAAACCGTTGATTGGCTCATCAATCCGGACTCGTAGTCGAGGGTGAGACATTCATGCCGATTCGCGTCGATCGCCGTCTGCACCATATGTCTCGCCATTTGATTCATGGGGTGCCTCCCGCAAGAAACGTTCGCACATAATTTGATCGCATTACCTTGGCATTGGGGATTACGGCGCCTTGTGAGTCGGTGATCGTCCCGGTAATTGTGCCTCGGATCGCTCTGAGCCAAAGCCCCCGATACAGCCAACGTAGATACAACTAACAACGCACATACCGATAGGCGCATCGAGAATCCCCTCTGTAACAAAATCCGAATGTAGAGGGGATGCGATCAGTCGCCCGGAGTCGCCCGGATCGAAGTCAAGGCAATTTATCGAAAGTGACGGTCGTTTCCGATCCGAATTTCCTGTAATCGCTATACCGAATTGTCAGCTTTTCCCGAATCGGCCCCGACCGGAAATAAAGCGTATCGTCCGCCGCGGTCAACGCCGGAAACCAGAACCCGTTCACCGGTTTCCGCGTCGTCACAAAACGGGGGAACAGATTCTCCTGCTTCGCGGTGATAATCTCAGGCACCGCTTTGCCCTCGCTGCGCATCACCGAAAAATCGTCCTTGCGGACCCACAACATGCCATCGAATAAACGCTGTCCCGAAAGCACGTGCTTCGGACGGATCCGCAGCACCCAGCAATCCACGCCCTCCACCGGTTCCCCGCCCTTGAAATCCGCGTCGTAGTTCCACAACTGATCCGTTGTCAGCACGAACGGCTGGATGCTGCGAACATCGGCGAAATCCTCCGGCGTCATGATCAGGTTCTTCAAACGCGAAACCGGCTCTCCCATAAACTGCTCGGAGCGTTCTCCAGCAGGCGAAAAAATCACCTCGCGCGATTCCCGATATTCCCCGGCCTGCGATCCGCGCGCATCCAGTTCCTGCAGCCGCATGGATTGCGTATACGCATAATGGCTGCGCTCTTCCGCCGTTTCCGTTTCCCGCTGCGCCACGCGCTTCGCGAGGTTCGGCGGCGGATCGGACGCCAGCACGGGTAAGGCGAAACCCAATGCTATGATGGCCGCGATGCCAAACTCGCTCGCCCGCTTCCGGGCGGCCGTGGGAGTCGGCTGGGTTGTGCTTGGTGTGGCGGCTACCATATACGCCCGCATGAAAGGCATCCCTGCCTGGGCGGCAATTCCGATCGCCGCCGCTTTTCTGGTCGAATTCCCATTCTATCTGCTCCCGGCGTTCGCGCCAGAACGTCTGGGCTCGCCCTGGCTGCTGGCGGCGACGTGTGTAATCCCCTTTCTGATTTACAGCATTCCCACCGGGGAGTTTCGAATCACTGGGTTCGTTTTGTTAAGCGCCATAGCGCTGGCATTGTCCTTCTGGTTCGCGCTTCTGCCTAAGAACGGCCTCACCGACGTCCTGTTCTTAGTTCTGCCGGTGACAATTTACCTGTCGAAGATATTCGACGGCATCTATCTCACACCTATTCCAAAATTGCCGGTCTCTTATCTGGGAAAGGTCATGATAATTCGCGCATCCGTGACCGCCATCGTTGCGATTCGCGGTAACGCGGGCGTGGAATTCCGGTTCCTGCCCAATCGCGGCGAATGGATGGCAGGACTCCGCTGGTTTGCCATTCTGGTACCCCTCTGCGGCCTCGCGCTCTGGCTTCTGAAAATCGGCAACCTGCGCCCGCAGCCGCATGCGCCGCTCATCGCGCTAGGCGAATTCATCGGCATCTTCTGGATGGTTGCGATGCCGGAGGAATTCATCTTTCGCGGCCTGCTGCAGCAATGGATAGAACGCTGGACCTCGCGTCCCATCTTCGCGCTCATCCTCGCATCAATTATCTTCGGCAGCGCCCACCTCGCATTCCACAACATTTTTCCCAACTGGCGATTTGCCGTCGTGGCCGCCATTTTCGGCCTCTGCTGCGGGATGGCGTGGCGTGAATCGCGCACCATTCAGGCAAGTATGGTGACTCACGGACTCGCCGCCGCCTTGTATCGGGTATTCTTCGTTTAAAGTCCCCGAAGCCCTCATGCGCCGCCTTGCAGTACTGCTGCTTTTACTAATGACTCCGTGTGGCGCGTTTGCCCGCGACCTCACACGCTACGTCCTGGTGCTCACCGATCCACCTGCATCCGCGGTCGGCGACCGCACCGCGATGGCGGCGGCGCGCCTCCGCAACATCAATGCCCATGCGGCCGTGCGCACCTGGCTGAATGCTCGCAATTTCCACATCACCGCCGAAACGCACGTCCTGCTCAATGCCATTTTCGTAGCTGCCGATACCGCCCAGGCCGCTCAACTTCGCGCCGCGCCGGGCGTTCGTTACGTCGCGCGTGTGCCCCGCTACCATCGCAGCCTGGATCGCGCCATCCAACTCATTAATGTGCCCGCGGCATGGAACACCCTCGGTGGCGTCGGCAACGCCGGGGCCGGAATCCGCATCGCCATCATCGACACGGGTATCGAGAGCACCGCAGCCGCATTTCAGGATCCGTCGCTGACTGCGCCCGCGAATTTCCCCGTATGCACCATCGCGCAGTTGCCCTTCGCCACGCTCGACTGTACCCAATACACCAACAACAAAATCATCGCCGCCCGCAGCTATGTCCCTATGGTCGCTGCGGGTTACGGCACCGTTCCCGCCGCCACCTCGCGCCCCGACGATTACACCCCGCGCGATCACGTCGGTCACGGCACCGCTGTTGCGATGGCTGCGGCTGGTCTGACCAACACAGGCCCGTCCGACACCATTACCGGCGTCGCGCCCAAAGCCTATCTCGGAAGTTACAAGGTTTTCGGATCGCCCGGAGTCAACGATTTCACGTCTTCCGACGCCATCGTAGCCGCCCTTGAAGACGCTTTCTACAACGATCAGATGGATATCGCAGTTCTGTCGCTCGGCGCGCCCGCCCTGTTTGCCCCGCAGGATTCCGGCTCCACGTGCGGCACGACCGCGAACACCCCGTGCGATCCTGAAGCCGTCGCCGTACAGAACGCCGTCAACGCCGGAATGCTTGTCATCGCGGCAGCCGGGAATGAAGGCGCCAACGGCTCCTCCGCCCCGACGCTGGCTACCATCGACTCCCCCGCGGACGCGCCCGGCGCAATTGCCGTCGGCGCCACTACCAACTCGCATAATTGGGCGAACCCGCTTACCGTGACGGGCCTCGGCGTCTTTTATTCGCTTACGGGCGGCGGCCCCGCACCCGTCGCGTCCTTCAGCGCTCCACTCTCCGACGCCGTGAATGCGGGCGACTCCCAGGCCTGCAATTCGTTAACTCCGGCGTCGCTTACCGGCACCTTCGCGCTGGTCGAACGCGGCACCTGCGACTTCGTCACCAAAGTTCAAAATCTTGAGGCCGCGGGTGCGGTCGGGGCCATCATCACCAATTCGGATGGCGACGATTCCCTGCTCATTCCCGGGGGCCTCAACGGCGTCACTTCCATCCCGGCCGCCCTCATCGGATACGACGATGGCCAGACCATCCGCAACTTCCTGCAGATCAGTCCGACGGCAACGGCAAGCCTCAGCCCGCTGCTGCAGCCCTTCGACGTGACCACCGGAAATCAGGTGACCTCATTCAGTTCGCGCGGGCCGGCGATCGGGTCGGGAGCGATCAAGCCCGATATCGTCGCGGCGGGCGACACCCTTTATCTCACCGGACAAACCTACGATCCAAATGGCGAACTTTATTCCCCAACCGGCTATCTGGTGTCGCAGGGGACGAGTTTTTCCGCCCCGCAGATCGCCGGCGTCGCCGCACTCATCAAACAGCAGAACCCGAAACTAACCGGCGCCCAGATCAAATCGGCGGTGCTGAATACCGCCACGCAGGACGTCACGGATAACACCGCGACCGCTTCCGTGCTCGCGGTGGGATCCGGAAAGGCCAGCGCCGCGGCGGCGGTATCGTCAAATCTCGCGGCATCTCCGGCCAGCGCTTCTTTTGGAATCCTGAACGCCGCTTCGCTGCCGCTGAACCAGGCGATCCAACTGACGAATACCGGCGCCGCTACTCTGACGTTGAGCGTCACGCTGAATCGACGCACGCCCGAAAACAACGCGCAAACTGCCATCGATCATCCGTCTATCACGCTTCCCGCGGGACAGTCCACCGCCGTCAATCTCAGCCTCACCGGCACGCTTCCGACCGCCGGAATTTACGAAGGCTTCGTGACCGTCCAGGGCGCGGCTTCCACCCTGCAGATCCCTTATCTGTACATCGTCGGCGACGGCCTACCTTGGAACATTGTGCCGCTCGTCGGCAATAACGATGACGGCACGGCGGGACAGAGCACGTCCGAGGGCGCCATCATCCTGCAACTTACCGATCGTTACGGGGCGCCCGTCGTCAACGCACCCGTCACCTTCAGCGCCATCGCAGGCGGAGGTTCGCTGCAGTTCGTCGACGCCACAACGGACATCTACGGTCTTGCCGGCGCTGAGCCCGTCCTTGGTCCCACTCCCGGGGTGAACTCGTTCATCGCAATCACGGGCGGTCTCTCCACGGAGTTCGACGCCACCGCGCGCCTGCAACCCACCATTTCCCCAAACGGCGTAGTGGATGCCGCCAGTTTCGTGCCCACTCGCGCGGTGGCGGCGGGATCATACGTCGCGATCTTCGGCAGCAGCCTGTCCGATGTAACGCAGGTCGCGTCCACGCCGAACCTCCCGATCGCCATCGGGGATGTAAGCGTCAGCTTCGACAGTTCCACTACCAGCGCTCCGGGACATCTCTACTTCGCGACACCCGGCCAGATCAACGTCCAGGTTCCGTGGGAATTGCAGGGGCAGGCTTCGGCACAGACCAAGGTGTCGGTGGAAGACAGTTCGGGCAACCTCTATTCCCTGCCGCTCGCGAAATATTCGCCGGGTATTTTTCAGATTCCGGAAAGCGGCGGAACTTACGCTGCCGCGCGCGACGAAAACTTCAATACCATCGGGCCTGGCAATCCGGCGCTGCAGGGGCATAACATCCAGATTTACTGCAATGGTCTGGGGCCCGTGAATAACCAACCTGCCAGCGGCGATCCTTCCCCGTCGAGTCCGCTTGCCACCACAACGGCGACACCAACGGTGACGATCGGCGGACAGAATGCCACCGTGCTTTACTCCGGCCTCACGCCAACCACGGTCGGTCTCTACCAGCTAAACGTGACGGTTCCGAATACCGGCGCCGGGGTGAAGCCCGTGATTGTCTCGATTGGCGGAATTTCCAGCACGGCCTCTAACATCGTCATTCAGTAACGTGGGGTCAGGGCTTCGGCCCTGCCGCCGGGCTTCCGCCCGGCGCGGAATCTTACGGAAGTCCGAATTTCGCGGATCCGCGTCTTCAGGGAAGTGCAATGATTTCGAACCTCGGCGCACTTCTTCTCGTATAGTGAAATAATCGAGGTGCTTCGTTGTCGTTACGGAAAACAGCCATCCTTTTCAGCGCCTGCAGCGTGATCTTAGCCGCAGCCTCGCCAGACCAAAAAGCGCCAGACAAAAACACCCCTACGTTCAGCAAAGATGTTGCGCCCATCGTGCAGCAACACTGCCAGAGCTGCCACCGCCCCGGAGAAACCGCGCCCTTCTCGCTCCTGACTTACAAAGACGCGCGTCCCTGGGCATCTTCAATTAAAGAAGCCGTCCAGCTTCGCAAGATGCCGCCATGGTTCGCCGACCCGCGCTACGGCCATTTCCAAAATGACCGCACCCTGCCGCAAAAAGATATCGATACGCTGGTGGCATGGGCGAACGGGGGCGCGCCGGAAGGCAACCCGAAAGACCTTCCCAAACCTATTGCATTCGTCGAAGGCTGGAACATCGGCAAACCCGACCTGGCCGTCACCATGCCTGCGAAATACGATGTCCCTGCGACTGGCACGATCGATTATCAGTACATTCTGATCCCCCTGAATCTCACCGAAGATAAGTGGATTCAGATGGCCGAAGTGCGCCCAGGAAATCGTGCCCTGGTTCACCACGTGATCGCCTACATTCGGCCTCCGGGTTCGAAATGGATGAAGGACGCGCAGCCTGGCGTGCCTTATGTGCCGGCTAAGGGCGGCGAAAATGGAGAAAACGAGTTTCTGGTCGGCTACGCGCCCGGCATGCCCCCCGGTATCTTACCCGCAGGCCGCGGCAAGCTTCTGAAAGCCGGCTCGGACGTGATTCTGCAGCTGCATTACACGGCGAACGGCAAGCCCGGTACGGATCAGACCACCGTCGGGATGATCTGGGCGAAGGAACCGGTCAAGGAGCGCGTCTACACCATCGCGGCTACCACCAACAAGTTCGCGATCCCGCCCGGCGATCCTAACTACGAAGTGGATTCGTCCTTTGAATTCGGCGCTGAGACGCATGTCTTCGGCCTCATGCCCCACATGCACCTCCGCGGCAAAGATTTCCAGTTCGAGGCCGTTTATCCCACCGGCGAAAGACAGGTCCTGCTCAAAGTCCCGCATTACGACTTCAACTGGCAGCTGGTCTACGATCCCACGGGTGATATCGTCATGCCGAAGGGTTCGAAAATCCAGTGCGTCGCGCATTACGACAATTCGCCGAATAATCCGGCCAATCCCGACGCAACCATGGAAGTCCGCTACGGCGACCAGAGCTGGGAAGAGATGATGTTTGGCTTCTTCAATGTGGCAGTCGATGTGAATAAGGACATTCGCAGCATTCTGCCCGAACGCAAACCGCAGCCGAAACCGACCGGTGAATAAACTGCTATCACGCGGAGCGGCCCTGCTGGGCTGCTCCGCTTTTCTTTCCTTCCCGCACGATCCCATCACCACAAAAATCACGTGGACGCAGGAGATCTCCCGAATCGTCTACAAGCGATGCGCAGGTTGTCATCGCCCCGGCGGCAAAGCGATGTCTCTGATTACTTACGAAGATGCGCGTCCCTGGGCGAAGGCGATTCGCGATGAGGTTTCTTCCCGCCGCATGCCGCCGTGGGGAGCCGTCGCCGGAATTGGCGACTTCGCGGGAGATCCCAGCCTTTCCACGCCCGAGATCGACATGCTTGTGGCCTGGGTGGAAGGCGGCGCGCCGGAAGGCGATCCGGCTTATCTGCCGCACAAGACTCCGACGGCCGCGCCGGATCAATCTGCCGCGCCCCATTATGGGAGATCGTTGAATGTCATCGATAGTCTGACGCTGGATAAACCGGCGAAGGTGCTGGCGATCCGGCCGCTGAACGTTCTCGACGGAGTATCGATGGAAGCTTGGGCGATCTTGCCGGATCGGTCAGTCAGGCGACTGATCTGGCTGCACGAATATCGGAAAGTCTGGACCCGCACCTACGAACTGCGCGAACCCGAAAACCTGCCGGCGGGCACGCAATTGAGGGTAGAAGGGGCAACCGCCTCCTTTCTTCTGCGATAGCTTTTGTGGGGCGGGCATTCTTGCCCGCAAACCGCCTTTCCAGCCGGTCCAGCCGCCTGGAAAGGCGGCTGCGGCCACGATTGGCCGCCCCACGTCGGTTGACAACCGGCGCGCAGCTTGCCAAGCTGCCCTACAAGGTTAGGGCCGTTGGACAGTTCGCGCGGCCGGCTTGCAGCAGTCCGGGGCGCAGCCGGTGACGCCGCCCTCCATGACGGCTTCCACCATCTCACGGATCCCGGCGACGAAGCGCGGATGCGTTCCTACCGTTGCGGCGCGGAAGAACTCGATCCTCCGAGTTGCCGCCAGATCCGCCGCTTCGGTATCCAGATCGTACAGCACTTCCATGTGATCGGAGAGGAAGCCCACAGGTTCGACGATTAACTTCTTCGCGGCCGTGCTCCGGATGTATTCACAGATATCGGGCTCAAGCCAGGGCTGCGTCGGCGGCCCGCTGCGGCTCTGGTAAACCAGCGTCGGTTCGCCCAGCCCGAGATGGGCGTTGATCGTCGCGCAGACCTGGCGAAGCTGCTGCTCGTAGGGGCTCGATTGCGCCATGGAAAGAGGCACGCTGTGCGCCGTGTAAACCACCTCCGCGCCGGGTAACTGCGCCAAAGCTTCCGCGACGCGCGCTTCCACCGTTTCGCCGAACCCGGGGTGCGTCGAAAATGGCGGCAGCTTGTCGATTTCCGGCGCGCCTTCCACGGCTCCGCGCACACGCTCGATATCTTCGCGGTATTGACGGCATCCCGAATAGGAGCCGAAGGCCGACGTCGCCAGCGCCAGCGCCTGCTTCACGCCATCGTCGCGCATCTTGGTTACAGTGGCCTCCAGCATGGGATGCCAGTTGCGATTCCCCCAATAAATCGGAAGGCTCAGGCCGTGCTCGTCGAACTCAGTCCGGAGGGCTGCCAGCAACTCACGGCATTGGTCGTTAATCGGACTCCTGCCGTCGAAGTGGTAGTAATGTTCCGCCACGTCGAGCAGGCGCTCGCGCGGAACGTTGCGCCCGCGCAGCACGTTTTCAAGGAACGGGATGACATCTTCACGCTTCTCGGGGCCGCCGAACGAAATCAGGAGAAACGCGTCGTAGCGGTCAGGCATTATTTGGGGAAACCAGGGCAACCGGTCGCATAGGAGAGCCCGTGCCGCCCCGAATCCTGAGCGGCGCGCCCACGAACAGACATTCCGACGCGCCGGACGCGGCCAGTTCTTCTAGATTGAGGCATTCAATTATATGGATGCCGCTTTTCACCAGAAGATGTACGTGCACATTCATCTCCGGGCTGGGAGTGAACTCGAAGGGCGCAGTGTCGCTGCCGGCAGCGAAAATCTTCCGCTCGCTCAGCCAGCGCGCGGCTTCGAGCGTCGGGCCGGGGCTTCGCACCTGATTGACGAAGCGCGCCGGATTGTCCCAGTATTGCCCCCATCCGGTGCGGATCAAGGCGACGTCGCCGGCGTTCAGCGCAGCGCCGGTGGCTTCCAGATGCGCGGGGCTAACGACGAAATCGTGGGGCAGCGCGGTCACCCCGGCGAGCTTCGGAATGTCGAACAGAACCGCGCGGCGGAAGATCGGTTCGATGGCCTCAACGGTATGGCGCTCGATGCCGGCCGCATAGGTCTGGATAGGCGCGGCTTCTTCACCGCCGAAGAGGCGTCCATCGCAGGTGAAGTGGCAGAGCGCGTCGATATGTGTCCCGACGTGCGCGCCGAGCGCGATGGCTTCGGAGGCCGAGCTTGCGCCCCCGGGATTGACGTAATCGCCATGCTTTTTGTTCAGGCCGAAGATGAAGGGAGCGTGAGCCGGATGGTGCGGAATTCCGGTGTAATAAGGCTGGGCGAGATCGATGGCGCGAAAGCCACCGAGGGCCGCTAAAAGGTCTTGAACCGAAGGCACCCGTTCATTCTACTTGCTCTTATCGTTACTTGCTCTTATCGTCTGGCTGATTCAGCGCATCGCGAACCTTTTCGCGAGCCTTATGCAGGTCCTTATCGAGCTCTTTACTGGCGCGTTCGGCACCGACTTTCACATCGTGCGCGGCCTCTTTGGCATCTTTTCTGGCCTGTTCGGCAGTCTGACGGGCCTGTTCACGCGCTCGCGCGTCTTCAGACGGGGAGCACGCAGCGAGCGCAATGGCAAAAGCGATGGCAGGGGCTGGTTTCACACCCGAGCAAGAAGCAATTCACTGGCCAATTAATGTTGCCACAGCCGCGCCCGAGCCGACCGTAAATGCATCCTCCAGCACCGCCGCCGCCAGCGGATGCAATTTCATCCGCTTACGAAACTCGAGACCGGCATACGCTGCCGCGACAGCAGCCGCGCCCGCCACAAAGGCCGACATCAACTTTTCGCCCCGCGTGCGCTTCTTGTTTTTCGCCATCAGATAGCCGCAGACGGCCCCGGATACCGCCCGGAAAGCCAGCGCCCCCGGCTTGGTGCGGTCGGGCATAAACGGCAGCTTGTCCGCAATCAGTTCGGATACCGCAAGAGCGTCCGCAAAGTGAGCCTCGCCTGGTGTGCCGAGGCGGTTGGCGACAACCGCCGGTCCGGAGAACGAGCGGAGGCCGGTAATAACTCCGAGGGCGGCGGCAGTCGAATAGTTCATACTTGATTCTCTCAGGTCAGCGACGTCTCAGGTCAGCGACGTCTCAGGTCAGCGACATCGGACTGTCGGAGCGTGACAACTGCATCAATATCGATTCGCGGCGCTCCTGCGCGGTGTTGACCGCGGAGTCGAGCCCGACCCAATAGAAGACGCCACCGACGACGGCCGCAATCGCCATAATGCCGATAAACACGAATTCGTTCTCGAAGAACCAGCGCGACCAGTAGGCCAGAGCCAAAGGCAGAAGCAACAGCGGCGCCACCCAGATGGTGAGGGCCTGCATCTTGTTCGACATCTGGTTCATTTTGTCGGGATTGAGAGGGCGCGGCATCCGCACTGAGAAAATGTTGCCCATCGCGAGCCAGTAGAGCGACGAAATCACCATCACCACGATGGTTTCGAGCACCTTGCCGGGGCTGGCGGGCAGGTGGACGGCGCGGCCTATCAGGGAGACGATCAGAATCTGCGGAATCAGCAGGCAGACCACGGTGATGTTCTTGGCGATGAGGACATCACGAAAGGCGACGGGCCAGGAAAAGTAGCCCTGCACGGCGGAGCGGTCGAACCCGAAGGCGTTCCAATAGGTAATCTGTCCCAGCATGAGCAGACCGTAAAGCGCCATGAAGGGCAGCGCGTTCTGGTGAAAAAACGTGTCGGTGTGCCCCCGCTTGAGGCTGGGCAGATAGAGCACGATGCCGAAGAAACAGGACATCGCGTAGACCAGGCGGAAGCGCGGAATGCGCGCCAGGGTGCGCAGTTCTTTTTCGACGAGGACGGCTATGGGATCCGCAAGGAAGCGCGAGGGCAGACGGAAAAGGCGGTCCATGAAGCCATCGGTGTTTTCCACTCGTTCCGGACGCCGTACCGACGCGGCGTCAAACGTGAGGCTGCGCTCGAACTGGCGGCGGCTGAATACAAACGCAGCCGCCAGCCAGACAAGGGCGGTGAGCGCGCTGGTCCAGATCGGGTCGTGCAGCATGAGGCGGCCAGCGGCGGCCCACGGCCATACCAATTGCGACGGGGCGAAGCGCATCAGCGCGCTTTTCTTCACGTTCAGGTAGACCAACATCTGGGGAACCAGTCCACCGATCACGAGCACGAAGATCATCACTTCTTTCAGGCGCGTGCGGACGAACAGGCGCTCGATCCAGCTGCGTGCCCCGGCGGAGAGAAAGATATTGGTGACGGCGAAAAGAATTGCTCCGGAGAGAATGTATGGCGCGGCGTGCAGTCCGTAGAGCGGATTGCGCAGCAGCCCGATAACCGCGCCGCCCAGAATGACCACCATTTCGCCGCAGGTGGTGATGCGGAGCAGAATTTCAATGAGAAACAGCTTGCCGTGCGGGATGGGATAGGCGAGCAGCTTGCGCAGGTCGAGCGAGGCGCCGAAGCTGGCTGAGATGATGGGCGCGAACTGCCAGTAGAGCATCACGAACGCGAGGCCGCTGGTGATGACCGGCACGAAGAACGGCGCCTGATTCGGGGACGAGAAAAACAGCATCGCGCCCCAGCCGAGAAAGGCCCAGAAGCCGTAAAAGATCAGTCCGGTGATGCTGGAGAACGCCACGCCGCCCCCGCGGCCCGTGCGTGGGCGCATGCTCAGCAACTGCGCCCGCAGAATCGCGCCGATCATTATTGCTTCACCGCGTGGGCCTTAATAATGTCGCTCAGAAGGTCGGGTTTTGACGTGTCGCGTTCGAGGTGCGGATATTTTTCGCCGTCGTGATAATCGATCGAAAGCGTCTTGAAATATTCGCCGTCTTTTACGATCAGCACGATCGGGCCGGCGCTCTTTGCCGCATCTTCAACCGCCTGGCGGAGCCGGCCGCCATCGAACTCCCGTCCGTTCACCGCCACGATTTTAACGGCCGGCGCCAGCCCCGCTTTAAAGGCTGGATAACCGACGTGCACATCCATCACTTCGCCATTCGAGCGCGCGGCGATGCCCAACGAATACCAGAGTCCGACGGATTTCCGAACCCCTTCGAGGTTTTTCTGATAATCGGAACGTTTATCGGTATAAACCAGCTTATAGCCGCCATTTTCGATGCCGTTGAGAGGCGCATGCGGTGCGGTGGACTGGAGGCGGTCATTGAGGAACTTCGCCCAGTCGTAGGGCTGCACGGCGTTCAGGGTCTTGACGACGTCGTCGAAGGTGTAGGGTTTGACTTCGGGCGCGGTCGCCGGCGAACCGGCCCAGAGTTTGCAGAAATCGTCGAGGGATTTCGCGCCTTTACTTAAAGTCCGGATGGTGACGTCGGCGTCGAGCCAGATGAGCGTGCCTTCTTCGTAATAATCGACAGAGCGGCGGAGGTCGTTGTAGTCCGAGCGCGCACCGTAGAGCACCTGCGCGGCCACGGCGGTATCGGCCAGGGGACGCCATGTGCGGCCTTCCTCCTTGTCGAGCGCGGCGGCTTCGAGGGCGAGCAAGTCAAAGAAATCCTGCGGGGTGGAAAGGGCGCTGCGGGGCGTCAGGATCTCTCCCAGATAATTCGTGAGGCCTTCGTAGACCCAGAGCAGATCGCCTTTCATAGGGCGGTCGTAGTCACCGGTGGCGAGGCCCGCGGGGCGGCGGAACTTTCCGTTCCAGGAGTGCACAAATTCATGCGGCAGCAGGCCCGCGGAGATGCGGCGATAATCTTCGTCGATCAGCGCGTCTTCGTCGGTACGGTCGTCGGACGATTCGTGATGCTCCAGGCCGAAGTGGGCTACATGGTCGCTCAGCGTGTAGAGGAAGTGGTAATCGCGGTAATGCGCGGCGCCGAAAAGCGTGGTGGTTTCCTGGACCAGATTGCGGTAATGCAGCACTTCGATGTCGGGGATTCGCGTGGCATGTTCGCTGTCGGCTGCGATGTGGAGGAAGTGGGGTATGGGGCCGTTGGGGACGAGATCGACCGTGCGAAAATTGACGCCGGTCTGGACTGGCGAATCCACCAGCGTGGTGAGCGAAGAAGGCTTGAAAACGATCTGGTTACCGGATTCGCTCGCGATGGGCAGCGCGGTTCCGTAGCGCCATCCGCTGGGAACTTTGAGCGTGGCCTGGTAATTGAGTTGGTCGCTGGGCGTGCCTTTGGGATAGAGCAGGAGCTGATTCCAGCTCAGCACGGCGAGCTGCGAGGTGATGGAACCGCCGGAGGAAAACCCTCCTGTTTCGGGCGGGGAAATAAATTCGGCATCCACGTCGATACTGGAAACACCCTGCGGGATATCGATGTGGAATTCGTAGATATTGACATCGTCGCGATTCCACGGCAGTGTCTGGCCGTTCGCCGTGACCTTGATGCCGACCAGATCTTCAATGGGACCGGTGGGGCCGTGCTCGCCAGGAATCCATTTCGGATAAACGAGCGAGAATGCCCCCGATTTAACCGGAAATTGCATGTGGGCGCGCAACAGCCGCCGCGGCGCTTCGCTGGCATCGACATCGAGTTTGATGGGAGTCGATTGCGCCATCGCGATGAGGGGCAGTAAGAATGCGGCGATGCGAGTTATTATGATAGCCACTCTAGCCTTTCGTATTCCCGGTCCGCGCCTACGGTTTTGACGAAGACCTCTTCTAATGTGTGAGAGCCGGCGCGGAGCTCGTCCATACTGCCTTCGGCGACGATCTTACCGGCATTGATGATGGCTGCGTGGTCGCAGAGCCGCTCGACGACTTCGAGAACGTGCGAAGTCAGAAAAATGGTGGCCCCGTGATGAACAAGGTCGAGGAGAATTTCCTTCATTAAGCGCGCGCCCACGGCGTCGACGCCTTCGAAAGGTTCGTCCATCAGGAAAAGTTCCGGTTTGTGGATGAGCGAGGCGGCCATGGCGATGCGTTTGCGCATGCCTTTGGAATATTCGGCGATCAGCTTGCGGCGCTCGTTCGAGAGTTCGAAGAGCTCGAGGAGTTCGGCGGCGCGGCTGCGGGCGAGCGCGCGGTCCAGACTGTACATGCGGCCCACGAATTCGAGGAATTCGAGGCCGGTGAGGCGGTCGAAGAGGAGCGATTCGTCGG
>Ga0302324_100009039_pt1 | contig 20918 bp, 14 predicted proteins | sample Palsa_T0_1_FD_201949 | JGI IMG/M metagenome (GOLD analysis project Ga0302324, IMG submission 201949) | Peat permafrost microbial communities from Stordalen Mire near Abisko, Sweden - Palsa_T0_1 | ecosystem: Environmental > Terrestrial > Soil > Palsa > Peat permafrost | place: Sweden: Abisko...
CGTGACGCCTTTTTGCGATATCGGCCCTTCTTTCAAAGCCCATCCATTGTCCGCCGCAGTTCTCAGTCGCAACTCATCCCAAATGCGATCGTCCGGCCATTCTTTGATATCTTCGGACGGTTCGCACTGCAGATAGAGCCGCGATGTATCCGGCGAGCGCATACTCAAGAGCGCAAATCCCCGCTCGTGCCTCGTGTAGACCAACTCTTCGCATGACGGCGCAACTTGCGCCAGAATTCCCAGCCACGCGAACGGATAGGTTTTTTCAAACACACGCAACACGCCCGCCGGAATAGACGGTCTGCATACGCCGTGAAACCCGTCGCATCCGGCAATGTAGTCGCAAACAATCTCGCGCGATTCGCCGCCGCTTTGGAACCGAATTCGCGGCGCGCTTGACGTGATGTCCTGAACGGCGACGTCTTTCACGTTGAAGAAAATCTGGCCGCCGTCCTTCAGGCGCGCGGCAATCAAGTCCGTCACGACGTCGTGCTGTGAATAGACCATGATGGACTTGCCGCCGGTGAGTTCCGGAAAATTCAGATGATGATCCCGGCCGCCGAATCGGAGATAGATTCCGTGATGGATCAACCCTTCCCGCTGCATGCGTTCGCCGACTCCGGACTCGACAAGCAAGTCGGCCGTGCCCTGCTCGAGCACCCCGGCACGTACGCGATTCTCACAATATTCGCGGCCGCGATTTTCGACGATGATTGACTCGATGCCTCGCAAATGTAGCAGATGAGACAGCATCAGCCCCGCGGGGCCGGCTCCTACAATTCCAATTTGCGTTCGCATCTGCATTAAGACTGGTGAGTCGAAGTGTGTCCGTTCGAATAATTTGATTGCGCAGGCGGTCTCAGCTCATCGAGTGCCGGAAGGCCCGTTGAATCTTGCCTTGACTTCTTCCGGAACTGGTATCCCCTTGTATCGAATGACGTCCCCCTCGATACGCGTCACCCACACCCGCTTTTCGAAAATCTCCAGCGCCAGCACATCTTCCTTGAATATTTTATGGTGTACAGAAAAGCTGCTGCGTCCCCACTCCGAGACGCACGACTCGACAGTGACCGTATCTCCGAATTGCGAAGGGACGATAAATCGCGCGCGCGCTTCGACCAGCGGAATTCCCCCAATGCAATGCACTTTGAGGAGTTCAGGTTTGGGAAGCCCTGCGCGCTCGAAAAGCGCATTTGTGCAAGCATCGCAATACTCAAAGTAACGCGGGAAAAACACGATTCCGCCCGGGTCGCAATCGCCCCACTCGATGCGAATTTGCTTTCGATTGATCAGCATCGCGCCGCCTTAGTTTGGATTCTCGAGCAGCATGGCGATGCCTTGCCCACCGCCGATGCACGCCGACGCAACGCCGTACCTCAATTTCGCTCGACGCAATTCGCGCGCCAGTGTCACCGCGAGCCGCAGCCCGGTAGCGGCCAGCGGATGCCCAATCGCGATCGCGCCTCCGTTCACGTTGAGCTTCGCCCGGTCTAGCTTCAATTCGCGCTCCACTGAAATCAATTGCGCGCCGAAAGCTTCGTTGATCTCGATGCGGTCAATCGCATCGAGGCTAATTCCGGCGCCGTCGAGCAACCTTCGGATCGCAGGTGCCGGCGCGATACTCATGATCTCCGGTGGAACGCCCACGGTGGCGACGGCCACAACGCGCGCCAGCGGCTTAATTCCACGAGACTTCGCGTACTCACCTGAGCTAACGAGCGCGGCCGCAGCGCCATCAACAATCGCCGAACTATTACCGCCTGTCTGAACTCCGCCAAACGCGGGAGGAATTTTCGCCAGCACCTCGTAAGGCGAAGGCCGGATGTGAGTATCCATCTCCAATTTCTCCGTGCCTTTTCCGAGACGTATCCCGCGCGTCCGATAGCCCGCAAGCTCAAAGCTTTCGCTCACGAGCGGGACGATTTCTCCCGAAAGGAAGCATGCCTTTTGTGCCGCCACCGCCCGAGAGAAACTCAATTCCGCGAATCGGTCCACATCTTCGCGAGTGATTTTGTAAGTCTTCGCGACGGCCTCGGCCGTTTGCCCCATCGTCACGCCTGGCGCAGTATCCATCAGCGCTTCCCAGAGAAAATCCTTGAACTCAACCTGTCCCATCCGAAATCCGCCTCGATGCGTGTATGCCGCGATGGGATTGCGGCTCATTGATTCCGCGCCGACGCAAAGGCCAAGTTCGAATTTGCCGAGTGCAATCGCATCAGCCGCTTGGCTGATGGTCTCGATTCCAGTCCCGCAGACGCGCTGCACGAGAAGCGCCGGCCGGTCAATTGGCACACCCGAATACAATCCAATGTGGCGCGGCAATACAAAAGCGTCGAAACTTGCTTGCGCGACGCTGCCTGCAATTACCGAGCCCACATCCGACGGTGGAATGCCCGAACGCTCGAACACCGCGCGCGCCACTTTAATTCCGAGATCAATCGGCGATACGAGGCCCAGCACACCGTTGTAATCTGCGAACGGCGTGCGCACCCCCTCCAAAATCCAGGTGTCTTTGTACGCGGTGAATAGACCACCGTTTGGTGCTGTCATGATTTCAACTCCCTGTGTTTCAACTCATCTTGTTTCATCTTTTCTTGATTTGCAAAATAGCTGGAGACGGCTCCGGGCCGTATAACTCCTCAATCAGCGAGGCGCGCCGCTCCAAAACCGCTCGCTGGTTCAGCGAGCCTTTATCCGTGATTTCCCCCGCGTCGAGCGACGGGGCTTCCTCGACAATCATTGCACGCACCACGCGATTGGAACTGCCAGTCGCTCCGGCGGCCAGGCTCTCGAGCAGCGATCGAAAATGCGCACGCACCTTTTCGTGCCGGAAAATGTCCGTCACGGGCGAATCGGGCGATAGACTCGGGCAAAGCGAGTGACAGGCGCCCTGCTCTGCAAACACAAGCATTCCCACTTCGTCGCGGTCGTGCCCTGCGATCACCACGTCCCGGACATACGGCGCGAAGTGGCTCAGTATTTTGGACCGCAGCGGCCCGACGCTCACCCACGTGCCGCTCGCCAGCTTGAAATCCTCGGAGAACCTGCCGTCAAAATAAAATCCTTGATTAACATCCGCGGGATTCACAAAGCGCAGTGCATCTCCGAAAATATAAAAGCCCTCGTCGTCGAAAACTTTCTTCGTCAGTTCCGGCTCGCGCCAGTATCCCGGCGTGATATTCGATCCGCGAACGCGAACTTCCAATTTATTTCCGCGTGGAACGAGTTTCATCTCGACACCTGGAATAGGAATGCCGATCACCCCCGAGTGATCGGTTTCCCACGTGGTTTGGATCGCCATGGGAGCCGTTTCAGTCGCACCGAGGCCCGTGACCATGACGACCCGCTCGTCGCAAGTTTCAAGCGCGAGCGCACGATACGCATCCCAGACCGGTTGCGAAAGGCCCGCGCCGGCGTAAAAGAGGAGCTCGAGATTCCGGAAAAAGTTCTCGCGAAGCTGCACGTCCGCGCGCAACGCGGGCAACAAGTCTTCGTAGCCCTTCGGCACGTTGAAATAAACGGTCGGCGAAATCTCGCGCAGGTTGCGGATCGTCTCCTCGACGAATCCTGCGCCGGGTTTGCCCTCGTCTATATAAAACGCGCCGCCGTTGTAGAGCGAGATCCCGACGTTGTGATTCCCCCCGAACGTGTGATTCCACGGCAGCCAGTCGACGATCACGGGCGGCCGGTCCTCGAGAAAGCCGAACACCTGCGCGATCATTTCGAGGTTGCAACAGATCATTCGGTGCGTATTAATGACGCCCTTCGGAGACCCGGTCGAGCCCGATGTAAATAGAAATTTCGCGGGGCTATCAGGATCGATTTTTGTGTGTGCCGTTTCAACCTCAGGAGTCGCTTGGATGGCCAACAGCTTAAGGAACAACTTCGTATTCCGCCGCGGCGGAGGATTGTGCGTCACCACAACTTCCGTGCCGGGATCAACTGCCGCTTCTATGGCGCGGGAATACCGTTCGCCATCTGAAACAAAAACCAAGCCAGGAGTCAGCAGATTCAGCGCGTGCCGTAGCTTCGCGAAATCCTTCGAGACGAGCGAGTAGACCGGCGAAATGTGAGCCGTCGGAATGCCGACATGTTGCCCTGCCAGCATGAGCAAGAAATGTTCGAGATCGTTTTCGGAGAGAATCGCGACGGGCCGGTCTATTGACAGTCCTCGATTGAGTAAGGCCTGACCAATACTTTTGGCGGATTCCATCACTTGCGAATACGTGAGACGCTGCCACTCGCCGTCTGTTCCGCGCTTCGCGATACAGCAACGGTCCGGAGCGATGTTCGCCCAGTGAATCACTCGATCGGTAAGAGCTTTCGGGTAAGGTCGAAGCGCTTCGTCGGGACGAACTAAAATCGTGCCGTCGGCGAGTGTCTGCATTGTGACGCCCGAAGTGCGCAATCGCACGGGACGCACGCGCTCTGCCGTTTTCGCGCTGCGGTCGCCGCTTCGACGCGGCTCGTGGCGCCGCAAATCGGCGGACGCAATGATGGGTTCCCCTTGATGGCTCGAATGGCTCATGCGCGGCTGTGCTCTAACTACAATGCAGGAATTCCCATATTTTATTCAAGCGCTTCACATCCACCGTCGCGGCAACGTCGCCTGCTGTCGTAATCACGGCTGGATTTCCATTCGAAATCATGCAGCGCAGAGCTCCATCGGAAGCCTCGGCAGGAAACTCCTGCGAGTTGAATAGTTCGAGAGCCAATGCAACACCTCTGGCTGGGTTCTCTTTCTCGGCTCCGGCAGAAAGTCGCGCCGGCTGACCACCGTCATTCGCCGGGCAAGTAATGCAATCTCGAATCTGCGAGAACATTTCACTGCGATTCGCGTTGGCGGCGCCTGGGTCCGTCACGAGAAGAATTGGCAGCGCTTCGTAGAAGCGAATGATATTGACGATCGACGAGAGCGACGAATTCCAATCCGAAAACACCTCCGTAGACGGGGCCGGCAGAGCATTCTCGCGGATGAAAATCACATTCGCTCCCGCTTCAGCGAATACGGACGCGATTCGCGCGATCGCTGCCGCTGAAAATGCGACGGCGACGTTTGAAACGTCTTCCGCATGAAGTTCGCCATCGACATCTGCGTTAGAGAGAAGCGCGCCGAGTGTGAACGGGCCTCTAAGGCACGCCATCAAGAGCGAGTCGTCTCGCATCAGCGCTTTGAGCCGGCGAATAACTTCCGTCGCGGTGATAACGGAGGAGCTTTTCGCCGAATCTTCCGGCGAGCGAAGACCCACCGGGACCTCGCCGTTAATCGCTGATCCAGGCCAGCGCACTCCGCGCTGCTGATCGCCGGACTCCCATTCCACCGCGCCACCGAGAGCTTGAGCTTCAAGAAATGGATCGTAGTAACAGGTGATTCCGTCCGACTTGACGCGCCCGCGAATCTGCCGCAAAGAATTTGTGATTTTCGTTGGATTCGTCAAAAAGCTGCGAAGCGGCATGTTCTCGACGCGCGCTCCGAGAGAAAATACGATGGGCAGATACAACGGCCGTGGCGGCGCGGTCCCTTGCAACAAATCCTTGACGATCTGCCGCGGCGTGTAATCTTCGGGCATTGTTCAGGGCCGGAAGATCGGTCCAGTTGACTTCGCGTCCGGCCACGTGCCGTACCACTGCAGAATTTCCTTCGGCGGGCTTTTCTTATTCCATTCCTCGTGAAATTCGTCGAACGACTTTCCGCGAGCGAGCCGCGCACGCCGTTCATCATCCCGCTGTTGTTTGGTTTTCTCAACGTCAAGCTTTCGCCGCCCCGGGTCGTAGGCAAGGCGATAGATATTCTGCGCCGTCCAGTCCGAAATAATATTTTTGCGCAGGTCTTCGAAAATTTCGGATGGCTCGCGCTCGAGAGGATCGCCGTACCCCGGCCCGCCGCCGCTGAACCCGAAGAGCAAGTCGCCCTCCTCGTAAACTTTTGGCGTCCGCGCAACGAGCTCGAAGTTCCAATCGCCCTTGATCGTGCCATTTTCCAGGATGTCGCGGGAATCGAGAGAAATGCTCGAATCGCCCGCCTGCATCTTCTCCATCAAATCCGCCTTGCGCACGCTGATGCCTGGAATCGGAGCCGAAGCGTAGCCGCCGAAAAGCGGCTGCCCGAGTGGCACCTTGGTCCCGTTGCCCATGCACATGGAAACAAGATTCGGCATTTTGTGAATCATCCATTGCTGCACGCCGCCCGAGCCGCCCCGATGACGGCCGTGGCCGCAAGAATCTTTCCAGTGCTGCGATAGCGTGACGGTGAGAGGCAGTTCGCTTTCGACCTGTTCCGAATCAGGCGCGCGGCCGAAAGCGCACCACGCGAAGCCGTACGCGTCCATTCCATCAGTCGAAGCGCGGCCGCCCTGGCCCATCGTGTTCAGCGAGAACGACAGCACGTCGGCCACTGCGAGCTTCCATTGCGAAAGGCCCGCGCAAATTTGCGATGTGTGCTGGCTGCCGGGCGCGGCCGTAACTTGCCGCCAGAGGCCTGCGCTCGAAAAAGACATTTTCGCGAATGCGTTGTGCGTCGCGCACCGCGCCTGCATGCCGATGAACACGCAACAACTCGTGGCGGCCATCTTGTCGGGATTCAGGATGATGCCTTCGGGGAAAACAAAATCAATAGGCGCAAACGTAGTGCTACAAATCGGCAGGTCGTGGAAGATGTATTCGTACATGAAATTCGCGATGTGGCCGACCACCGCCTGCGAATGGACGTTGTATGAAGAGGGATTTTCCGGCGACGTGCCGTGAAAATCGAACGTCAGCTTGCCACCTTCCTTGATGAGCGTCAAATTGCACGCGCGGACAAGGGCAGGCGTCCAGCCGATGGCGTCGTTGAAAACGACGGCGCGGAACTTTCCGTCAGGCAATGCCTCGATCTTCTTTCGTGCCCCCACTTCGGCGGTTTCGCACATCTTGCGCAGCAATCCGACAACGAAATCCTGGCCGCGCTTCTCCGCAAGCTCGATCAGGCGAATCCGAACCCGATCGGCCGTCGTGCAGCGCGCGCGAAGATCGGAGATGAACATCGCGGGAGCGCGCAGTCCGTACACGGAGTAAAATTCGAGAAAATCATTTCGCAACTCAAAGTTCTCACCGATCTTCATCGGCGGAAGATTTAACCCCTCCTCGAATCGCGAACGTGCGCTCACTGGCATCCCACCCGGCTCGATCGCGCCCGTTTCTGTGGTGTGCAGTGCCGCGGACGCCCAGGCAAGAAGCTTTCCCTTATAGAACACCGGCATCAAAGCGACTTGATCGGGATTGTGAATGCCGCCGTAGAGGGCGTCGTTCGTGTACCAAATATCGCCCTCGCGAATGCCCGGATTCTCCGCGTAATATTTCTGAACAAATTTGATCACGATCGGCTGGATGATCGCGTGCAGATACGTTCCGCACGATGCGTTGATCAAATCCCCGTTAGCCGTAAAGATGGCTACCATGGAATCGCCGGAAACGCCGAAGTAGCTGCGCGACGACCGGACAAAAACCTCCATCGCTTCGTCGAGAATGTCGTTGGTAATCTGCACGCCGATTTCGTAGTCGCCCTGGCACACTTCGGCAGCGCACTCGATTTCATAAGGCGTCGCCGGCGCCGGCTTCAACCATTCCAATTTTTCCGCCAATGTCGGGATAGGCATAACGCTCCTTCAGTTCGTCGGCGAGTTCAGTTTTCCAATATTCCAAGCCCGCGCTCGTCAATTCGCAAATGCATCGGAGCCGGAACGATGACGGTCGTGTATTCGCCTTCGATAACGGCCGGACCTTCGACGATGTTGCCAGGGCGCAGCAATTCGTACGAGAATATCGGCGTCTCACGATAATCTTTCTCTGCCGGCCAATATGCAGGGCGCTCGCCCTTGCGCGCGGCAGATGGGTTCGATCCTTCGAGCTTCATCGTCGGCATGCTGACTTTTTTGGTCGGCACGATGGCCTTGAGAATAAAACTCTCGATGAAAATTCCACCCTCAGGGTTCACCACGAACGGGCTGAACGCCTCGCTGAACTCTTTATTGAACGCATCGCAAATTGCGACGACATCTTCCTTGCCGTGCAGAGACATTCGCGGTGAGAGAGCCCGCTTCACGTGAAATTGGCCGCCGTACAGCATGTCCAACTCGAGGACGTATGACGCCTGCGTGGGTTCGAGGCCGTCCGCTATCAAATCCTTGCGCGCCTGTTCCAACAGCGACTCGACGGTCTGATTGAAGATTTCATACTCGTCGGTGATCTGCTGATTTCCCGGCGTCATCAATGTGAGTTTCTTCGATGCCTCGTACACGTGCATGATGTCCATGGTGGACGAGCCGAAGGCGCAGAAGACCGGCGAAAATGGAAACGTCACTGCCTTCGGGATGTCGCCTTTGAATCCTTCCGCATGCGTCGGCCCAGCGCCGCCTCCGACAAAAAGAATAAATTCATCGGGGCTGTGCCCGCGAAGGTGAACCTCCTTCATGATCGCTGACGACATATTTCCGTTCACGATTTTGCGAATGATCTCGGCGCCTTCTTCGACGCTGACGCCAAGAGGCTTCGCGATTTTGTCGCGAATCGCTTGAATCGCGCGACTCTTCTCAAGGCGCATCCTGCCACCGAAGTAATAATCCGGATTGATGTATCCCAGCACCACGTCGGCATCCGTGACCGTGGGATCCGTTCCGCCGAGATTGAAGCACGCCGGGCCGGGCATCGAGCCGGCGCTGCGCGGTCCTACCTGGACGCGATTTTGAAGCAGGCGATTGATCGACGCGATCGAGCCCCCGCCGGCGCCGATCGAAAGTGTCTTGATCATCGTGATTCCCACCATCCAACGGTCGATGATCGGGCGGAAGTCATAGCTGCGCACGCTATCCTTCACCACCAAGCCGACATCGAAGCTCGTGCCACCCATGTCCGACATAACGACATTCTGGTAGCCCAGCGATTTGGCAACGTGGTGCGCGCCCATCAGGCCAGACACCGGGCCGCTGTTAAACGTGCGGCTGGCAGTCGTGCGAAATACTTCGGCGATCCCTCCGGAGCTTTGAATCATCAGCAGCGGTTTCTTATAGCCGCGTTCGCGCAGCTTATCCCACATGGCCGATAGCTCAATCTGCATGGATCGTTGGAGGTAGGCGTCGAGAATCGCGGCGAGCGTTCTCTCATATTCCCCGAGCTTGCCGACCACTTGGCCTGCCAGAACGACCGGCAGATAGCCGATGTGAAATTCTTTGTATTCGTCCCGAATGATTTCCTTCACGCGCCGCTCGTGAATGGGATTCAAAAAGCCCCAAAGAAACGAAACCACGAAACCACGCGCGCCGCGAGAGACGAGATAGCGCACTTTCTCGCGGACATTCTTTTCGTCAAGCGGGCGAATTACTTTGCCGCGCGAATCCACGCGCTCCTTGACGCCGACGATCATGTCGCGCGGAATCAGCGGATCGGGCTTTTTCTGGATCGCCAGGTTCCGGCGCTCGGCCACCCGCGTCCCGTCAATCCATTGCGCGCCGCGCCCGATCAGGACGACGTCCTCGTGGCCTTCCGTGGTGATCAGTCCGAGGCGCGGCCCTTTCCTCTCGATGAGCCGGTTCATCGCAATCGTGGTCGAGTACCGGATCATGTCGATTTCTGGCAGCAACTCCTCTGTTTTCAATCCGATAGACTTCGCGCCTTCCTCGATGACACGCGAGAAACACACGGAGAGATCGTAAGGCGTCGTCGACACCTTTTTGATCAGCGATTGCCCGTCGTAGTGAAGGACGAGGTCGGTGAAAGTTCCGCCGACATCAATATCAATCGAATTCATTCCTTGACCTCGAGCCGCTCCCCGCGAATGACGAATTCGCCCGCGCGCAAACGTTGTCTAAGACTACTCAGATCCAGCTCAATATCGTGCGTAATCGGATGCCCCGGCGGCAAATATTCAGTTTCGATCTGCGTGCCGCAGCCGGGACAATAAAATTCGACGATGCGAACCCAAAGTGGGTCCGGGGAAAAATTGAAGTTCGCCGTAACGATGGGCGGATGGATTTCACGCGGATCGCGATCGTACAAGAGGCAGCCCTTTTTGTAATTCTCACTAGCTGGCCCGAGAGTGCGGCCGCAGCGGTTGCAGAGCCATTCCTCGCGATCCACATCGAGATCGAGATGCTCGGTGATGCGAATTTTGTTTTGCGATTCTTGTGCCATAGACTCTCTCGCTAAAATTAGATCCGGAATTGGTTCCGCACTCTCTACTTTCGGCTCAAATCTCCATTTCCATAGCTATCGAACACCATCGTCCAACCTTCGGGTACGAAATACGTTGTGTTGACGCCTTCGAGAATTGCGCAGCCATCCACTCGGTTGCCGGGAAACAGGGATTCCCAACGGTAAATCTTCGCTTCGCCGTTGCGGCTGCCCCAGAAAACTTCACGCGTTCCGGTGAGTGCGTCCGACGAATCGGATCCCTGCAGCGCGTGCTCGGCGAGCCGCGGCTTCGGTATTTGCTTCCGCACCCGCACACGAAGAAGTTCGAGACTGCCAGGCGCAGCCTGTTTTTCTCCGGTGGCGGCAAGCGCAGCCGCTAGCGCAGTTTTCAGTTCTGCGGCGTTCTCGAGCGCGGACTCCGATATGACAACGGATAGCGAGTGGCCATCGCCCTTCGACATTTCAAATTCGATCGTGTGACTCAACCCTTCAGGCTTGATTCCTTCGCCGAGGAGATCCTTTAAGGCTTCGGTCTTCATTTCATCGAGAATCCGCCTGAAGCGAGCGAGGGTCACGTCGGTCAACGCTTCGGCGGGCAGTGCGCGCTCGTAGACGTGGACGATATCGGAAACCGATGAGCCGAACGCGCTGAAAACAGGGCCAAGCGAAAAGATTCGAACACTCGACAATCCTGCCTTTTCGGCCACTCCGCAGGCGAAGAGTCCTCCGTTTCCGCCGTAAGCAAACAGCGGAAACGTGGAGAAATCGAGATGCAATTCGGGTTGAGCGCGAGTGATAACGTTCGCTACCAGCTCGAATGTCGACCGAGAGACTCATCGGCTGCGCGATGGAATCCTCGATTGCCTTGCGCGCAAGCTCCCGATCGATAAGCTTCGTGCCACCGAGAAAATATTCCGGATTGATCAGCCCGGCCGCGACAAGCGCGTCCGTGAGTGTGGGCTGATCTCCTCCGAGCGCGTAACACGCTGGCCCAGGATACGAGCCCATACTCTCGGGTCCGAGCTGAATCGCCGGAGATTCAGCGTTTCCCGCCGCTTTCACAACGCTGCCACCGCCGAGAGCGATCGATCGCAAGTAGGGAAGCGAGATTTCAACCGGTATGCCAAACAGATCGGACGGCTTTCGATAAATCGGTTCGGAATGCCGGAGGACGCTGACTTTTGCCGTCGTGCCGCCAATATCCATCGCAATCACGTCTGCGAAGCCGTACGCCTTTGCGAAGCTCGCGCTGGCAAGAATTCCCAGGACAGGTCCCGATTCAATTGTGTCGATGGCTTTGGTTTTCGAAATGCCGGCGACGCCGCCATTGATGTGGCTTACAAGAAATGAGCCGGAGTACCCGGAAGTTTCGCGCAGCTCATCTTCGGCTTTAAAAAGCGTCGCAGCAAGCGCTCCGTGCGTGTACGCGTTGATCAGCGCGCAATAAGTTCTTGTACGGTCGTCGGCGCTTTTCGAGATGTCGCTTCCCGCGAGGACGGGCACCGAACCGAGAAAATGATCGGGATATTGATGATCGATGGTTCGCTTAAATGCAAGCTCGCGATCGGGATTTCCATGCGAGCCTTTCAGGCTGACACAGATACGGCGGGCGCCGCCTTCAAGAAGTGTGCGAGCGGCATTCATCACGTCGACGTCGCCGGCAGATCCGTTCAGTCCGATCACATCCCGTTCGGATATCAAGCGATTCAAGACGGTCGTGCACGGGCCATCGTCGTAAAGAGTCCTTTCGTTGCCCGCCGAGAGCAGCAAGCCGATGCGCGGCCCACGCAGTTCCGCCAACACGTTCGAAGTAATCGTCGTGGACCATCGAATTAATTCGACGATTTCGAGAAATGAAGCAACGTCAGGGAAATCAAGTCTCGTTGCTGCTTGCGTGAGGCAATCAAACAGGCAGACGGTAAGGTCGTGTGGAGTCGTGTCAACTTTCACGGAAACGATCTCGCTTCCGTCGGTGAATAAGCCGTCGGTCAGCGTTCCGCCAACGTCGATGTCAGCCGTCCACACGAGCCGCTTGTCCCCTTCGCTCACACAGAGCCATGCACAGCTCTTCCGATTTCACGCTCCAGCCGAAAAACGATTCGACGTTGAACAACGTGGCATCGTAAATGGCCCGTCCGCCCGCGGGCATCGTGGCATCCGCCACAAGGACGGCCCAGTAATCGTGGAAATAAGCGTCGCGGAGCGTCGATTCGACGCACACATTAGCCGCGATGCCTGCAAAAATCAGGTACCGAATGCCGCGCACGCGGAGCTGCGAATCGAGAGTCGTCCCCGCGAATCCGCTGTAGCGCGTCTTGATGACGACGAGATCTCCCGGCTGCGGCGCGAGTTCATCCACGATTTCGCTGTCCCACGCTCCTTCGGTCAGAAGCTTTCCGCTTAGCTCCGGCTTCGAACGCATCAGATTCATCGCCAGTTCCTTGTAGCCATTCGGCGAATGCGGCCCTCCGGCGTTGCTCAAGTCCGGCTTGTAGGCCATTTGGAGATAGACAATCTGCACGCCCGCCGAACGGCCTGCGTCAATCACGTTGCGGGTCGTGCGGACGACGCGCGGCGCATCAGACAAATCTACTCCCGCGATATCGAGTGTCCCGCCTTTGCTCGCGAACGCATTCTGCATATCCACCACGACGATCGCAGATTTCGCGGGATCGATTTCGACGGGTGCCGGTTTGGCGCTGAGTTTCAACATCTACGTTTTCAAATCCCGGCCAATTCCGAGTGCGTTTTCATGCACAATTCTAATCGCGCCCGGCTTCGACGAGCTTTTCCGCCAACAACGACGGATTCGTATAGAGCGTTTCGTGGCCCCCGGGCATCTGCACCAGCCTGTACAAGCCCAACCGATTTGACATCCGCGGATGCCATCCCCACTCGCCGGGTGGCAACGCGATGTCTTCGGTGCAATTGATATAACTCCTGGGGATGTTCAGTGAATAGAATTTTTTCAAGTCGAGCCGGTCATTCGTCGGCTGGAATGGCTCGGGCGATAGTTGAGCGTAGCTCCACTTCGCGGATTCGAGATCGGCGTCGTTCACGAAAGTCTCGCGCCAGACCGGGAACGGAATCATAAACGTGCGATCCGGTGATTGCGCGGAAATCTGCGCAAAAATTTCCGCGGTTTCGGGCGGAACTTCATCCGTCAGGCTTTTTCCGTTTCTCAGAACGAACCCATTCAGAAAGACGAGGCGCCTGATTCTCTCGGGAATTGCCTCGGCTACCTTTGAAATCACCGTCCCGCCGAAACTGTGCCCAACGAGAATGAAATCGCTGAGCGATTCCGAAACGATGGCATCCACGATGGATAGCGTACACTGCGAATGATTAACGGCCTTATTCGCGCCTTTTCCGTGGCCGGCCATCGTGGGAGCAAATGCCTTGTGGCCATTCCTCTCGAGCTGGCGAATGGTGCCCTGCCACGCCGAGCCGTCGTGCCAGGATCCGTGGACCAATACGAAGACAGACATTATCGGATCCTCTGGAGTCGATTAGGAGAAATAGTCTGTCCAGAAAAGTTCTGTCGTCCGGACTTGGCAGATTGCATCGGAAGTTGGTCAGAGGGCCGCATTGTCCGAACGAGTGGTTTCCGCACTGGGGCGCACTATCGCGGCCAGCAGCGGGCTACGGCGGCGGCCACACTCCCGCGGATGGTGCCCGGCAACTAGCAAAATCCCAAGTTGTCCTGCTGCAGCGCGCACCGATTCGACGCGCGCCGAGATCTTGCCTAATTCGTATCGTATTTCTTCGTTTCGTGCTGCGCGGCCCTATACGCGAGCCAGCGCGCGCCCGTGACGCGTTAGAACGAGAACTTCGCCGCGAACTGGAATTGCCTCGGGTTCAACATCGTCCTCGGCGTACCGAATAGATCGTTCGGCACTGGCGGGGCCGGCGTCAGACCCAGTCCTGTAAGCGGACATGTTGGCGGCCCAGTTCCGGTATCGAAGGCAATCGCTTCTTGCTGCGTCTGAATCGTCCCCGCATCCTTGTAACGCAGAGGAATGGGTCCCGTTCCGCAGAACACCGCGGCGCCATAAACGGAAGTGACTTCGTCCACGTTCGCCCGGTTGAGAACATTGAACGCATCCACCATCAGATCCAATCGCAGCCGCTCCTTGATTTGGAAATACCGAGAGAGCCGCAGGTCCCAAGAGTAGAGTTCATCGCCATAGTAGGAGTTTCTCGGTTCAAGGCCGACACGATCCGTCACCGGGTTTGTGTCGCCATTTGCATCGAAGCCCACAAAGTCCGTGAAAGGCCGCCCGGTTTGCAGCGTGATGATGCTGCTGAACGCGAATTTGCGCACGAAGCTGTGCGCCGGGCCCTCGGCCGTAAAGTTGGTGATGAACCGATGGCGGACGTCTTGGTTCGAGTTTGCCCGTTCTGCGGCTCGGTCGTACAGGTCCTGAGGCGTGCTGACGAAGGTCGTAAACGTCCCGTCGTCCAATGTGTGCGAGAAGGTGTAGTTGGCGTTCAGAGTAAAGTTCTTGATCCTTTCGCTGACCTGAACGGTAAGTCCGTGATAAATGGAATTGCCGGAGTTATCCGTGAAATACAAAAGTCCGGCATTGTCATAGGCGGTCGAACCACCCGGGTTTTGATAGTAGAAATACTGCTTACCGGCCGGCCAGTCTGGCGGTATTGCCGATGCCGGCCCGGGCGTGCAGCTCGGAGTGCCTGGAGTGATGGCCGGAACCGTCAGGCCGGTTGTGCCATCCGGCGGGCAAACGTTCAAGTCCTCCGCGCGAACCAACTTGTGCGCCGCGACGAAAAGGTAGCCGGCGCTCACCGCCAAGCCGTGGCCGATTTCGCGGTCAATCTCGATGTTCGCTTGCTCTGAATACGGAATGCGGCTCGCGTGATCCACCATGCCGGCGCCGGCGGTGCACTGTGGCGGGCAGGGTCCAGTTATGAACTGGGTAGGAACTTGGCCGGTCTCGACCAACGTTGCCGCAGCGCCCGCCGGAAAGCCATTCGGTCCGGGCGTGAATTGGTTCAGCACCCACGTTGCCGTGTCCGCGTTTGTCCTGATTCCCGGCAATGTTTCCCCTGGAATCACGACGGGCCGTTGCGGCTGCGTGATGAAAAGGAAGGAAAGATTGTATCGGTCATCGAACAGACCAAATCCCGATCGGATCACCGTTTTAGGATCCGGGGACCACGCGAAACCTATTCTCGGCTGGAAACCTTTGTAATCGGGATTGATTTGTTTGGACAGGCCGGTTTCGAAGTCGTAGCGCAAGCCGTAGTTAACCGTGAATTTCGACGTCAACCGCCATTGGTCCTGCGCATAGAAACCATAGTAGCTATGGTCGAGGGTCTCAGAGAAATTGACTGCCTGAGACGGCAAATAGGCGTTCTGCCAGTTCGTTGGAATGGCTGGCGGGGTGTAGCCGGTGGCTGGTATCGGGCCGCTCCCGACTGGTGTGCCATAGAACGCGATTGGAACGCCGTTCAGCGGCTGGTCGTTGTTATTGGGACCAAAGGGCGCTGTCGGCCCGGACGGAAAGTAAGGAGTGGTCGCCGTCGGGCACGGTCCATCGGCCGGAGCGGAGAAGATTCCGGCCGTTGGGTCAACGTAGTTGGCGAAATCCACTAGGCAGTTGATACCGGGAAGCACGATGCGCATCGGCGTGAACCCGGGCCAGATGACGAAGTTCTTGACGTAATTGACGTCCACACCGAATTTCGCAACGTGATTGCCCTTCACCCAAGCCAGCGAGTCCGCAAACTGCACGCGGCTCTCGTAAATCGCATCGAGGACGCCAAAGTTGTGCCCGAATAGAAGCGTGTTCGGAATGTCCAGGTTGGGCTGGCCGGTAACGCCGGGGAAATTGTAATGTCGGCGCGCCCACTGAACGAGAATGTTGTTCACGAGGTTCGGTTTCAGCGTGGAAGCGAAGTCTCCGACAAGCGCTTGATCGCGAAGGAAAACATTGTGGCCGCTACTGGGAGCTCCGATGCCGCCGCCGTCGAGCGTACTACCGACCAACTGATTGAGATCGCGGGCGTCTTCAACCGAGTACCGGATCGACAGGTGATTGTCCGAATTAAATTGGTGATCCAATTTCGCGATTCCGTAATCGTTGTCCTTCGTTTTCAGAATGTTCAGGTTTTCAGGCGCAATCCCTAGGGCCGCTTTTGCTGAGTCGATCAGTGCGAGATTGGTTGTTTGAACTCCATTCAGCAACGTTACCGGCTCAACCAGTGTCGTCGGATACGTCGGGGATTCACCGCGCCGCTGTCCTTCGTAATTCATGAAGAAGAAAGTCTTATCTTTCTTGATCGGGCCGCCGGCCGTTGCGCCGAATTGGTTCTGGCGCAAAGTGTCGCCTTCAGGCGCTGGTTGGAGAAGCGAGCGCGCGTCGGTGGCGTTATTTTGCAAATAGTCGTAAATCGAGCCGTGGAAGTCATTCCCGCCGGACTTGGTAACGATGTTGACGATGCCGCCAAGCGCTCGGCCATATTCCGCGCCGAAGCTGTTATTGACCACGCGAAATTCGCTCACCGCTTCTTGCGGCGGCGTCGAGCGCTGCGAGCCCGTCGCGGTATTGATGTTGTCCGCGCCATCCACCGTGACTTCGTTGCTGAGGTCGCGCATGCCGGCAAAGGAAACTCGGGTCACTTCGAATTCTGTGATCGTGGATTGCAGGCTGGTCCGGCCGGTGGCAACTCCGGGAGTCAGCAGCGCGAAGTCCGTAAACAGTCGGCCGCTAATTGGCAGAGAGTCAATTTGCTTCGTGTCGATCACCTGACTGACTTCCGTGCGCGTGGGCTCGATGACCGGCGCTTCGCTGGTGACCACGACCTGTTCGCCCTTTGACGCGATCTTGAGCGCGACATTCACCGTGGCGGATTGGCCAACGGTCAGCGCGAGTCCCGTCTGGGTGTAATTGGCGAAGCCAGTGAAGGAAATCTTCAACTCGTAACGGCCTGGCTCCAATTTCGGAAAGACGTAGAAGCCCGCGTCGCCGGTGGTTGTGCTGTACGAGAGGTTCGTATCCAACTCGCGCACCGAGACCGAAGCTTTCGCCACCGCTCCGCCGCTCTCATCCGTAATCGTGCCGTTAAGTTGGGCGAAGCTGGTTTGTGCGAACGAGGAGTTCGCAGTGCCCAAAATGGCTGCAAGAGCAAGAATGGCGTACAGACCCAAACGTAGCCTCATGATCCGCTCCTTATGGGAAGCATTCGCTGCTCGGATTTGGAGAAACCCTCTCTTTTGAACAACAACACCCGCAATGGGCAGCAGAATTAACGCCTACGAGGTGTGTTGTCAAGACTTTAATCGAGCGAACGTGCGAATATCGGCCATCGAGTCCTCCGCTCTCTCGAAACTCCCCTAAATCCTTTCAATTCGGATGGATCAATTGTTGTTTCCGATAGCAACAATGGAAAAAATCGCTGCCGGTGACGACCGCACAGCACCTCGCGCCATCCAGCTGACCGCTGATAGTTCGCTTAGACTCCGGCCGTCCGCGTCGTAAGCACTGATTTCGCGGACTCGACAATCTTTTCTTCATTCGGCAAGATGAACGACTCCATCGGTTTGCTGTACGGGATCGGGCAATCGAGTGCGGTCACGAGCTTGATCGGCGCTTTCAGATACGGAAACGCGCGCTCGGCGATTTCGCCAGCGATAATCACGGCCACAGATGCGTGCCGCGTTGCCTGATCCACGAGAACGAGCCGCCCCGTCTTCTTCACGGATTCGATGATCGTCGCGATGTCGAGTGGAGCCAGCGTGCGCGGATCAATCACTTCGGCGTGGATGCCGTCCTTGGCAAGTTGTTCCGCCGCGGCAAGTGATTTCGGCACCATCCAACCCGTCGCGACGATTGTTAGATCCGTTCCCGCGCGCTTGATGTCGGCGACGCCGAACGGAATCGTATAGTCGCCGTCCGGGACGTCCCCTCTGTCGATCGTCATCAGATAGTGATGAAGAAAGACGACTGGATTGTCGTCGCGAATGGCAGATTTCATCAGGCCTTTTGCGTCCGCGGGTGTTGAAGGGAGCGCGACTTTCAAACCGGGAATGCCCATTAGCATGTGATAGAGGCTATTCGCGTGTTGACCGGCCCAACCGGCAGCGAAACCGTAGCCGGCCTTGAATACGACCGGCACTTTCACTCTTCCGCCGGACATGTACCGAAATCGCGGCGCCTCATTAATTACCTGATCGAACGCGACTAGCATAAATTCGTACATATATAGTTCGACGATGGGGCGCAGGCCGGTGGTTGCGGCGCCGATGGCGATACCCAATTCGGCAGTTTCGGAGATTGGAGTGAGCCGCACGCGGTTTTTCCCGAATTTCTGAACGAACGGATCGCGATCTGTCATTCCGAGGTTTTGCCCCATCAGAATGACGTTCTCGTCGCGCTGCATTTCTTCCGCAATGGCGGTTGCCATCGCTTCGATATACATCATCTGCTGCGCCATGGCGCACTCCCTCCTATGCGAAAATGTGATTCGTAGCTTCTTCCGGCGCGGGCAACGGGCTTGCGAGCGCATAGTTTACGGCATCATCCATATCGGTACGCGCTGCCGTCTCGATTTTCTGCGCATCGGCATCGGTCAAAAATCCGCGCGCGATCAAAATCGCGCGAAACTTCGGTATCGGATCGCGCGCTTTCGCGGCGCTGTATTCATCGCCGTTGCCGTAAACTTCAATCGCTTCGTGCTCCCCAAATTGCGTCGTCATCGGCGGGACCGTGATCGAATTCCCGTGCGCGCTCAGGCGGTAGAATTTCGATTCAATGAGACTCGGCCCTTTGCCCGACCGGGCGCGATCGACGGCTTCGCCGACCGCTTCATACACGGCGAGTGGGTCGGTGCCGTCCACGGTGACACCGGGGATGCTGAATGCTTCAGCCTTCGTCGATAAAGGCTCGCCGGCGGCGCTGTTCGCATCTTCAGCGCTTACGCGCGTGTAGACCTGGTATTCGTTGTTCTCGAGGATGAAAACAATCGGCAGCTTCCAGACGGCGGCAATATTCAGCGATTCATAGAACGCACCTTGCTTCGTTGATCCTTCACCGAAAAACGAGTAAACGACCTGGCCCGTGTTCTTCACCTGAGCTGTTAACGCCGCACCGGCCGCATGCGCGATGCCTTGGCCCACGATTCCAGACGGACTCAGGAAATGTCGCTCGGGATCGCACAAATGCATCGAGCCGCCGAATCCGCCGCACAGACCATCCTTGCGCCCGTAGATTTCCGCGAGCATGTTTTTCGGCGGCGTGCCGAGAACCAACGGATAGCCATGGCAACGGTACGTAGGAACGACGGGATCTTCGCTATCTCGCGTTGCGAGCGCTCCGGCGATCGAAGCTTCCGCACCATCTCCGAGATGCGTATGTCCGCGAATTACTCCGGGATGCTCGATAAAGGTGCGCTTCACGCGCTCTTCGAATTCTCGTATCCGCACCATTTGCGTCCACATCCAAATGAGCTTGTCTTTTCCGAGATCCTCTTTCTTTTTCACGATGCAGCGCTCCTTACAGAATCAATCAGCACCCGCGGCGTCGGCCTGAAGCCGCGCGTTTTTTACTTTCGAGCTTTCTGTCAAAAACAATGCGGAAAGGAAAACGATAACCGCGCCGCCGGCCGACATCCACAGTGGAGCAGCCAAGCCGTGCGTTTGCGCGAGCGCACCGCCCAGAACGGGAGCCACGGTCGCGCCAAATATTTCGCCGGTGAGCGTTGCGAGTCCGATAGACGTCGCCGCGAATTGCGGCGGAACGCTTTCGGTGGGGACAACAACCATCACGAGCGCCGCGATTCCTTGGCCCGCGTTTGTCAGGAAAATAATGGCGGCCAATATCCACGGGAACGCATAGAGAGGCCGAAACGAAAGCGCGAGCGGAACGATCGCCGACATTGCGGCCATTAAGAGCAGAACTGGCTTGCGTCCCCAGCGGTCCGAAAGCGACGGAAGCAGGAATCCGAGAATAAAGCTTCCTAGGCCGGAAGCGCCGAGAAGAAAGCCGGCAGTCGTCCCCGGCTGGTGCGCCACTTCGGTGATGTAGAGCGGCGCAAAAACACTATTCAAAAAGAGCCAGCCGATAAATCCTGTGGCGCCGATACAGCACAGCCAAATGTTGCGGTATCGCAAGATCGACACGTAGTCACGGAATCGAGGTTTGTGGCCGTGAAATTCGCCTCCTTCTTTTTTAGGAGGCTCCTTCACGAATCGCCAAATCAGCAAGCCGGTAATAAAGCCGGGAATCCCGGCTACGAAAAACGCCCACCGCCAGCCAAAATGCGCGGCTATCTGCGTGGTCAAAATTGGCGTGGCCGCGAGTCCGACGAGAGCGCCGGCGCTCACCACGATTCCGATATTTCTTCCGCGCCGTTCGGGAGACGACGATTCCTCGACGAGCGCCGTCATGATCGACCACGTCGGGCCTTCCGCGAGTCCCATCAACGCGCGAACAAGCAAGAGTTGGTGATAGGAGTGAACCGCGCCCGACAGCCACGACAACAGCGAAAACGCGAACACCGCGGGAATCAGAATCGGCCTGCGCCCCACGCGATCCGAGAGCGCGCCGAAAAATAGAGTCGAAATCGCCCAAGTGATCGCGAGGACGGACGCGAGCAATCCAATCTGCTCGTGGCTAAGATTGAATTCCGGTGCGATGTATGGAGCGAGATAAAGCTGCGCCATGCGGTCGAGAAAGACGGTGCCCCACGTGACGAAGAGCATCGCGACCAGCGAACTTTCGTAGCGCCTGGAT
>Ga0302324_100009044_pt1 | contig 20910 bp, 14 predicted proteins | sample Palsa_T0_1_FD_201949 | JGI IMG/M metagenome (GOLD analysis project Ga0302324, IMG submission 201949) | Peat permafrost microbial communities from Stordalen Mire near Abisko, Sweden - Palsa_T0_1 | ecosystem: Environmental > Terrestrial > Soil > Palsa > Peat permafrost | place: Sweden: Abisko...
CTGCGCACCTCACTTGGCGGTGCGCAGCCACTTCGGATGCTACTGCTTTTTGCGGCCGACGAGTGCGAACTGCGCCCCCTGGGGGTCGATGCCAAGAACGATCCACAGGTCCCCGGGTACCTGGTGGGGGCCCATACAAATCTGGCCGTTCTTGTCCTGAATGCGGGTTGCGGCAGCATCGATGTCTTCCACGTTGAAGTAGTAAAGCCAGAACGGGGCAGGAGCCTTGCTGGGGTCGCGCGTCATCATCGCCCCTACGGGGGCGCCGCCGTTGTTAAAAATGCGGTAGGTCCCCATCGGTCCCATATCCATGGTGCTGTCCTGGTTCCAACCGAACAGTTCGGAATAAAAGGGCCATGCGGATTCCCCATCGTTGGCGGAAAGTTCGTTCCATCCGACGGTGCCTGGCGTGCCCGCTGCAGGACGCGGCGGCGCATACTCCAGGCTACCCTTGAACAAGAGGAAATTGGCGCCCTGCGGGTCTTCCGCCGGGGCGAAGCGGCCAATGTTTGGAATATCCTGTGGCGCAAACTGCAGCTTGCCGCCGGCTTGTTCCACCCGTTTGGCATAAGCATCGACGTCGTCGACTCCAATAAACCCAACCCAGGCAGGCTTCATTCCTCCCTCTTGCATCTCGGGAGTGAGCTGCATGAGTCCGGCGGTGCTCAAGTCGCCCACCGATAAAAGAGTGTAGGGGATCCCGCCGGGATCTCCGGAACCCGTCGTTTTCCAACCGACGACGTGGGTGTAGAAGTCGGCGGCTGCTTGGGCGTCCGTCGTTCTCAATTCATGCCAGACGAAATCGCCGGTCTTGAGGTGGACGGGTGCGGTTACTTCCTGTTGCGCTATTGTGCTCATAGTTGCCCTTCCTTGTGGAAATGATGTGGTCACCAGTTTGCCATGGCCCCGAAATGACTGATTAGGAATGATGATGAGTGATCAGCGGTAACTTGGAACTCCCTGATCTTCTGCTGCGCGCTCCAATTCAGCAATATCCAGTTTCTTCATTTTGAGCATGGCCTGCATTGCTTTTGGATTCTTGAGCAGATCCGGAAGCCGTGCGGGCACGACTTGCCACGACAGGCCAAATTTGTCCTTCAACCAACCACATTGCCCTTCGCTGCCGCTTGGCAATAGTTTTTCCCAGTAGTTATCCACCTCGTCCTGCGAGTCGCAGCGGATGACAAAAGAAATCGCCTCGGTGAACTTGAATAAGGGCCCACCGTTCAGGGCCACAAACCTCTGGCCGTCAAGTTCGAAGGCAATGGTGAGAATTTTCCCGGGGGCGGGGTGACCCTCGGGATTGTGCATCTCCTCAAGCCGGCGGGAGTTCTTGAAAACGGAGAGGTAGAAGTCGACTGCATCTTCTGCGTTGTTGTCAAACCAGAGAAACGGCGTAATGCGCGGAGAACTTTCGAAACTACTCATAAAGGTCACCAGTCCGGGGTTTGTTGTTGACTCTGCCAGGGAACCACAGCTGGCCCTCCGACATGTGTACGCTGTCCACAAATAAAAATACAACAGGAAATGTACACTGTCCACAAAGCCGTATGAATAGCAAAAAAAAACCTCCACTTCCGGCTCGTAAGACATTTCGTCACGGAGACTTACGGAGAGCCTTGCTGGAGGCGGGGATAAAACTGGCGCGCGAGGGCGGTCCCCAGGCTGTCGTTTTGCGCGAAGCGACCCGGTGGGCAGGGGTCGCTCCCAATGCTGCTTACCGGCACTTCTCAAGTCACAATGATCTATTGCAAGCGGTCAGAGCGGCTGCCCTGTCTTCACTCGCGGTGGCCATTGAGGCGGAAATCGCCAAGGTGCAACGGCGCAAAGCTTCGCCCCCAGAATTGGCCCGGGCGACCCTACGCGCGGTAGGCGCAGCTTATCTAGGGTTCGCCCTCACCGAGAGGGGTCTTTTCCGAACTGCATTTTCGACACCAGGCAGCGTAGAGGGCGATCTGGATGCTGCCAAGACCGGCAAGAGCGGCCTCAACCCGTTTCAACTGCTTAGCTCGGCTCTGGACATGTTAGTGGCGACAGGCGTCCTTCCACCGCAACGAAGGCCTGGCGCGGAATACCTGGCGTGGTCTGCGGTTCACGGCCTGGCTTTTTTGATCATCGACGGTCCGATGAATGGTGCCTCCGAAAAAGACATTCGCGCCTTGTCAGAGCGCATTCTGCAGATGGTTGAAAAGGGCCTCTAAGGTTCCAAACGGCTTCTCAATAATCGTTGACATGCCTCGGTCAAGATGCGAAATTATGCTTGTCTTCCCAACAAAACATTAAAGTCGTTTACCGTCTGCTTCCGTTGTTCCTCTACCTGTTTCAAAATGATCGGCCATGCTCTGAGGAAGTGTGATACGGACCTTATGCGCTCAAGGGCCGCCGGCTCCGACTTCTGACTCCGCAATCACGAAAGGCAAATACTGCCACCATGCCGCAGGCGGTCGATCTGCTGATTACCGAGGTAGACGTCGTCACCTTTGATGATCCCGGAACTGTCGTGCTCGGCGGAGCAATTGCGATCAAGGGCAATACCATCGCCTGGATTGGGCCTTCATCGCAGGCGAGCCAGTTTGTCGCAGCAGAAACCGTAAAAGGCCGGGGCATGATTGCCATGCCGGGGCTGATCGACACCCATTATCACACCGGGCAGCAGCTCTTACGCGGCAAACTGGCCAGTATCCATTTGAAGCACGCATCCAAAGCGCCCCATTGGAAACACTACTATGTGCCGTTTGAAAGCGGCCTGGAGCCGGAGGACGTCTACTGCAGTGGCATCGCAGGCTATACCTCGATGATCAGCGTGGGAACCACCTGCTTTCTGGAGGCGGGCGGACCGCATCCGGACGAGATGGGAAGAGCCGCGAATGACGTGGGCATTCGAGGACGAATCGCGCTCAACACGATGGACATGGACGACTCATTGCCCGCCAACTACCGCATGACGACCAGCCAGGCTTTGCAGGAAAATGAAGCCCTGGTCAAGCGCTGGAAGAACCATCCGCGAGTGAATGCATGGCTGTCGCTACGGCAGATTATCGTTAACTCAGAAGAACTCCGCATCGGCATGGGCCGGCTTGCAGAAGAGCTCGATACCTGTATCCACACCCATCTCTCGGAGGGAACGTACGAACTCGACTATTCTGCTGACCACTTCGGAATGCGTCCTCCGGAGTATATGAACAATATCGGCATCTTCAATGACCGGCTCCATTGCGCCCATTCGGTCTTGCTCACAGCGCCGGAACTTGATCTCTATGCAACCCGCAATGTCTCCGTCGCTCACTGCGCATTCGGCAACTACGGTATCGGACCCCACCAGATGTCACGCATGGTAGAGCGCAACATCGCTGTAGGTTTGGGCACCGACGGACCCGGCGGCAGGTGCAGTTTAGATCTTTTTGAAGTGGCCCACTACGCGGTGCTGGGGCAGACGATTCTGAACGGGACGCTCTACCATGCTGGCGCGCCGATCGGATACGAAACCATGCTCAAGCTCACCTGCCGCAATGGGGCGCGGGTCGCACGGCTGGCAAATAAAATCGGCAGTTTGGAACCCGGCAAACTTGCCGACGTAATTCTGCTTGCCTCCACTGACTTCGATCAGTATCCAGTTGTCGATCCGGTGATCACTGTCGCGCAAAATTGCAACGGACGGGATGTGCGGACGGTGATCGTCGATGGCCGTGTGGTGATGAAAGACCGTGTATTCGTAACCATGGATTTGGACCAAATGCGCCACTATGTCGAAAAGCGCTATGCCAGCATCATGCAACGCTACGATATTGCCCTTGATCGTGAGGGAACGCCGCATTAAGTTTTTGCTGCTCCGAGGAGGAAGTTTGAGCGATCGCATGACCTTGTCGAGACGGGACTTCTTAGCGGGCATGGCGGCGAGCACAGCCACCTCGCCCGCCCTGGCATTCACCGGGTGGCTGCCAGGACCGCCGGCGGATGTCGACCTGTTGATTACCGGTTGTGACCTGGTCACGTTTGATAAGGCGGATACCGTGATCAGCGACGGCGCAATTGCGGTGAAAGGGAACACCATCGAATGGATCGGCAGTGCTGACGACGCAGTCAAACTTTACCGCGGGAAACAAACCGTCAATGGCCGCGGCATGATCGCAATGCCGGGTATGACAGATACCCACTACCACACAGCGCAACAATTTCTACGCGGCGTACACAAGGTAAGCCACAAAAAGGGGCCCGATTGGAAAACCTATCTCATTCCGTTTGAGACCGGGCTTGAGCCGGAGGATGTTTACTGCAGTGGGATTGCCGGCTACGCGTCCATGATCAGCTGCGGGACCACCTGCTTCCTTGAGGCCGGCGGACCGCATCCGGACGAAATGGGCCGAGCCGCCAACGACCTCGGGATTCGCGGCCGCATTGCCTTGAACACGTGTGATATCGATGGCCCCGGCGGTCCGCTCCCCAAGAGTCACATCATGACCACCAGCCAGGCGCTCAAAGAGAACGAAGCACTGGTCAAACGCTGGCAGAAGCACCCGCGAGTGAACGCCTGGTTGTCGCTACGCCAGATCCTGGTGAACACCGAGGAGTTACGCGTTTCCATGTCGCATCTGGCCCAGGAACTCGACACCACCATCCACACCCATCTCTCCGAGGAGACAGATGAGGTCGACTACACCATCGAAAATTACCAACTGCGTCCGCCTGAATACTTCGACCAGATCGGCATCTTCAACCACAGGCTCCATTGCGCGCATTCTGTACTGCTGACCGACTCTGATGTGGATCTGTACGCCAAACGGGATGTCTCCGTGGCCCATTGTGCATTGTGGAATTACTTCCTCGCGCCGCATCAGATCTACGCCATGGTGCGCCAGGGTGTCCGCGTCGGTCTGGGGACCGATGGTCCCGGTTCCAGGGGGACGCTGGATATGTTCCAGGTAATGCACTATGCGGTCTTGGGCACGGCCATAGCTAACAGCATGCCGTACCACTCTTTCAAGCTGCCGCTCGACTACGCACAAATGCTCAAGATTGCTTGTGTGAATGGGGCGCGGGTAGCGAACCTTGAAGCCAGGACGGGCAGCCTGGAAAAAGGCAAGCTGGCGGATATCGTCCTCGTCGAGCGCACGGATTACGACCAGTATTTGAGCATCGATCCTCTGGTGACGCTTTCTGAAATGGTAACCGGGCGCAACGTACGGACCGTGGTCGTTGACGGGAGCGTGGTGATGAAGGACCGCGAATTTCTGACCATCGATATGGAGCCCATGCGACGCCGCATGGCCAAACAATACAAGGTAATTCTCGACCGGTACGATAAAGCCATCGCATAGTTCACCAGGAGAGACAATTGGTTAAGTCATTATTTGGATGGTTTCTGCTGCTGTTGCTCGTGACCATCCCCGCGCTGGCTCAGCGCTACGTAGTTGCTGACCAGGATGCTGCCGGGCCCGGCGGGTCAGACATGACATCTCTGCTGGTGCTGTTGCAATCGCCCGATGTGAAGGTCCTCGGCATCACCGTGGTCACCGGGGATGGCTGGCGCGACCCCGAGGTCGCACATGCGCTTCGTCTGCTCGAGATCATTGGACGCACAGATGTGCGCGTCTATCCCGGCGCGCAGGGCCCTCTTCTCCGAACCCAGGAATGGACTGCGCTTGCAGACCAGATGTACGGGCCAGCGACCTACACAGGGGCCTGGGGCACTGTGGCCAGTAACGACCCTATGCCGGAGGGTAGACCAACCACCAAGGCTGCTGATGAAGACGCGGCCCATTTTATGATCCGCATGGTGCATCAATATCCTCACCAGGTGACGATCTATGCCGCCGGGCCCCTTACCAATGTCGCTCTCGCCGTCAGTCTGGACCCGCAATTCGCGGAACTGGCGCAGGAATTGGTAGTGATGGGGGGAAGCATGAATCCCCAGACGGAGGCTGCTGAGTGGTCCAGCGATCCAAGGCATGAGTTCAATTTCTGGTTTGATCCGGAAGCCGCAAGCATTGTGCTCAAGGCCAGGTGGCCGAAAATTTCGGTGACCACCATCGACGCTTCTTTGAAGACTCGCATCGACCCGGAAGTGCTTGACGGTCTTGCGGGTTCAAAAGCAGTAGCCGCACAATATACCGTCAAGTACACGCGCCGGCCGGTGACCATCAACTATCTCTGGGATGAGCTGGCGGCCGCAGCATGGCTTGACCCGGCCATCATCACCCGCGAACGCTTTCTCTATATGGATGTCAACACCGATCACGGCGCCGGCTATGGGGACACCCTGACCTACACCGGCGAGGCGCGGCCCAAAATCACGCTGCAAAAAGTGCACGCACAAATGGATGTCGACCTTCCGAGGCTGCAACAGCTTCTTATTCATTTGCTTAGTTCCGAAACGCCAAATACGGTGAAACAGCCGGCCAGGTAAATGAGCGAACTTGGACTTTAAGCATGCAGGAGTACTCCGATGGGCAAACTGACTTCTTGTCTGTACGTATGCATCTTTCTGGTCACGACGGTTGTGGCCCGCGCTTCTGCCACGGATAAACCATGGCCCATCAGGGCGGTGATTGTTACCACCTTCGAGATCGGGGAAGACACCGGCGACGCACCGGGAGAATTTCAGTTTTGGGTGGAACGCGAGCACCTCAACCAGACGCTCGCATTTCCCGGCGGTGTTCACCCCATCCGTACCAATGCCGATCACACCTTGCTTGGCATTCTCAGCGGCACAACCCTGATCAACGCAACCGCCTCGCTCATGGCCCTGGGGCTTGATCCTCGCTTTGACCTCACCCACGCCTATTGGCTCATCAACGGAATCGGGGGAGTCGACCCGAACCACGCTTCGGTTGGCTCCGCTGCGTGGGCCAGCTATGTCGTTTCTGACGTAGCGCGTGAGATTGATCCCCGGGAAGCGCCTGCGGATTGGCCTTACGGCCTTTTTCCTGTGGGCGCCAAAGGTCCCAACCCGAATGCCAACACGGATAGCGATTGGTCCCGCTCTAACCTTTACTCCCTCAATAACCGGCTTACCGACTGGGCGTTCTCGCAAACCAGGAACATTCAACTCCCGGATAACCAGGAAATGGCTGCGCATCGCGCTAAGTGGGCCGGCTACCCAAACGCGCAGCGTCCTCCGTTCGTCCTCAAAGGAGATAGCCTGGCCTCAGATTATTACTGGCACGGAAAAATCATGACCCAGTATGCGAACGATTGGATAAGCCTCTACACCAAAGGCCGCGGCAACTTCGTGATGACCGATATGGAAGATTCCGGCTTCACCGAAGCGCTGGAGCGTCTGGATAAAATGCATCGCGTCGACTTCCGCAGGGTGATGGTGCTACGGACCGGAAGCAACGACTGCATGCAGCAGCCCGGCCAAACCGCGGTCGACAGCATCAACCAGCCTTATATCGCCATGGTGCCGGCTCTCGAATCAGCATGGCTCGTGGGCAGCACGGTCCTACATCAGATTCTCTCTGGATGGCCGCAATATGCCACCCACGTTCCCGGCGACTAAAAGGTGTAGCGGGCCGATATCTGAGCCCGGCGGGCATTGGTTCCGTCGGGGAAGCCCGCGGAGGCAGTGCCTTTTCCCGCAGACGAGGAAGGGGTCAACGTTCCGTCGGCGTTGGCAAAGTAGGCCACCTGCTGCACCGAGGTGATGGTGCTGTAGTTGAAGGCGTTGAACACTTCGAAGTTGAGCGCGAGACTCTGTTCCCGGGGCAAACCGAAAGTCTTGGTCAGGCGCAGGTCGGTCCGCAGCGTCGTTCCCAGTGGCAGGCTGCTGCGGGGGAGAAACGGAGCCCGTTGATACGACGCGAACCCTATCCCGATTCCGTCGATGGTCGAAGTATAGGCCTGGTTGAGCGAAGGCAACCCGTTAATGGAGATATACGGATCGACGCCTTGGGGAGTGGCATACGTCTCAATGACGGATACCTGCCAACGATTGAGAGACTCATTCAGCAGTTTCGAATCGAAGTTCCTTATGGGTGGAGTGGCCAGGCCGCTCGCCACCACGCGTTGCCGTTGATCGAGCGGAGAACGCCCCTTCTCGAACCGTTGGTCGCCGTTGAAAACGGTGATCGGCGGATCGGTGTAGTAGATATTGTCCGCCCCTGCTCCCAGCCCCAGGTCAATGGCATGAGACCAGGTGTAAGCGACAGAACCCTGCGTCCATTGCGATAGACGGCGATTGACTGAGACCACCATGCCGTTGTAGTAGAGCTGGCCGCCGTTGTAGATGTGGTTCAGAACTTCGTAACGAGGATCATTAAAGTTGGCGGTATAGATCGGCGTAGTGTAAGTCGAGGTCTGAACCCCCTCTGCGTTCAGGATCGACCAGGTGTAGTCAGTCGTCGGAGTCTGTAGATTGTCGTCCTTGCGGGTGAGAAAATCGACCCCATGATTCCATAGATAAGAAATCTCCATGGTGGTGTTCTTGTCGATCTTCTGCTCCAGCGTCAGGTCGCCCTGTTCGGTGTAGGGTGTTTTCAGGCCGGGATCGGCGTAAGTCACATTGCTGCCGCTGCCGGCAATGTTGGTGGCCAGCAGATATCCGGGGAAGGTGGGCGCCCCCGGAGAGCCGGGCACGAAGAAGATAGTCTTCTGAATCACCCCGTTTCTCTGCTGCAGGCGGATGACGCTCGCCGAAGGCAGCCGGGCATAGGAAAGCCCATAGCCCGCACGAAGAACCGTGTTGCCGCCGTGCATCGAGTAGGCGAAGCCCACCCGGGGAGCAAAATTCCCTTTGGGCTGGTTCAGCTTCGCAGTCTCCGGGTAATCAGGGTTGAGGGGCGGCTGGGTAAAACGATTGAACTCATAGCGAAGCCCGAGATTCAGTGTCAGTCTTTGGCTTATCTGCCACTGGTCCTGACCGTAGAAGTTGTAGTCGCGCACGATGGCGCGGGTAAGCAGCGGACCAAAACTCTGCAGGAAACCGGAATAGTGCATCCCGGCGAGTGGGTCACCCGCGGCGGGCGTCAGATCCTCTGCCCAATCTGTAACTGTGTTGTAGAAATACTCGCCCTTGGCGAAGAAGAGCGCGTCCTCCACATCCCGCATGTAGTTGGTCTCCACACCGAACTTCAGCTGGTGTTTGCCGCGAACAATGGAGTAGTTGTCGGTAAACAGAAAGCGATCTTCTGACGGTTGCGAATTAGGGATATTGACTGACATGCCCAGGTTGCTGAGATCCGAGACGGACAGTCCCGAGACCAGGCCGTCAGAGGGAGCGATCGCTGAATTGACCGACTGCTTGCGCGTGTCTTTAAACCAGCCGAAGCGGAATTCATTGACTGCGTTCGCGGAAACTACGTGGGTGTAGGAAAAGCGTGCCCAGCGGGTCAGGTCAATCTGGTTTCCATTGGGATAAAAACCGCTTCCATCCGTCAATGCTGTTGCGCTGACCGTTCCATTTGGAGAAGCAAACTGCATCAGGTTGAAGTTGCCTGTGATGCTGTCGTTGTCGGTCGGACGCCAGTCCAGCTTGGCAAAGCCGACGTTCTCATTGAGTTTGCGAGGCAAAACGGCGAACGTCCGCTGAATATACGCTTGCGCCGCGGCGCACTGTGTGGCAGAGGCAGTACATGCGCCGGGTACCAGGGTGCCGGTAGAAGTCAGATTGGAGGAACCGGTGGTGGAGGACACCAAAGGCCGGCTCTCCCGGGTTTCTTCAGTATTGGCGAAGAAGAATAGCTTGTCTTTCTTGATCGGCCCACCAACGCTGCCGCCGAGCTGATGCCGCCAGTTGGGCGGGTTAAACGGATTTCCGGCGGTGTCAAAGGAATAGGGATCGGTGGAGTTGAGGGTGCGGTTCTTGAAAAACTCAAAGGCTGAGCCATGAAAGCTGTTGGTGCCGCTCTTGGTGAGCGTGTTGACGATCCCACCCGCGGCATGGCCGAACTCAGCGGTGTAGCCCGAGGTGAGCACCTGGAACTCCTGCACCGCGTCCTGGCTAAGCGGAGAGAATGCGCTGGTGCTGCCGGCGTCATCCTGGCCCCATTGCTGAGTGACGTCCATACCGTCCTGCAGAAACAGATTGTTCCCAGGAACACCGCGGAACGTGACTTCTCCACCGGCCCCGTCTGTAGTAACACCGGGGGTGAGGAGCACGAATTGATCGACGCGGCGGCCGTTAATGGGCAGGTCGTTGATTTCGCGCTGCGAGACCAGGGCCGATACTCCGGGATTGGTGCTATCGAGAAGCGCGCTGGATGACGTAACCAGGACGGTTTGGGCGCTGCTGGAAACGGAAAGGGTGACTGGCACGGTGGCGATTTCGCCCACGTGTACCACAATGTGAGTCGCCTCCGAAGTGGCGAAGCCTGCTTCAGTCACTGTGACGGTGTAGCCGTCAGAAGGCGGAAGCGATGACGCTTCAAAGCCGCCGTCTGAGGTGGCGACGAGTCTGCGTGTAATGCCGATGGACGGATTCGAGACAGTGACTTCCGCTCCGCTCACCGCCGCACCCGAGGGATCGTGCACCGTTCCATTGATCGCTCCCAGGCCGGCCAGAGACTGACTGAAGGCAAGGGGAGTGCAAACGGTGAGTAGGGCGACGCAGAAGACCGCGAGAAATCTTCCGGATACGCGTGACCTGAGGTCTGAAGACAACCGTTTTGACATCATGGGACGACCTTCCACAACGGAGAGTTTGAGCGGACGCTATTGCTAAGCGAGCGGCCGCGGCCGGCTTTGGGGACTACGCGCAAAAATCGCGAATGCGGGCCCGGAAAGATCGACGGCAGGTCTGCCGATAAGGCGCAGCTACACCGGGGGCACGCCATGCACCACTGGCGAACCGCTCATATTAAAAAACGATGCTTTTAGCCCAGATGAAATATATATAAACACAAGTGTCAATATGCGTCCAATAGTTTTAGGAGCTTGAGACGCCAGGGAAGTGCTGGATCATTTTGCTCACGGAAGAAGGCACGCACCCGCGGAAGCGTTTCGCCATTGTTACGTTATGAGCGTAGCTCGGGGTCAAGTCAGTTTTCGGTCCAGCAGGAGTAGCGTCTCGGCAAGTACTCGCGTGCCGTTCGCGCAATCCGCTGGTTCTGCCCATTCCTCCGGTGCGTGGCTTCTGCCGTCCCGGCAGGGCACAAAAATCATCCCCATGGGTGCGATGCGGGCGACAAAAGCACCGTCGTGTCCGGCCCCGCTGGGCAGGTGGATGCTCTTCAATCCTGTGGCTGTGGCGGCCTGTTCGATCGCCTCCATAATCAGAGGAGAGCAAGCGGTGGGGCTAGTCTTACTCATGGGCGAGACCTTAAGGCGCAATCCGCGTTGTTCTAAGTCTGGCTCGATCTGTTGCCAGAGTTGCTGCTCAAATTCGACCAGCTCGGCGTCCTCGGTGCTGCGCGTCTCCAGAATCATGCGGACTGTGCCCGGGACCGCATTGATTGCGTTCGGCTCCACCGCAATTTTCCCTATAGTGGCCACCAGATAAGGCCTTTGCGAGGGTCGTGTGCGCGCCAGTTCTTCAACCATGCGGATGACGCCCGCTGCCCCCACAAGAGCGTCCCGTCGAAGAGACATCGGGGTGGTGCCCGCGTGATCAGCTCGTCCCTCAACCGTTACTTCATACCGCCGAATCCCCACGATCGCCGTCACCACGCCAATCGACGCGTTTCGTTCCGCCAACACCAGCCCCTGTTCAATATGCAGCTCAACGTAGGCTGACACCGAAGGATGGGGGCGTAGGGCGTTGGCAATCTGTGCAGCATCGCCGCCCAGGTTGTTGATTTCGGAAGCAAGTGTAGTGTTGGAAGCAGAGCGCAGGGCGAGATCGGATTGCGTCAACACCCCGGCCCAACTCCGGCTACCAATACAGGAGAGGCCAAAATCGCTGGGCTCCTCCGCCAGGAAGTCGACCACTTCAAGCGCATGGAGAAGCGAGATGTGCTGCTCGCGCATGGACTGCGCGGCTTCAAGAGCCGCTAGCAGGCCCAGCATTCCGTCGAAGCGACCGCCTGCGGGAACGGTATCTGAATGAGAGCCGGAGACTAACGCTCCTAAGCCGCCTCTGCTGGCTTCGCTGCGTCCGATGAGGTTGCCGCCTGAGTCTACTGCGACGGACAGTCCGGCGGTTTTGAACTCTGCCTCTAGCCATGTCCGGCCCCTGGCGAAGTTGGCATCGAACGAGCGGCGCGTCCACGGTTTAGCGGGATCGGTGATGCAGCTAAGGGCCTCAATGCGCCTCCACAGCCGGTCGGCGTTAATCTCGATAGTTGGTTGGATCGCGCTCATCGATCCATTGTGCACTGGGGCGGCAAATTGAAGGGTGGAAGGAACGCGCTTTAGGCTCTATCCCCTCTACCCATCGACGGGTGCCCCATCCTTCGCGCTCTTTGCGAAGGGTGGGATAGTCAGATCTCGCCCGGAACTCCCACGGAGCAGACTTGTTCCTTTTGAGCCCTGGGCCTGGAGCAGCTACATTTTCAGCACCATATTTTGCAGCAGGCTACAGCCTGATCCGTGCCAACCCCGGACTTTAGCGGGATTTCAAACCCGAGAACCTGATTCGTGCCAATCCGTGCCAGCCCCGGACTTTAGTCCGGGGAGCGGGTTTTCAAACCCGCGAGAACGCTTCGATATCTAATTGAGGGCTTTAGCCCTGGTGGCACGGCGTTCCCATCCACAGAGAAACCGATGACCACGCAAACAACTCCGGCCTTTCAATCAAGCCCGCTGGGCCGAATTTTCCGCGGCCATCACAACTTGAGCGTAACGGTCTTCACTTCTGTATATTGCTGCAGTCCATATTCGCCTAACTCGCGCCCCATTCCCGACTGCTTGTATCCTCCGAACGGCGCCCTCGTATCCAGGACGTGGTAACAATTTACCCACACAGTCCCCGCTCGCATACTGTTCGCGACTGCGTGCGCCTTCTTGATATCCCGTGTCCATACACCCGCGGCTAATCCGTAAGTGGTGCGGTTGGCCCGGGCAATGACCTCGTCCATATCCTTAAAAGGGATAATGCTCATGACCGGACCAAAAATCTCTTCCCGCGCAATTTTCATTTCATCCTGAACGTCAGAGAACACGGTCGGTTGGATGAAGTATCCACGGTCTCCGACGCGCTCGCCGCCGCAGGCAAGGGTCGCTCCTTCGCGCTTCCCAGACTCGATGTAACCCATGATTCGGTCAAACTGTGATTCGCTTACCTGCGGGCCCTGGTCAGTGCGCGGATCGAGCGGGTCTCCTACCCTGCGTTTGCGCGCCCGGGCGATGCTCTTTTCCACAAATTCGTCGTAGATCGTCTCTTCCACAAAGACTCTTGATCCAGCGCAACAGGATTGGCCCTGGTTAACGAACAGTCCCAGGTGCGCGCCTTCGACGGCGTCATCGAGGTCAGTATCTGCGAAGATAATGTTTGGGCTCTTGCCGCCGAGCTCTAAAGAGATTCGCTTCAGATTCGATTTTGCCGCAGCCTCCATAATCAGGCGGCCAACCTCGGTAGAGCCGGTGAACGCTACCTTGTCCACGTCCATATGGCGGGCAATGGCTGCGCCCGCCGTCGAGCCAAAGCCCGGCAGCAGATTCACCACGCCCTCAGGGAAGCCCGCTTCCAGGATCAGCTCTCCCAGCCGAAGCGCGGATAAAGGCGTTTGCTCTGCCGGCTTCATCACAATGGTATTGCCCGTTGCCAGCGCCGGAGCCAGCTTCCATGCTTGCATGAGCAGGGGGTAGTTCCAGGGAATAATCTGGCCTATGACGCCAATAGGATCATGCCGTGTGTAGCAGAAAAAGTCCCCGTCAATCGGGATCGTCTTGCCCTGAACTTTGTCCGCCCAGCCAGCGAAGTAGCGATAGCAGCCGATTGTCTTGGTAACATCCACCGCTTTAGCTATCGTCAGGGGCTTACCGTTGTCGAGCGTTTCCAGGCGAGCGAGTTGGTCGGCATTTTGCTCGATCAGGTCGGCGAGCCGGTGAAGCAGGCGTCCCCGCTCCGAGGCGCGCATCTTTTTCCAGGGCCCGTGATCAAAGGCCGCCCGCGCGGCCGCAACCGCCTTATCCACGTCGGCTGCATCGGCTTCGGCGACCTGGCAGATCTCCTCGCCGGTCGAGGGATTGATGGTCGCGAAGGTCTTCCCCGATTCGCTGGGAACCCAGCGATTGTTGATCAGAAGCTTTGTCACCGTCGGAGCCGTGTGCGTCTCCGTTGGCAAAGGCAGTGTAGAAATCATTGCTCCTCCGGCCAAAAAATTGTTTGAAGCGTCCGGCCTGCCACGCCGCGAGCAAGCTTTAGGTCGTGCATAACCGATATAGAATCACTATGCCTTTAGGGCCGTACCGTGGAGAGCTTCTCCATTTCAGCGGCATATTTTGTATCAGGCTACAGCTTGATCCGCGTCAATCCGTTGTGCCAGCCCTGGACTTTAGTCCAGGGAGCGGGTTTTTAAACCCGCGTGAACGCTCCGGTATAAAAACTCAGGGCTTTAGCCCTGGTGGCTGCTTCTCAAGCGGTTTGCGACGACTTTTTCGCCACCTGTCTATCCCACATCTCCCAACAGAAGCGTTGGCAGAAAGGGGCCAGCCAACATCTCTTCACTGTCTGCCATTGCTTTCAGTCTCTTTGACACCAGCACGGTTTCTTTCTGGGCGCAGATATGGCCCAGCCAATTTCTATAAACACCAGCGGCACTGGCTTGCCATGTGTTCTCTATTTTCTTATTTCCGAGGATAGCGGTGAGCTCCGGCAGCAAATCCTCACTCCTTCGAGAAACTGCTTTCTCCTGGAACGCCCTCAATTCCCCGGTCGTAGCCTCATCAAAATAGCTCTTGGGCATCAACGGGTACCTGGGTGCCTCGCCTTTGACGTAGCGGCCGACATCCCGCCGATATTCGCGCAGCAGGGTATCGGATTCATACTCCGGATGACCCTGGAAAAAGACGAAGAGCTTTTTCTGCTGTTTGATAAATGTGTCCACGCCGGCGTCTGCCGAGCGGGTCAGAACCTTGTATCCACAATCCGTCAACTGCTCTTCGGGTACGCCATTCCAACGCGAATGCGGCAGCTTGAATTGCCACGCTGTTCCAGCTGTCAAGGGATGATCGGATACGCGTGCACACTCGAAGATCCCGAAAACCTTATCATTCCTTTTCACTCGCCGAATGCCGTCCAGGTGCAGGATCGCCCCATGAGCTGCCAGGCACGATAAGACCGTCGCATGGCAATTCTCCTGTGCCCAGCCAAGCACCTTGGTAAAACTATCCCAGTAGGGCTCATCCGCCAGGTTAGCCGCCATCGGCTCCCTGCCGGTCACGATCAGCCCATCGAGATGACTGTCCCAGAGGTCTTCGATGTTCGAGTAGCGGCTGCTGATATGGCTGGCGGTAAACCCATTGCGGGGAACTCCCGGCAACGTGTACAGCGACAAATGAATAGGCATGTTGTCCGACGCCGAATCAAGCAGCGAAACAAACTGGCGTTCCGTTGCCTTGAGCGCCTCGTCAGACATGTTGTTGACCAGGCCGATCTTGATACAGCCGCTGGGTTCGGAGTCAAACAAAACGGGCATCAGGGTCTCCCTTCATCGTGACCAGGGCGGTGGTGGCGTCGAGGGCCTGCTTAATATCTGCAAGAATGTCGTCGATGTGCTCGATGCCGATGCTCAGGCGAACTAGCTCCGGGGTAACGCCGGCGTGGCGTTGCTCTTCGGGCGACATCTGCCGGTGAGTGGTGGAGGCCGGGTGGCACGAGAGCGACTTGGCATCCCCCAGATTTACCAGGCGCTTGACCAACTTCAGGGCGTCATAGAATTTGACCGCAGCCTCATAACCGCCCTTAAGTCCCACCGCCATCAGGGAGCAGGTGTTCTTGCCCAGATATTTCTGCGCTAAGTCGTAGTAAGGGCTCTCGGGAAAGCCTGCATACGTAATCCATGCGACCCTCTCGTCGTCACGTAAGAACTCCGCGACCTTTCTCCCATTCTGCACGTGTCGCTCTACCCGCAGCGCAACCGTCTCGATGCCCTGCAGAAGTAGAAACGAGCTCAGCGGAGACAGCACCGCCCCGGTCGTCCGCTGGTACACAGCGCGGCAGCGGCCGAGGTAAGCGCCTTTTCCGAAGTGCTCGCTGTAAATCAAGCCATGATAAGAGGGGTCAGGTTGATTGAAAATAGGGAAGCGGTCAACGTGCTCTTGCCACGGGAAATTGCCGCTATCCACGATGGCTCCCCCGAGCGTCGTGCCGTGTCCGCCCATAAACTTGGTGAGCGAATGCACGACAATGTCGGCGCCAAATTCGATCGGCCGCAGGAGGATAGGCGTGGCCACCGTGTTATCCACGATCAGCGGTACTCCATGGCGATGCGCCACTCGGGCCAAACCCTCAATGTCGCACACGTTTCCAGCCGGGTTACCCACGCTTTCGCAAAACACCGCCCGGGTGTTGTGGTCGATCAGCCGTTCGACTGACTCTGGTCGATCCGTCTCTGCGAATCGCACGCTGACACCCTGGCTGGGCAGAAGGTGAGCGAACAGCGTGTGGGTGGTGCCATAGAGCTGCGGGGTGGTGATGATATTGCACCCCAGCTCGGTCACATTTTGCACCGCGTAGGTCACCGCTGCCTGGCCGCTGGCTACGCACATGGCGTCCCGGCCTCCTTCCAGCGCGGCGACCCGGCGCTCCAGCACCGCAGTGGTCGGATTGCTGATCCGGGTATAGCGGTACCCGTCGGCCTCCAGGTTAAACAGCGCCGCCGCATGTTCCGTGCTGTCGAAGGCAAACGAGACCGTCTGGTAAATCGGCACTGCGACCGCCTTGGTGGTGGGGTCGATGTCGTAACCGCTGTGGATAGCAATGGTTTCCCGTTTCATGCGCTCACCCGTCCTTGGCCGGTTCCGGCGAATTGTTCTTCATCTGTGATTGCGACCAGGCGATTCATCTCGCTCACCACCCAGTGAATGTCTCTCTCCGTCGTTCTAAAACTGGTAATGCACGCGCGCACCACCGCAATAGTCCCCACCCGTGCCTCTGACATCCACGCAATTTGCCGCTGGTGCAGGGATGCCAGGAATTCGCCGGGCACGAGCCCCTCCCGCGTGAAGCAAACCAGCGGCAGTGGCGTCGCATTCAGGATCGACCATCCCGAAGCTCTCAGCGCGTCGCGCAGCACATTGCCCATGCGGGTCTGGTGCTCAATCATTTCCGCATAGCCGCCTTCGCCCAGTTGAGCCAGCGCCATAAAAAGCTTCAGGCCAATAAACCGCCGCGACCACTGTGCCGAGTTGGTATAGGGGTCGAACACCGGGCCCACCTTCTTGCCCGGCATGTAGGAAACATCAGCCCGGAAAGCTTCGGCGACCGTATCAGGGTGGCGGCAGAAGAACATTCCGCAGCCCATCGTGACCGAGAGCCATTTGTGCGCGTCGCAGGTGATGGAGTCCGCATCTCCAATACCGTCCAGGTAATGCTTGAGGCTGGGAGCGAGAATGGCGCTGCCCCCCCACGCGGCGTCGACGTGAAACCACAGCCCCTCCTCGCGGCAGAATTGTCCAATCTCCGCTAATGGGTCGATGACTCCCGCCGCCGTGGTACCGGCAGTTCCGATGACCATGAAAGGAAGGAAACCATTGTTCCGATCTTCCGCCACACGCCGCTGCAGTTCATTCAGATCCATTTTCAGATCGTTGTCGGTCGCTATGACGCGCAGCGCCCTACGTCCCAACCCCGTCATGTGAGCGATCTTGTTGTAGCCGTTATGGGCCTCGGCAGTCAGATAGATCGAGGGCGTGGCGTTCAGGTGGCGAAGACCGTGTTCGCCGTAATCGGGGAACGCGCGGGTGAGAGCCACCACGACCGCGGAGACATTCGCCTCGGTTCCCCCACTGGTGAACGTCGCGATGGAAGTTGGCGGCAGGCCGAACTTCTCCGCCAGCCAATCCAGCGTGTGACGTTCGATCTCATTGGCCGCGGGCGACGTACGCCAATTTGCCAACTGAGAGTTATACATGGCGACCAGCGTGTCGGCCACCACCGAAGCCAGCGTAACGCTGGGGTTAAACAGGCCAAAGTAGCGCGGGTGCGTGACCTGGACCTGCCACTTACGCAACATCTTTTCCACATCTGTCACCACTTCCTCAAGCGGCAACGTTTGCTGGAAGTCGTAACGGGACGCGAGGTAACTTCGAACCTCCTCCGCCGTCACCGTGGGCAGGATGGGGCCGTCCGCGATATCCGTTTGTAGTTGCGTGAAATCAGACCGGATTTCGTCGATGAACATCAGTACCTTCCCCCACCAACTGCCTGCCTAGAAGCGAATGGCGCCCATTTGAATGCGTTCATACAACTGCTGGTCGAGCCGCGTGAATGCGCCCGATTCCAGGTTGTTGAAATAAACGGCATCATTGCTCGCGGCCGGGTTGAATCCCTGGCGAGCCAGGTCGGTCTTCGAGTATTTGAAAGTCCCTGTCAGATCCATGTTCTTTCGGATCCGCAGAAACAAAGGCCGCGCATAGGGGGGTAGGCGGTTCATCAAGTGCTGGCGGAATTCTGCCAGGTCTAATTCATCTTCGGTGACCAGGGTGGCCATGCCGGCGCGTCCTTCTGTTGCCGGGACGGTTACGCCATAGACATTCGCGTGCTTGATTCCGGGGAAGGCGCAGATCGCTTCTGAGACCTCGCACGTGGCAACGTTCTCGCCCTTCCACCGGAAGGTATCGCCGATGCGATCGACGAAATAAAAGTAACCCTGTTCATCCTTGCGCATCAGGTCACCGGTGCGAATCCAAACGTCTTCCGGTTCAAACACATTGCGCAGGATCTTGCGCTCTGAAGCCGCAGCGTTGGTGTAGCCCTCGAATCGGCTTCCAACATTAGAGTCATCCGCCACCTTGCCGATCGCTTCGCCGGCCTCATTTGGAGCGCAGCGAATGCAGAACCCCTGCTCGTCTCGCACCGGCTCACCCTTCTCCACATCGAACACCACCAGCGCGGGCGAGAACCGATGCGTCAGGTAGCCTGGAATATGACCTATGGCGCCACGCTTGCCCTGAACGTTGAAGAGCGAAACCCCGCCTTCGGTGGAAGCATAAAATTCAAAGATCTGCGGAATAGAAAAGCGATTCTTAAAGCCGTCCCACACTTCCGGCGCCAGGCCATTGCCGCAAGCCATCCTGATGCGATGGGCGGTCTCGCCCGCGGAAGGCGGGGCGTGCAACAGGTAGCGGCAAAGTTCGCCGATGTACTGGAACACCGTACAATCCCAGCGGACAATGTCATTCCAGAACTGGCTGGCGGAGAATTTCTCTCGCAGGATGAGTGTGCCGCCGGCCACCAGAACTGCCCCCGGCACCTGTACCCCGCCCACACTGTGATACATAGGCAGGCAGTTATACATCCGGTCAGCGGACTGCGCACCCATCATGCCGGCAAACCAGTGCCCCCATTGCATGACCCGCGCATGGCTGATGTTGGCGGCCTTGGGTAACCCGGTTGTGCCGGATGTATAGATGTAGAGGGCTCTCTCTTCTATCGTCGGCGGCCGCTTCTCGTGCTCCAAGAGCGCTTCGCCCGTTTGGGCTTCGATTTCGAGATCGATTCGTCGCCATGAGCTGGGCTCGTTGCCATGCAGCCAGACTGTCGGAAGCACCGAGAGTAGCGGGAAAGCCGCGGCCAGCTGGCCGGCGAACTCCGCAGCGACGATGAGATGCTTAGGGGTGACAACATTAATACAGTGGGCGAGAGAGGGGCCGGTCAAATTGGTATTCAGTAGGGAAACGACCCCACCAACGCTGGTGATACCAAGCCATATGGCAAGGTACTCAGGTCGATTGGTCATCAACAGGCCGACGACTTCGCCTTTGGCTACTCGCTGTTCAAGCGCCCATCGGGCATACTGATTGATCCGCCAGGAGAGCTCTCGATACGTCAGGCACTCACGATCCGATAGCAGCGCCGGTGTATCACCTAATTGTGCTGCGCGTTCCTCGATCACCGTGGAGAGAACGCGATGGCGATTGCGCGCGATGGGTGCAGTCAGTTCCAGGGCGCGCAGCCACGCCTTTCCCGGCGAACCGTTCGTTGGCGTGGGGGTCATTGTCTGAAGTAAGCTCAAGCTGTGTTACCCGCATCCACCGTAAGTACGGTTCCAGTTATGTTCTTCGCTCCATCACTGAGCAGGAATTCGACCGCATTCGCCACATCTTCGACGTCCACCAGTCGCTTGAGTGCGCTACGACGCACAATCTGTTCCCGCTGCTCGTCCTTCATACCCCGCGTCATTTCGGTATCCACAAAGCCTGGTGCGACCGCATTCACTGTGATCCCCAGCTTCCCCACCTCCCTGGCGAGCGACCGGGTGAAGCCGATAAGCGAAGCCTTGGAGGCGCCATAAACAGCTAGTCCGCTGTAGCCGGTGAAGGCAACCACCGACGCGATATTCACGATGCGGCCGCCTCCATCCGCCATCATGGCGCGCACCGCGGATTTCGTCACCACCATGGGCGAGAGCGTGTTCAAGCGCACCACCTGCTCCATCTGAGAAATTTGCATCATGGCCAGGGTCCCGTCCACACTGGTGCCCGCATTGTTCACCAGCCCATAGATCGGGCCGAAGTCCTTGCGCAATTTCTTCACCAGGCCCGCTATTCCTTCAAGATCCGCCAGGTCGAATGGCACAAACTGAATGCACCCAGGCTCAGCGCCCGCCTGCATCACAGCCGTGAGCTCCTGGCTTTCTTTCCGTGCGATTGCGATGGCACGATAGCCCTGTTTTGCCAGCTTGCCGGCAATCCCCAGGCCCAACCCTCTGCTGCCCCCAGTAACAATCACATTACGCATGGCGGCGGATGAGCTTCCCAGAATCAGCAACCGCCAACGCCGAAACAAAATTGATCGTGGCCGGAACCTTATGCGAGGCAAGCTCCTCCCGGCACAACAGCAGGATGTCTTGCCGAATAATTTGACGACTCTCC
>Ga0302324_100009046_pt1 | contig 20909 bp, 9 predicted proteins | sample Palsa_T0_1_FD_201949 | JGI IMG/M metagenome (GOLD analysis project Ga0302324, IMG submission 201949) | Peat permafrost microbial communities from Stordalen Mire near Abisko, Sweden - Palsa_T0_1 | ecosystem: Environmental > Terrestrial > Soil > Palsa > Peat permafrost | place: Sweden: Abisko...
GTGCGGGACAGGAAAGTATTTCAGTTGCGCTGCCTCATTAGGCAGATATTCAGTTCCCAAATAATATGGATATTTCCCGCGCAGGATCAGCGCAACGCGCGAGACCGCTTCGGCGCCAAGGATACGAATATTTTGCCGTGTCATCCAGTTGCGGGCCTGCAGCTCCAGCACCAATTGCAGCAGCAGGGCGCGCTTTCGGGAATTCAACCGGTGGGAACTGATGGACTCGTGCAGTTCATCGTCGCGGATCGCGATTTGGTAAGGATACCTGGCGATATCGGTCATCGGCTCGACATAGCCCAGGCTCCGAATATCATCCAGAATGGCAAGCCGGACCTCATCAATTTCCCCGAGGTCGTGCCTCCACGCGTTCCAATCGTCCGCCGAGCCGAACGATCCCCGGATTTCCGCCATGTTTGTTCCCCACGTGTGATCGCCGCCCTGAGGGCCCGGTGGTAAAAAGCCTGCGTTCGGCCAATGACTCTGCGCCACTGACTTGCGCACGTCTCAATTGGTCATTTGCTCGACGACGCCCTGAATTCCCAGGCGATCTACCCCCGGCCAAAACTCAGAGCGCGACATTTTAAACCCCCTCGCAACTTTTAGGTCTGAAAACAACAGCAGGGTGACGCTCTGAGGCTCGAGAACTCTTGTTAAGGCGGGATTCTGAGGGAGAAAAGCTCCGTTTCCAACCGCAAATGGGTCTAAAACCAATCCGAAACAAAATCGATCTAACCACTGTCCGGGACGTGGGATCCCGCGGCCCGCTTTTCGAGGAGTGCCATACCGAGAGTTAAGTTAAGTATCATTAATTCCCGGCAGCCCGCATCCCACCCCCATGGGGCTGTGCCGACGAAACCGTCCAAATTTGTGAGACCACCTTTTTTGTACTAGCCTACCTCCCAACCCATGTAACCAGCTCGTGCACTCGATTCCTGAAAATGATTCTCTAAGGCCGGCTGGCAGCGGATTGAGCTACATGGAGATTTTCCAGGGCTAGCTGCACACCTCGGGTTTCGAACCAGGTTTATTTTGGATCTAAGGATATATCACAGTGAGACGATTCCTCTTTGTCTGCGGCTGCGCCCGTTCCGGGACTTCGGCATTAGTGAAGCTGTTTAATGCACACGGCGAAATTGCAATCGGCATGGAGAGATACATCTCGCGGTTCCTTTCGGGAAAAGGGCTGTCGCCGGAGCTGTTCGAGGAAAAGCGATTTTTTTCCGTAGAAAAGGGCGACACCTTTTACGATGACTTGGACTATTTCAAGCCTCTTTACGAATCTCTCCAAAAGAAATGGCAGCACAGCCTGGTGATAGGAGACAAGATCCCGAAGCTGTACACAAAGTATGGCCAGTTATTCGAGCGCTTTCCGGAGGCGCGAATAGTCTTCGTCGCCAGAAACCTTATCGACGTTGCGAGCTCGTATAAACGACGGGCGGAAGATGAAACCGATCAAGAGTGGTCGCATCGTCGCGATGCGACCAAGGCCATTGATGATTGGAACTCTGCAAATCTTCAGACGCTGTCGGCCAAGGAACAGTACCCCAATCAGGTCTACGTCTTAAGCTACGAAAGTCTGTTTATTCATAACCGCGGGATTGAGGAATTATTCAAATTTATCGATTTGGAGCCCACGGATACCGTCTTGAAGCATTTCCAAATCGAGATGAAGAAATCAAGCGCCGTCAGAGCCCAGCGGATCGAGATCCTGTCCGCCGACGAGAAGTTGGCCATCTGCCTCCGGGCGGATTCGCGATCATTTCGGCAACTCCTTAACACAATTCCCGCGGCAGCTTTCGCAGCGCCGCCGCCGGCGCCGCCGCCGGCGCCGGCACAACTCAGAGCCTCGCCTCCCAAGGCCACGGTGAAGTCCGCGCCTGCGCGGCAACAGTCCGCCGCGAAGTTGCCATCTGCCCCTCCGAAGGGCGGAAACGGAGAGGCTAAATCGGGAAAATATCAGGATTCCGATCGCGCGATCGTCGACTATGAATACGCGCTGCTGCCTGGTACGGGCACACTGGTGCGAGGCCCTCTCCCCAAGGATCTCTCCGCCGGCTTCATCGCGTGTTTGGGTGGCGCGCACACACTTGGGCGATTTGTGCAGCTTCCATATCCGGCAATACTGCAGACGCAGTTGAATACACCGGTGTTGAACCTTGGTCACGGCGGTGGCAAGCCGGAGTTCTATCTGCAGTCGCCTGGCATTGTTGAGGTTCTAAACAAGGCCAGATGTGTAGTGGTGCAAGTAATGTCGGCGCGTGGCAGCCCCAATCGCTTTCTCAAACCAACATCGATTTCGCACAATATCATGTCAATTGCCGAGGGGATTTCGGCGGTCAAGAATCCGGCATTCGTTGACGGCGCTTACCGCACTTTGCTCAAGCAACTCGATACCGGGAAACTTAAAGAGGCCGTTGCTGAGACGCGCAGCAACTGGCTGTTGGACATGGGCAGACTTCTGGATCGCATTACCGTTCCAAAACTTCTTTTTTGGTTTTCGGTTCGGACCCCTGCGTATGTCACGATGTTCGACACTCTCGATGCGTTGCTCGGTGAATATCCGCAACTTGTGACCGACGAAATGATCGCGGTCTTGAAGCCTAAAGCGAACGACTATGCACAGTGCATCAGTACTTCAGGAATGCCGTATACGCTCAGAGACGCAAAGTCGCACGAGCCGGTTAACGTGTTTCCATGGCAGCCGGAACCTGCGATGAATAACTATTATCCATCGGCGGAAATGCACGGCATGGCCGCCGAGAGTTTGGCGCCTGCCATCAGGCGCTTGATTCAGTAGCCAAGGCTATACCGCCGGGCTTTTCCTGGCGGTCGCTTCCGCCAGCGTCCGCTGCGTAGTATTGGCGCCGAAGTTTTGTTCGATGAAGTCCAATGCGTAGCTGCTTATCTTTGCATTGAGGGACTCGTCCTCATGCATAGCAGCGATCTTGGTAGCGAATTCCGCCGGCGTTTTAGCGATCAGCCACTCCAGCTCATGCGTCAGGTTCAAACCCTCTGCCGCCACATCAGACATTACGCATGGAAGACCGTGCGCAAAGCTTTCAAGGATTTTCCCCTTCAGTCCGGCACCGTAGCGCAATGGCGCCACGGTACAGCGCAGCTGGTGCAGCAGGGTCGTGAGATCTGGAACAAAACCAAGCACCCTGAGGTTTTCCGCCTCCAATGAGGTCACCTCGAGCGGGGTTTTCGATCCGACCAGAAAACCCACGATGTCCGGATCGCTGTCATGCAAAAGTGGCGCTATCTCGGCAGCTAAATACACAGCGGCGTCGACGTTTGGCCTATGCCCGTAGCCGCCGACGAATGCATATCCAGATCTCTCGCTAAAAGGCGTCACGGTTGGTCGCGGCAAAACTGTCCACGTTACCGTGTGGACCCGCAACGCTGGGTCCTTCTGGCGAAGAATTTCCGCTTCCACAGAGGAATGCACGATGACGGAATCTACCTGTCGCATCGCGGCCAGCTCGGATTCCTCGCTTACTCTCGCCCCAGCGCTCAGAGACCCAACCAGCGCGAGTTCGCGTTGCTGGCGCAGGAAATGAAGGTCCGCAACATTGTAGACCGTGAAGCAGGCCGGAAAATGCTGCCGCACGAGGCTCGCGTACTTGGATGCGTTGACGAAGCGATGCATATACACAAGATCGGGTTTAATGCGCGCTTTGCGGAACACTTCCTCCACTGACCAGTAGTAGGGCGCATAGAGGCATTCAATCCCCAGTTTCTGCAGGTTCGCGGTGTAGGGATTGATTTGCGCCATATTGTCGGCGGGCAAAAACGTGACCTTATAGCCCAGACGCATCAATGCCAGCATGTGTTGCAGGGCCGCATTTGATCCCGCGTCCTGGTCCGGAGTGGGCACGGTGTCGTCGATAAAATATGCCCGCCGCTTAACCGTGCGCTCAGCTTCCAGCTCCGGCTGCTCTCCGTTAAACCGGTGGGTTGCCAGGATCTCTTTCCAGCGTTCGTAGAACTTGCGGTGATTGATCAGCTGGTATCGCTTCATGCCGCTTCCGCGCACATCGGTACCTGCCGAAACGCCCTCGAGATGCACTACCTCAGAGGCCGGCTGCACAACCACCCGCTTGCCGAGTGCGCGAACGCGGAAGCAAAGGTCGGCATCCTCGTAATATGCCGGCACATAATATTCGTCGAATCCACTGAGGCGCTCGAACAGTGCACGTTCGAGCATCAATGCCGCGCCAGAGACGTAGTCGGAGTCGCGCAGATAGCAGAAGCGCGGATCTTTGGAGTCAGCTTGCCGGCCCCAGTTCCAGCCGTCGCCCAGTCTCCATATGATTCCGCCTACTTCCTGGAGAGTGCCGTCCTCAAAAAACAGTTTGGAGCCGACGATCCCAACGTTTGGCACGTTGTCGAAGGTGTTGACTAACTCGTCCAACCACTTGGGTCGCAGCAGCGTGTCATTGTTCAAAAAAAGCAGATATTTGCCGCGCGCTTGCGCCGCTCCGGCATTGCAGGAACGAACGAAACCCTGGTTTTTTTGATTCCGGACGATCTGGACCGCGCCGGAAAACACGAATCCCGCGAACAGAGTCTCATCCCTTGAACAGTCATCGACGATGATGATCTCGAAACTGGACTTCGGCAAATGTTCCGAAATTGATTTAAGGCAGTTATAGGTAGTTCGGAACTTGTTATAGACGGGGATAACAATGGAAACCAGAGGGTCCGTGACGGTCTCGATATGTATCGGCGGGCATTCTGTCTCGACTTTCGCTATTAACTCACGGGTCCAATCGGATACTTCCGCTTCGTGCAGTAAGTCTTGAAGGCGTGGATCGCCCAGCAGCGGCCTGCTTTCGTTGAGGGTATGCCGAGCGTTCAGGAGTTGATTCAGAACATGCAAGGTAAGCGAAAGGTGTTGATCCAAATCATCCGGTACACGCGCCAGGCTGGCGCTTGCTGAGGCAGCCGATTCAATGAATCGGGTCAGTGAGAAATCCAGGCCCGCTTCAGGGCGTAGCATCCACTGCGGAGAACCGGATAGATCAACGCCATCTTCGGCGCGTCTGACAGCTATGTGATGACGGGCAAGTGGCAGCAGTGCCGCTGGATTGGGGACGGAAAAGCCGTACTTACCGGTGCCAATGCCGGCGTCGCGAAGATCTTCCCTTAGCATGTCGGCGCGGACGCGAATCAGCAAATCGCCCGCATCATAGATATCGACCAGCACGCACTCTTCCGGGTCCAATGGGTTCCACGCCCAGCCTGAAATCACCTCATGAGATATGACGTCGACATTGCCGGACGGCTGCGCCGGAACGCTCAGCGAAAAGATATTCTCGCTAATATCCTGGACATCCTCGCTGATATATTGAACTTCGCCGCCTAAATCATCGTCGCCAGCCTTCGGCGGCTGCTGACTGCGGCTCTGACGCGCCTTTTTCTTGTTCAATTCGTCGTCCCCCTAAACCATGTGCCGGCTCGGCGCATCCCTGAATGTAAATGCCAACCAGATTGGCTAACGGATCAATTATTTATTAACGGTGAGCGATACCTCTGAGATCGCAATGCCAAGCTTTCTAACATCGTTACTGATGCCCAGAGTCTTGGGCGAAGTTGCCGTCGGAATGACGAATTCGACGCGCAGGCCTCTAGCCGACAACACGTTCCTGGGCAGAACAAATTCAACTTTCTCAGCCGACGTCAGTGAGCGGAATCCGACATAGAGGCCGTTGATGAAGACAAAGAACTGTTGGCGATCGATGTGGCCCGCCTGAATAAAAGGCGTGGCTCCGACGTGAAAGCGCAGAGGGATATCGGAAGGCACGGAGGCGACCATGACCGAAAATCCAGCCGCTTCTTCTTGCGTCCACGACATGGATTGTTCGCTCAGATCGAACCCGTAGGGGTCCAGGTCTCGTATGCTTCCGCTTCTTCCGAAAGTCACGTTCTCGTTGAGCCTCAATGGAGCTGCCATATTTCGCCTCTTCTGAAGTAATGCAGTGTCAATTTTATTCTTGCTTGCCAAAAGCGACCGGAGTGCGCAGAGCTAACCCTAAGCAATTTAGGTGCCAGGGTCGCCGGGCACTTGCATGCGAAATCGGGAGCTGATCCAACCTCCTCAGTCTTGGCTGGCACTCACTGAAGCCGGTTTTGATTCTGCCGATAAGCCGTTTGACTTGCAATTGGCCTCGTTATCGGTTGAAGCGACTGCGGCTTTGGCCCCCCAACGAGGCCTGGAGCGGCCGGATGGCTGCAGCCGCGTGGGCTGAATGAGCAACTGCATGCAACTGTTAAATACGCTGATGACATCCAATTCAGTGAGGCAGGCGAGCCCCCGCGGGCAATCCTTCGGCTGCTCGATGAAACAGGGGGAGCACGACATATCTCGGCGGACTGCGACTGCGTTCGGCCCAAGGGGTCCCCATTCGCGTGCATCGACCACGCCCGAATGAATTCCAAGCGTGGGAATACCCAGGCCGGCTGCCAGATGCTGCGGGCCGCTGTTATTGCCCACGAACAGCGCTGACTTAACCAGTAATTTTGGCAGATCTGCCAGACTGAACTTGCCCATGAGATTGAACACGCGTGCTTTCCGATCCACGCGATCGAGCACTTTGACTGCAATGTCTGCTTCATCTGCCCCGCCAATCAAGGCAAGATCGAAATCCTCCTCATCCAGCAGCAGCTCGATCAGTTCGGAAAATTTCTCCAGCGGCCATTGACGCATCGCAGAGCCTGCCGCCGGATGAATGCAGATCAACGGCTTGGAAAATAGCCCGCGTTTCTGAGCCTCCGGGAGCAACAATGGCCCGACCGGCGCTGTCACCACGGCGCTTCGATCGGTGCCGCTGTGCGTCGCGAGCGTCTCGACCAGTGCGATCAGATCATCGGCCACATGCCCATGCTTAGTGCGCAGAGGGACATCCTCGTCCCATTCCAGCGCAACATCCAGCCACGGGAATCGGCCCTGATGATCGAAGCCGACTAGAATTCTGGCGCCGCTGTACGGGAGTACGTGGCGCGTATCGGGTTGTTTACGCAGATCTATGGCCAGATCAAATCTTTTAGCGCGCAGCCGCTGGCTGAGATCCTGCATTGCCTGTTCGGTGACCTCAATCTTTCCGGCACCCGAGCGCGCGTGAAATAGATTGAATTCGATGGCCTCGTCGACCAGCGGCTCGGACTTCCAGATCGAGAGTGTTGCGCGGGCGGCCAATACCGAGATACGCGCTGCCGGGAAATAATGTTTCAGCCGGCGCAGCGCCGGCAGCGCGGTGATGCAGTCACCAATGTGGTCGAGCTTCACCACCAGAATTCGATGCACTGAAGCGCGCGAAAACAGTGGATGGCCGGCGTAGACGCATTCGAATGGCTCACGATCGATCGTGAACGCATCATGGTCGCGCGACAGGTTGGGATTGAAGTACGGGTCGCCCAGCTGGATAACCCTGCGCCAATGTTGGCTGAACTTGTGAGCGTCGTAGTGCTCCGGCAAGTGACTGCGGCTGGCCAGTTCATGATGAACCAGACGCGCATGCGGCGTGTAAACGTTGAGCAGACCCTTGCGCCACGCACGCAGGCAATAGTCGAGATCGTTGTTGATCACGGCGTGCGCCTCGTCGAAGCGCCCAAGCGCCTCGAAGCTCTCACGTCGCGTGAGCAGGCAGGCCCCGGTGAGGCTGATCACGTTGCGCTGAGTCAGCGCCATGCCGAAATAGCCCGGGTCGTTCTCAGACAGGTGGCGAAACGCATGCCTGCCGCGACCACTTCGGTCCAGCATCACGCCGGCGTGCTGTACGCTGCGGTCTGGATACAGCAATAGCGGTCCGACCACGCCCACCTCGGGGCGCTGCGCCTGCTCGAGCAATGCATCCAGCCAGCCCGGGTCGATGACCTCGATGTCATCGTTGAGAAACAGGAGATATTTGCCCGTGGCCCGCGCTGCGGCGCGATTATTGTAGCGCGACCAATTGAATGGCTCGCTGGCGTGGATGACGATGTCTGCATGCTTGCCCAGCCAGCCTTTCCAGGCTTGCTGCGATTTGGGGATGTTTTCGATACAAATGATCTGGTAGTCACGGTATCTGGTACGGGCACGAAGGCTCTCCAGGCAGACCTTGACCAAGCCATCCGCCGCGCAAGTGGGGATGATGATGGAAACCTGATCGGGCTTGAACTTACGCTTGACGCGGTAATGCCCCTCGATGCAGCCGGCGCGCACCTCGCCGCCGATCTTGCGCCGCTTCAGTGTCCCGGAGAGTGCCTGCCGCTCCTGCGCAGCGCTGTCCCGAAGGGCGTCGCCGCTCGCATAGAGCACCTTTGGGATATGGTGGATGCTCTGTGCCGTTTCCGCGAGGCGCAGTATCAGGTCATAGGAGCCCAGGCGTGACAGCCCGGCCAGGCTAAGGGCCGCCCGTTCAAGGAGTCTCAAGTCTGCGCACCAGGCGCGGCCAATGTAGTTTGTGGACAGCAGAAGATCGGGTGACCAGGCCGGTTTGAAAAAGGCCTGCACCTGATCGTCGACTGGGCTCAGACGACGCTCATCGCTGTACAGCAGCTCGGCGTCCCGTGCGAGTCCACTGGCGAGCGCAAATTCGAGCAGAGCATCGCAGCCGAGCTCATCCCCAGGGGCTGGACAGACGACGAAGCCTGGTGCCGGGGCGTCCGCGGATGCCTTCGGCTGGCACTCGAGGAGCGTAATGCGATCGGCGATGTCCTCGAATCCCGCGACTAACGCGGGCGGCAGCGCCCGAGGCTGCTTGGCTGCGTCCACGAACACCAGCGCCACTGCCCAATGGGTATAAGTCTGACGCGCCAACGCCTCAAGAGTGCGGCGCGCACGGGAAACGGCCTCGTCACCCACGGAAACAGCCAGCAACACCTGGAAAAGCGGCCGCCAACGCAGCCGCCCGAGTGCGCTCAACTTCAGATCCACTTCCGCTTGACTCATTTTGCGGCGCAAAGCCCATGGCCCGTGCTCATCGGAGAGCGCCTGAACCTCAATCCGGAACCGGTTGCTATTGACCGGGCCACGGTCGTCTCGCAGCACGACAGTTATTTCGTGGCTGCCCACTGCGAGCGCCTTGGGCGGGACGTGGGCAGCGTAGCCGCTCAGCAATCCTCCTTCCCATTGCGGGTAGGCTGCGGCCACGTCCGGCCGGCGCAAGCCACAGCGGGCCTGCGTTATTCGTTGCCCGTCCAGCAGGATGTCCACGGCGGCGGTGCCTTGCGACACCAGACTCCAGCCGACGATCGACAGACCATCGCGCACGGGCGCGTCCGCTGAGCCATCCACAAGGCGCGGAATGTCCACCTGCAGCATGCTCGGGGGCGGATCGCTCGATTGTGCCGGTTGAGCCTGTACCGCTGGGGCAGGCCTCGCGGTCAGCCCCTGATTACGGCCGACGGTAAGGTAGTGAAGCAGTGGGTTTACAGGCGTATCACCCAGCGCCTGGCACTGGCTCAGGTAATGAAAAGTATCGAACTGTTCGCTGGGATTGCGGCGCTCGTGGCCGCCATGCTCCAGATAGTGCATGACGGGATCGATGTTGAGCAGGGCGACTTCCGGGTAGGCCCGGAGGTAATAGTTCGCGTCGAATAGCTCTGAGTTCGCCAGCAGCCCGTAATGCTCGAATAAAATACTCACGAACTACCGCTCCTCGCACAAATTCTCAGTCGTGCTGACCACTCCAGTTAATGGGGCACGGTACCCGGCCTTTAGACCCGCGGCTGGCGCAATCGACGGCGCGGAATCTTCGGTCGCAGGAGGCTGACTTCTGAAGACGTGCCGAGCACGTTTTGCCTTCTTTTTGCCTTCTTCACGGCGCTGAATGTAAGGGCGCGCCCACCGTCACAGGTCCACTTTCTCGGGCTTTTGCGCCAGGATCCAGGAAATAAAGCTCGGTGCAATCAGGAATCTTATAAAAATGGCCGGTGCGCTCTCGCACCTGCGCCGGGAAGTATGCGCGCTAAGGCGTGTGCGGGGCCAATGCCGGAAGCGATGCATCGCGCGGCGGATATCGGGTCACCGATTTTGATCCAGAAAGAAGCGGAAAATCGCGTGATATGACTGATCTTGGTGCGCACCGTCGCGGTTTTTTTCCTCGACGCCAGCGACATTTAAAGAAAACATGAAGTCAGTGAAAAAAAGTTATGCGCTTATGTCAAAAATGCTTGTGACGCAGTCGACAGTTCTGGTACGTTCCATGCCACGTCACCGTTAAGTCACCAAGTAGTCACCGGGAAGGCGACTAGGACAGGGACAGCGGTCGCAGAACGAGTCGGTCTAGGGAAGGGAGAGTCTCATGGCGTTTGTAACGGTCCACGGCGGCCAAAATGTCAGCATCGGCAACCAGAGCGACACCGTAACGGTGTACGGCCCCGGTCCCGCCACAGTTCACGCCGGCACCGGCGACAGCTACTTCATATACTACGACGGCGGCAAAGCCGCTGTCGGTAATGGGAATAATTCCATTTACATGCAGGGCAATGGCACGATCAACGCCGGCTCGGGCAACAACAATATCGTCGAACTGAACTGGGCCAACGACACCATTTCCGTCGGGGCAGGCAACGACAATATATGGCTCTGGAGCGATGCCAAGGTGACCGAGCAGGGCGCCGGCGGTAACGACACCATCCATCTGGCGGTGGGCAACGATACCATCGGCGTGCAAGGCCATGCCACGGTGGTTGGCCAAGCCGGCTGGTCCTCGTTCGGAAGCGCCACCATCGCCGGCGGCGAGCTGGTAGTCAAGCAATCGCACCCCGGTGGGAACCAGGCCAATATCGGCACCAGTTACGATTCCGCCGTCGGCGGTCACATCACGATGATGGGCGGGGCTGCCCCCACCGAATTCCTGGGCGGCACAGGCACGACCGTCATGCTGGGCGGTTCTGGCAGTGACACCTTCCAGGGTGGTTCAGGTCACGACACCATGACCGGCGGCACCGGGCCCAACGCCTTTGAGTTCGTCGCTAAGGATGCGGGTGGTCACCACGTCATCACGAACTTCACTTCGGGCGATCAGCTGTACGTCGAGGGCCTGTCGCTCTCCTATCTGCAGTCGCATAACGACATCACGACCTCCGGCGGCAACACGACCATCAACATTGATGGTGGCAAGACGTCGATCGTGCTGCAGGGTTTCACCGGTCTGACCAGTTCCGAGGTCATCACCCACAAGCCCTGAGATCTTGATCACGGCTAAATCTTGAGGGGCGATCGGTGCAGGGGCAAGGACCCGACTCGCCCTCTCCGGATACGCTGAAAGCAGGCGACGCGCCACCCAGGGGGGTGGCGCTCGCGTTTCAGCTCCGTGTCTCTCTGTTCCAGGTACTGAATCAAAGCCTTCGCGGTGCCGGCCAGCCACAGGCGGCTCGCGGCCTGCGCCAGGTTCGCTTCGCACTGCGAACCGGTGCCCTCGACAGTGCCTTACGTCAGCTGGATCGTGCCTGGCGTTGCCTACCCGACTTTGCCGACAGCCTGGCGCCGATTTACGGTCGGCTGCTGCTGCTCGAATCCCGCGATCATGACGCCGCACTGCGGGTTCTCCAACGCGCCAACCACTCAAATCCAGATGCCGATGGGGCAGGGTTGATCGCGCTGGCGCTGTTGCGCCTAAACCGTCCCGAGGATGCACGGCAACAGTTGCAGGGCGCGCTGAGAGACTACGCCGTCGTGTCCGGTGGCTTGCTCTGTCACGTTGCCGGGGAAATCATCCACCACGCGGACATGCGGGCGCCAGGCTGGGTGGGACGTACCCCAAAGCTCGAGCTCATTGGCGAACTGTGCGCCGGCGAGGCTTCGAACGTCCTGGAAATCGGACTGGATGGACAGGGTGGCTTCACCCAACTGCTGCCAAAGATGCCGCCTGAAGCCCGGCGCTTGTTCGGGTTTCAATCCCCTCACCCGGGCTCCAACGCCAGAATTGAAGTAAGCAGTCGCGGCGCGCCGCTACTGGGCAGCGGGTTGCGTCCGCCGTCGGACTTCGGCCTCGACGGTCGTGCCGAAAGCCGCGGCCGTCGCCTGACCGGCTGGGCACGACTGGGCTGGTGGCCCAGACGGCCGCCGCGCTTGCGCCTGGAGGATGAGAACGGGTTTCGTATGATCCCAAAAACAGGCCGCGACGCGCAGCTTGCAACTGGCCGCTGGCCGTTCGCGAGCGATTTGCGTGAGGGCGGATTACGCGGCAACCGGATAGACATCTCAGTACTGCTGCCGGACGGGCGGTGGCAGCCACTACCGGATTCCCCGGTGTTGCTCGAACCGGCTGCGCGCCTGGCAGGCCATCGGCCGGGCCGGCTGCCCGCATGGGACGCCAACCGGTCCCGACGTGGCCTGCGAGCTGGCCTGAGCCAGAACGATAGGTTGACCGATGTGATCATTCCGGTATACCGGGGTCGCGACGAGACTCTGGCCTGCATCGCTGCCGTGCTGGCGACGATCGATAACTCAGCCCGGGTGGTAGTCGTGGACGACGCCACTGACGATATCGTACTGGCGGAAGCGCTCGATGCCTTGGCCGCGAGCGGACTCATCACGCTGCTGCGGAACACGACCAATCTGGGCTTCGCCGCCTCGGTGAATCGCGCCTTGGCGCTGCACGACACGCATGATGTCGTGCTGTTGAATTCCGACACCCTCGTTTACGACGACTGGTTGGCGCGATTGCGTGCGGCCGCGTATAGCCGGCCGGCGGTGGGCACCGTCACGCCGCTCAGCAACAGCGGATCGATAGCAAGTTACCCGCACGCGCTGGGCGCAGCGCTCGAGGTCGGCGACGGCGCTGCCCTGCACGCCCTGGCCGCATCCACCCATTCCGGCACCCGCATCGCGATCCCGGTCGGCGTGGGCTTCTGCTTATTTATACGGCGCGAATGCCTGCGCGAGGTCGGCAGTCTGGACGCGGCCGTGTTTGGCAAGGGCTATGGCGAGGAGACCGACTTCTGCCTGCGCGCGCAAGGCCGTGGCTGGTCACATTGGCTGGCGGCGGACGTCTACGTCTATCACGCCGGCGGCGTGTCTTTCGGCGCTCGTGTCACGGCGCTGCAGCAACGCAGTCAGCGCCTGATCAACCTGCGTCACCCAGGTTACGACCGCTTCATCGCCAGCTTTCTCGCGCAGGATCCGGTGCACTCAGTGCGGCGCCGACTCGATGAGCGCCGGCTCTCGAGCTTGAATGGACGCTTCGTGCTGCTGGTGACTTTGGCCATGGTCGGGGGCGTGGACCGCTTTGTCGCCGAACGCTGCCTTAAGTTGCGCGCCCAGGGTTTATATCCGCTGGTATTGAGGCCGGCCCGGGCGGGCGATTCGCGCCGCTGCGAGCTCTGGACCGATGCCCCGGCACTGCCGAATCTGCGCTATGACATCCCGGCCGAGCTAGCAGCCCTCACGGCACTGCTGGGCAGCCTCGAGCTCGAGGCCATCGAGATCCAGCATTTTTTACATCTCGATGCGCGCGTCATCGAGGCGGTGCGCGCGCTGCGGACGCCTTATGACGTGTTCGTCCATGATTACGCCTGGATCTGTCCGCGCGTAACGCTGATCGATGGCAGCGGCCGCTACTGCGGCGAGCCCGCGGTCTCGGTATGCCAAACCTGCATTCGACGCAACGGCAGTGAGCTCGGCGAAGTCATCTCGGTGCCGGCACTCAGAGCGCGCAGTGCCACCTGGCTGCGGCGGGCGCGCCGCATCATCGCGCCCTCGGCCGACACGGCGGCACGTTTGCAGCGGCATTTTCACGGCCTGGAAGTGCAAGTCGAGCCCCATGCGGCTCGCGTGGAGCCGCCACCCTTGCTGTTGCCGCCGGCCGGGCGGAAAGCAGTTCGCATTGCGCTCATCGGTGCAATCGGCGAGCACAAGGGTTACCGGATTCTGCTCCAGTGCGCGCGCGACGCGCGCAAGCGCCAGCTGCCGCTCGAGTTCACGGTGATTGGCTACACCGAAGACGATGCGCCGCTGCTCGCGACCGGCAAGGTGTTCATCACTGGCCGCTACAGCGAATCCGAGGCACCGCACCTGCTGCGCCGCGAGCACCCGGATCTGGTCTGGTTGCCCTCGGTCTGGCCCGAGACCTGGTGCTACTCCCTCGACTACGCGCTCAACGCAGGCATGCCGGTGGCCGCCTTCGACCTGGGCGCCATCGCTGAGCGCGTGCGCGCGGCCGGAGGGGCACTGCTACCCCTGGAACTCGAACCACGCCGGATCAACGATCGCCTGCTGCAATTCGTCCAGGACTCGCGCCCTACCGTGAAAGTGCCGCGTTCTGTTCAAACGCCGCTATTGCGGCAAGGCGATGGAGCTAATATGGTCCTTGCGCAACAGGGCGAGATGATGATGGCTAAAACCCCCGAGAACATAACCACTCAGCCTATGCATGAAGAAGGACTCAGCGCCTCGGTCCAGGTGCTGCCCCTGCCCCCCGGGCTCTATCTGTTCTCGGTGAAGGCCGCAAGCCCCGCCCCGCCGAGGACCAACGGGCAATTGTCGCTGCCAGCCGTGCACGTAGGCTTGGGACCGGGCGTGCAATCCGAGCAGGTGGAATTCATCGCCGGCCCGTCCACCCATGGCGCCTGGCTGTTCGCACAAGGCGACCTGCTGGTCACCAAGATCAAAGGTGCGGGCGCCACGCTGATCATGTCCTCATTGCGCGCACCCGGCGGAGAAGTGCTGTCGATCAAGGTGGAGCGCCTGGACGCGCGTGCCGAAGCGCCAGCGACCACCGCGGCCGCGCCGAGGGTTGCCGAACCCGCGGTCAATGCAACTCAGTCATCCGTGGTCAGTTCCGCCACCGGCAACGGGCCGCTGCGGATTCAGATTGGGGCACATATCCGCTCGCGCGGCGATTTGAGCTTCACCGATCTGCCCTGGGCCGGGCGCGTAGCGCCGGGGCTCTGGATCGAGTCGTTCTCGCTTCGCCCGCTCGAGCACTTCTCGGCGCAGGACATTGAATACAAGGCCCTCACAGGCAGCGGTTTCGAGACCACCTGGCTCAGCGACGAAAAGCCGTGCGGCACCAAGGGTATGTCGGTACCCCTGGTGGGCTTTGCGGCACGTCTCAAGCCCAGCCCGACGGCGGCCGCGTACGACTGCGAATACAGCGGCTACTTCCAGTCAGGCGTGACGATCGGACCGCTGCGCAATGGTGCCCCGTGCCGCTCGACCGTGGCGAACGATCCGCTGGAGGGCCTGCAGATCCGACTCATGAAACGTTCGACTGAGGTCGTGTTGCCTGTGTCGGCCTCGGCAACGAACCCGCGCGCGGCGAGCAAACGTAAAGCCAATGGGAACGGAAACGGGAAACTCACCGCCGCGCCGAAAGCTGGCGAGCGCAGCGCTCCGACTGATCGCAATTTGAGCCAAAGCATACCGAGCCGGCGCCCCTCCGTTCGCCGTCCGTGAGCCAGACGCGGCCCGAGCGCGTGCTGGTCAACGTCGGCTGTGGCCCGCGCGAGGCGGATACCCTCCCGGCATACTTCCATGCCTGGCGGCAACTGCGCGTCGACGTGGATGCTTCGGTGCAGCCGGACATCCTCGCTGATCTGACCGATTTATCGCCGATTCCAGATGCCAGCGCCGACGCGGTGTGGGCCGCGCATTGTGTCGAGCATTTGTATGCGCACCAGGTGGCGCTGGCGCTCGCGGAGTTCAGGCGCGTGCTGCGCGATGATGGCTTTGTATGCGTGACCGTGCCCGACCTTCAGACTGTGGCGCACTACGTTGCCGCCGATCGGCTGGATGAGGCCCTCTATGAGTCCGCCGCAGGTCCGGTCACCCCACACGATATTATTTTCGGTTACGGGGCCGCCATCGCCGGCGGGCGGACCTCGATGGCCCATCGCTGCGGCTTTACGCCGAGCATGCTGGAGCGTTGTTTCCAACAGCCGCAATTCGGCGAGGTTACTGTACGTCGACGCGTCGCGCAGCTCGAACTGGTCGCGGTTGCCCGGCGCTTGCCCGCAAGGCACGACACTGAGCGCGCGGATTTGTTGAGCGCGCTTGGGCTATGAATTACCTGTTCATCCATCAAAATTTCCCCGCTCAATACCGCCACATAGTGCGTCACCTGGTCAGCCGCCGCGGCAATCAGGTGTATTTCATCACGCAGCCGAACGACAATGCCATGCCGGGGGTGAACAAAATCACCTATCCCAGGGATTCCCGTGGCCACGTCAACTGCCATGCCTACAGCCTGGAAATTGACCGCGCCATCTATGCCGCTGCATCGGTTGCGGACGTTTGTCGCGGCCTGCGCGAGCAAGGATTTCGGCCGGATCTGATCGTCGGACACAGCGGCTGGGGCGAGACCCTGTTCGTCAAAAACGTATTCCCCGACGTGCCCTTGCTGGCCAACTTCGAGTTCTTCTACCACGCGCGCGGGGTGGACGTGGATTTTGATCCCGAATTCATCTCGATCTTCAATGACCCCGCGCGCCTGCAGGCGCGCAACGGCATCATCCTGATGGCGTTCCACGCCGCTGACTGGGGTCAGTCGGCCACACAGTGGCAACGAGGGCTGCATCCGCCCGAAATGCAATCGCGGATCAGCGTTCTGCATGAGGGCGTGGATACGCAGCGTGCGTGCCCGAAACCTGACGCGAGCTTCACGCTGCCCGAGACGGGCCGGGTGCTGACCCGTCGCGATGAGGTCATCACCTACGTGGCGCGCAACCTGGAGCCTTATCGCGGCTTTCATGTGTTCATGCGGGCACTGCCGCAGTTGCTGCGACGGCGCAAGCGCGCGCAGGTGGTCATCGTTGGCGGCGACGGGGTGAGCTACGGGGCACCGCCGCCGCCACGCTCCACGTTTCGGCAGATGATGCTCGAGGAACTCGGCGCCAAGCTCGATCTCACGCGCGTGCATTTCGTCGGGCTGCTCGAATATCGCGCTTACCTGAGTCTGCTGCAGATCTCTTCAGCGCACGTCTATCTGACGTATCCGTTCGTGCTGTCGTGGTCCTTCATTGAGGCCCTGGCCTGCGGCTGCCTGGTGATCGGTTCCTCCACCCCGCCGGTGCTCGAGATACTGCGCGATGGCCACAATGGTCTTACCGTGGATTTCTTCGCTCACCGCCAGCTCGCGAACCGCATCGAGGCTGCGCTCGAGCAACCTGAAAAGATGCAGGCCTTGCGCAAAGCGGCACGCGCCACAGCGGTGACTCAGTTCGATTTGAAACGCGTGACGCTGCCGCGCTGGTGCGCGCTGTTTGATGAACTCACCAACGGCCGTCGTCCAACAGTGCGACTGTCAGCCACCGTTTAACCGGCGAATTCCGGATTCTGCATTTCCTCTTCGATGCGCCGCACCTCGGACGCAGCGGCACTAAGACCCGCTGCCAGCGCCTTGCGGTACAGGGCCAGCGCTTCGCTGCGGTCGAGCGTTACACCACGGCCGCCTTCGTAAAGTTGCCCGAGCGAAACCATCGCCGCCGGATGATCGCCCTCGGCCGCCAGGCGATACCAGCGCGCGACCTCCTGCCAGTCTGCGTCGCTGCTGGCGGTCTGTGCCTTGAGCGAACCCAGTGCCAATTGCGCCGACCGATGCCCCTGAGTTGCCGCGGCCCTATAGAGTCGTTCTGCCTCGGCGTCATCGCGCTCAGCGCCGACACCGCGCCTCAGACACACTCCGAGGTTGTACTGCGCATCGAGATTGCCCTGCGCCGCGGCGCGGCGGAAAAAATCCACGGCCTGAGGAAGATCCGTCGCCTCGGAGCAGTGCTGTAGCAGCAGGCCGCCGAGCTGCACCATCGCCGGCACGTAACCTTGGAGTGCGGCGGCATTGAGCCACCGGCGCGCTCCCTCCACGGAACGCTCGGTACCCGTTCCGCGCAAATAAAACTCGCCGACCGTGTGCTGCGCTGCAGCATTGCCTTGCTGCGCGGCCCGCAGCCACAATTCGAATGCCTGGACCGACTGCTCGCCGCTCGCACCTTGGGCGGCGCGCATTGCGCTCAGCGCCGCGATCGCACCGGCGTATCCCTGTAGCGCGGCCCGGTCGTACCAGATCGCGGCAGCTTCGCGGTCAATCGGCACACCGCGGCCCTGAATCAGAACGTCGCCGAGCCACGCCTGGGCAAAGGCGTTACCACCCTGCGCCGCGCGCGCAAACCAGCGCATCGCAAGTTGCTCGTCGAGCGCCGCGTGCTTGCCCTCGGCATACAACAGCCCGAGCGCAGCTTGCGCCTCGACGTGGCCCTGCGCGGCACAGACCGCGAGCAACTCGATCACCTGTTCCGCCGGCGGTGCCGACGGATCCGCGCGCTTGAGCCGTTGTGCCAGCATGCAGGCGGCGTTGCCACTGCCCAGCTTCGCGGCGCGAATGAGCCAGGTCGTGGCCGCTTGCGCGTCCGCCGTGACGTAGTCGCCCTCGGTATACTGACTGTACAGGGCCAAAGCAGCCTGGACGCTTCCGGCATCGGCGGCCTGTTCCAGCAATCGCAGGGCGTGCGCGCTGTCCTGCGCCACGCCAAGCCCGCGAAAATGCAGGAACGCCAGGTTGTAACGACCTTCCTGGAGTCCATAGGCCGCGGCCTGTGCATACCAACGGGCCGCAGCGACGTAATCCTTGCGCACCTGCAGGCCGCTGGCATAGATGATGCCGAGCTGCAAACAGGCCGCTCCGCTGCCCCCTTTGGCGGCCTGTCGGTAGCGCTTACGGGCGGCGCGCGGATCGGCGGGCATCCCGAGGCCGCCCGCTTGCAGCGTGCCGAGGTGATACAGCGCGTTGACATCGCCCTGCGCGGCGGCACGGTGAAACCAGTCCGCCGCCGCCTGAAAATCCTGCGGCAATCCCAAGCCTTGGGCGTACAGCGCTCCGAGTCGGTCATAGGCCGCCGTCACGTTTTGATCGGCTGCCTTGCCTAGCCAGCGCGCAGCCTCGATGGCATCGCGCGGCACGCCCTCGCCGGCCAGATAGAAACGCCCGAGCAGGTACTGCGCTTCGCTATCGCCGAGTTCCGCGGCCTGGCGGCACAATACCGCGGCGGTATTGAGATCCGGGTCCGGCCCCGAACGAAACAGGTGCACCATCGATAACCACGCCTTCACGTGGCCGCGAGTAGCCGCGCGACGCAACCAGCTTTCCGCTTCCGAGGCACTCTGCGCAACGCCGCGGCCGCTGCGATACAGCTCGCCAAGATGAAACATGGCGGCCGGCTGTCCCGCCTTGGCGGCCTGCAGCAGCAGCGCTGCGGCGCGCGCGAAGTCGTGCGAAACACCTTCGCCGAACAGCAGCAACATCGCCAGGCACTGCTGCGCGGTGGAGTTTCCGCGTGCCGCGCAGGGCTCAAGCCACTCTAAAGCGCGTGCGTGATCGCGGCGCTCGCCGTAGCCGCCCGCGTACAGTATGCCTAAGCCCAGTTGCCCCGCGGCATGCTCCTGCTTTGCGGCGGCGCTGAACCACGCCTCGGCCTCGTCGAGGTCAAGTGCCACGCCGAGCCCGCTCGCATATTGATGGCCCAGGCGCGCCTGCGCCGCGCCCTCCCCGGCCTGCGCCGCGGCGAGATTCCAATATGCAGCCTGCTCATGATTCTGTGGAACCGCGAGCCCCTGCGGATACAGGCGGCTCAGAAGCGATTCCTGGCTGGAGCTCTCCTGCAAATGTGACAGCGCAGCAGGCGTCGCGGTGGCCGGCGCCGCGAGTCCAATTAAGTAGATTTCCCCGAGCCGCGCCATGGCGGGCACCGAGCCCTGTTCGGCTGCGCCGCGAAACCAGCGCACCGCTTCGACAAAACTCTGTAGAACACCTTCGCCGCGTTCGTACAGCTGACCCAGGCGCAGTTGCGCCTGAGCATCCTGTTGTTCGGCCAGCGCGCGAAAGATCTCAGCTGCTTCGGCATGGCGGCCTTGCGCATACTTCTTCTCCGCGCGCTCGAGCGTGGGGGCGCGCTTGCCTACCGGCAGGTTCGACAGGAAGGATCGTATGCTCACAAAATGCGCTGCTTTGCCTACTGTATGGAAACGTGAATATGCGGCGATCTTCAGGATATACCAGCGAGCCTCACCACCGAAACCAGTCGCGCCGGCGTACCGCTACGATGTGTCTGCGGCCTGCGCGGCAGGCCAGATCGGCGCTCAGCACCAGGAAAACAGGCCTCATTATGTCAGCCCGTGATCGGCTCTAAGATCGCCCCGCGCGGCCATTGCGGCACTGGCAATGACCACTGATACTTGCCGCGCATATGGATCATGACGCTGTGCTGGCCATGCTTGAGCGCTTTCGCGATGCCCGGGTATTGGTGATGGGCGATGTCATGCTTGACCGCTATGTGTACGGAAGCGTCGAGCGAATATCCCCCGAAGCGCCCATCCCGGTGCTGGCCGTGGAGCGAGAATTGGATATGCCAGGCGGCGCGGCCAACGTTGCCCGCAACGTCGCCTCGATGGGCGGCCACGCCATACTTATAGGGATGGTCGGCGATGACCTGCGCGCCCGCGATCTTCAAGCACAGTTGGCGCTGCTGCCCACGATCCAACCGCGAATGATTGTGGATCGCTCGCGCCGAACAACCTCGAAAACGCGTTTCGTTGCCGAACAGCAGCAGATCATGCGAGCGGACCGTGAACAGCGTTCGGCGCCGTCGAACGCCGTGGCCGAACGCGTTATGGCTATGTATCGCGAAGCTTTGGCTGACAGCGATATCGTCATTCTGTCCGATTACGCCAAGGGCGTGCTGTCCGAATCGGTGACGCGAGCAGCCATCGCCGCAGCGCGCGAGAGCCGCAAACCTGTGATCGTCGATCCCAAGGGCAGGTCGTTCGAGCAGTATTCGGGCGCTAGCGTGCTGATGCCCAATCGGCAGGAACTGGAACTCGCTGCCGCTCAGCCTTGCGTGACCGATGAGCAGATAGCCTCGGCCGCTCGCCGGTTCATCGATAATGAAATCTGCCAGGCCATGGTCGTTACCCGGGGCGCCCAGGGTAT
>Ga0302324_100009048_pt1 | contig 20908 bp, 17 predicted proteins | sample Palsa_T0_1_FD_201949 | JGI IMG/M metagenome (GOLD analysis project Ga0302324, IMG submission 201949) | Peat permafrost microbial communities from Stordalen Mire near Abisko, Sweden - Palsa_T0_1 | ecosystem: Environmental > Terrestrial > Soil > Palsa > Peat permafrost | place: Sweden: Abisko...
GAACTGCGACAGTGGTGCCGCGGCGGCGATCGAGCGTAGGAGACGTGCGCCAGCGATAGCGTCCCGCATATCCTCTTCGGTTGAAAGTGAGTTCGCAAAGATTCCAGGCGGATCGAACGGACTCGCCGAGCGAATCTCTACCTGGCCGCGGCTCGTCGGCCGACACGAATTGAACGACAGCAGGAACGCCGCGAACGGGTCCGGCTGCAATACGCGGCGCTGGAGATTTGTGGTCGTGTAACTGATGGGATTAAAGTAGAGCTGCAGGTTCGGTCGTGGCCGCGCGCGGTCGCTCCTGATGAACCCCCCGGCCTGATTGACGCTCATGGCGAGCGGCCCACGCCGTGTCGCCAGATACCGTAGCGCCGCACCTACTTTCCCGGAGAACGAGCGGTACACATTATTGAGAGTCGGAACCTTCGAGCGATAAAAATAAGTCAGCGCGAGGTGGTCCTGAAGGTTTTTCCCGACGGCAGGACTATCAACAACGACTCCAATTCCGTAGCGAGCGAGAAGCGCCGGATCACCGATGCCCGAGAGCTGCAGCAGGTGCGGGGAGTTGATGGCGCCAGCGCACAGGATGACGCCCTTGCTCGCAAGGCCCATGCGCGTGCGGCCATCGTGTTGATAAATGACACCGACTGCGCGGCGCTCTTCGAAAAGGATGCGCAACACCTGCGCGTGCCGCACCAGTGTAAGGTGCCTGCGAAGCAGCGCCGGATGCAGGTAGCCCCGTGCAGTGGAGTCTCGGCGGCCGTGCCGGGTCGTGATCTGGTAGATACCGATCCCCTCCCCGTGCGGGTCATTGAAATCCTGCGGCCCGAAACCCAGCGAGCGACAACTGTTGATGAAGCTTGCACATAAGGGATGCACGTCAGCGGATACATCTGTGATATGAATCGTCGGTTTGCGCGGGGTGCTGCGCGCATTCGCGCGAGCCTCGAAGCCTTCAAATATGGGCAGCACATCCTCTGCGCCCCACCCAACATTGCCGAGGTCCCGCCATTCATCGAAGTCCGCTGGCAGGCCCCGGTAATACACCATGGCATTGATGGAGCCTGAGCCACCCACGACCTTCCCGCGCGGCCAGAACGACACGCGGCCGCCGAGCGTGGGATCGGGCTCCGAGTCATACATCCAGTTGACTCGCGGGTCGTTGAATGTGCGCCCATAGCCGATCGGCAACTGTACCCAGAAGCGCCGGTCGGTTCCTCCGGCCTCGAGCAGCAACACGCGGCGACGACCTCCCGCGGCGAGGCGCGTAGCAACCACGCAGCCCGCCGTGCCGGCACCGACGACGATGTAGTCAAACAGACTCATTCAACCGCCCAAAGGGTGTGCAGCCCGGCGCCCAAGCCGTCACTAAGGAAGTACCGGATGATTCACCATCTCAAGCTGCAGCTTCGTGCCCGTGTATGGATGCTCCCGGAGGAACTCCTCATTGAGTTCCACGCCCAGTCCCGGCGCGGTCGGCGGGATGATGTAGCCCTCCTGCCATTGGAGCGGTTTCTTGAGGACATCCGCGTGAAAGCCGTCCCAGCGCTCGATGCCCTCAAGAATCAGAAAATTGGGGCTGCAGGTCGCAAGCTGAATGTTGGCCGCCCCGACCACGGGGCCACAGTAGAGATGCGGCGCGATCTGCACATGCCTTACTTCAGCCATGGCCGCGATCTTCTTCGCCTCGAGAATGCCGCCAACACGCCCCAAATTCATCTGCAGAATGGCCGCCGCTTGGGCATCGAGCAAACGCGCGAAGTCATACTTAGTTGCCAGGCGCTCGCCGGTGGCAATCGGTATGCAAGTCGCACGCGCCACTTTCGCCATCTCCTCCGGCGCATCCGGCGGGACAGGCTCCTCGAACCAGAGCGGGTCGTAGGGCTCTAGGCGCCGTGCGAGCCGGATTGCCCCGGCCGCTGTCATTTGCCCATGGGTTCCGAAAAGAAGGTCGGCACGGCTGCCTACCGCGGCACGCAGCTGCCGCACGAAACGCTCGCAGCGCTCCAGATCCGTCAAGGTCAGCTGTCGCCCGTCAAAGGCGCTGTACGGACCCGCGGGATCAAATTTGAGTGCCGTAAAGCCCTGCGCGAGATATTCCGCGGCGCGCTCCGCAGCGAGGTCCGGGTCACGATAAACGTCTGCGCGGTCACCCTCGCGTGCATAGATGTAGGTATAGGAGCGTAGGCGCTCGTGCACGCGGCCGCCGAGAAGCTTGTACACAGGCTGATTGGCTTCCTTGCCGACGATATCCCAGCAAGCCATCTCGAGCGCGCTCAAGACCGCCATCAGCGTAAGATCGGGGTGCTGCGTGTAGCCGGCCGAATAGACCCGTCGCCACAACGCTTCGATGTCATGTGGATCCGAGTTGTGCGCGAAGCGCGCGAACACATCTTCAATCAGCTTCGCCACGAGATGCGGCTCAAAGGGCGCGCAGTAGGCCTCACCGACGCCCTCGACCCCCCCGTCGGTCGTGAGCTTCACGAACACGAAGTAGCGACTACCGTTGTGCGGCGGTGGGTTGCCCACGACGAAGGTTTTGATATCCGTAAGCTTCATGGTGCAGCTCTGCCCTTATTGCTTATCGACCCACCGATTCCCATTCATCTATGCGGGCGCGGTGCCGGAGGCTGCCTTTCTCGATCCGCCTCGCAGAAGCGTCAACGCGAGAAGCGCCGAAGCCAACATCAGAAAGAGACTCACGGCATTCAGCACCGGCGTAGCACCCTCGCGCATGCGGCCGTACATCATGACGGTCAATGGCGCATCAGAGCCGACCAGCATCAAGGTAGTGTTGAAATTCTCGAATGACATCAGAAACGCTATGGCTGCGGAGCCGATGAGCGCCGGACGCAGATAAGGGAAAGTGATCGTGCGCAGCACCGCCGCGTGCGAGGCGCCCAGGTTGAGTGCGGCCTCCTCGAGCGTGCGGTCGAAGCGCTTCAGGCGCGCGCTGATCATCAGGGTCGTGATCGTTGCGATGTAGGAGAACTGTCCGAGCGCGACCAGTGGCAGGCCGGGCCGCAGGAAATCGGCCTCGCTGTCAAAAAGGTACAGCACAAGGTCCGCGAGGCGGCTCGAGAATGAGAGTATCGAAATGCCGAGAATGACCCCGGGAATCACAAGCGGCACCAGCATCAACACCGAGAGCGAATCCTTGCCCGGGAAGCGATAGCGCTCCATGAGAAAGGCATTCGCGGTGCCGATCACAACCGAGAGCGCGGTCACCCACGTGGCCACAACGACGCTCGTCCAGATGCTGCCCAAGAGCGCCGCATCGTGGAACAGCCCCACCCGGCCCTTGGCGGGATTGCCGATGAACCAGTCGAGCGTGAAGCCGTGCCAGGGAGGCGCGGGGTAAGGTGCATCGTTGAATGCGAACACCGCGACAATCGTGAGAGGCAGAAACAGAAAGATGAGAAAGGCCACGACGTATGCGCCGGTGGCGATGCGCAGGGTGGCCGAACGGGGCAGCGTTGCGATCATGAGCGCCGCATCACATCAACAAAGCGCTGGCCGCTCACGCGCAGGCCCAGCGCCACCATAGCGGTCGAGAGCGCCAGCAGCAGAAAGCCAAACGCGGCCCCCTGCTCCCAATTAAAGCGCACGATGAACTGCGTGTAGATGAGCTCGGTGAACCACTGCGAGTTCTTGCCGCCGAGCAACGTGGGCGTCAGGTAATTACCCAGGGTGAGCATGAAAACGACGATGCAGCCGGCGGTGATCCCGGGCGCCGCGTGTGGTATCACGATTTTTCTCAAGATGGCAGCGCCGCTCGCTCCCAGGTCATACGCCGCTTCGATGAGCGAGTTGTCCAAACTCTCCAGGCTGCTCACGAGCGGCACGACCATGAAAAGGAGCGACGTGTAGACGAGCCCCGTGAGGATCGTCGCATCGTGATAGAGCAGTTCCACCGGCTGCGCGGTGATCCCCAGGCGCACGAGCAACGCCGGCAACACCCCGGACTCGCGCAGCAGAATGAGCCACCCCAGTGCACGTACCGTCTCGCTCACCCAGAACGGAATCAGGCATACGACAAAGAGCAGTGCGCTCGCCCTGCCCTGCGCGACTTTGGTGATTACCCAGGCAATCGGAAAGGCAATGAGAAGCGTCAGCGCGGTGGCCACGGCCGAGAGAACCGCGGTGCGCACAAAGATGTGCCAGTAGAGCGGCTCGGCAAAAAACGTTTGATACTGCGTCAGGCTCACGTGATGCAGACGCGGCGCCACGCGCGCGCGCAGCGACAGGAGCGCAAGATCAACGTGGGGCAGGACGATGAGGAGGAAGAGCCACAGCAGCGCCGGCGCAAGGAGCAGCGTCAGAACGAGTCGGCGTCGCCAGAGACGTTGCGCGAATGGGTCCATACGTCCTACCCGCCGTTCGCGGCGGCAAAGCAGATGGCGCGCAGCGGGTCAAAAGCGAAGGACACGCGCTCGCCGACCTTGAGATCGGCGAAGCGCCCCGTCTGCGGCAGCGCCACACGAAACTCGAAGCGACTTTTCTCCTCGGTGAGAAGCACGGCCGAGTTCGCACCGTCAAAGAGCAAGCTCTGTACGACGCCCGTGTAGCGCGGGTGCGCGGCGGGCAGGAGCGAGGCGTCGCGCTCGAGCGTTGCAACCTCGGGCCGCACGAAGGCTTCAACCGCAGCACCGGCTGAGATGGCGCCGCTACAGCGAGCGTGCACCTGCCAGCCCTGAGCGCTGGCGACCTCGGCGATCTCGCCGCTCTGACCCGAGAGATGCCCGACAATGCGATTGTTAGCACCCACGAAGCCTGCGACAAAGGCGCTCGCCGGCGTGTAGTAGAGCTGCTGCGGGGTACCCAACTGCTCGAAGCGGCCGCGATTCATCACGGCGACCCGATCGGAGAGCACGAGCGCCTCGGACTGATCGTGCGTGATGTACACAAACGTCGTGCCGAAAGATGCTTGCAGCTGCTTCAGCTCGATTTTCATATGCTCGCGCAACTTCAGATCGAGTGCGCCGAGCGGCTCATCGAGGAGCAGCAGCGTCGGCTCGAGCACGAGGCTTCTGGCGATGGCGACTCTCTGGCGCTGACCGCCGGAGAGCTCATCCACTTTCTTCTGCGCAGCGCCGGCGAGCCCGACGCGCTCGAGCATGGCAGCCGCGCGCCGCGCGCGCTCGGCCCGCGTCACGCCACGGCGTGCAAGGCCGAACGCCACATTCTCACCTACCGACATCATGGGGAAGAGCGCCAGCTGCTGGAACACCATGTTGACCGGACGGCGATTAGGCTCAACGCCGCGCATGCTCTGCCCGCCGATGCGGATGTCGCCGCTATCGGGTGCGATGAAGCCGGCAATCATCCGTAGCAGCGTCGTCTTGCCGCACCCCGAAGGCCCCAGGATCGAGAAGAAGCTGCCGCGCTCGACGGTGAAGGACAGGTTATCGACCGCGCTATGGTCGGCAAAGCGCTTCACGAGCGCATCAACGGCAAGATCTGGTTGGCTCACTCGGCGGCCTTGATACGGTCAAGGATGCGTCCTTCAAACTCTTCCAGGCCCGACGGAATTGCCGGGTACCAGTGGATGTGCTTGAAGGCTCCCTCGGGGAAGCTGGCATTGTATTGCGCCCGGAACGTGGGGTCGACGAGCTCTTCGGTGCCACGGGCAGCGGTCCAGTTGCCCACGCTGCGCGTGATGCGCGCGGCAATCTCCGGGCGCATGGTGAAATTGATCCAAGCGTAGGCGGCCGCCTCATGGCGACCTTTGGCGGGCAGCGCGAAGCTCTCGAGGTACCCCAGAGCCCCCGAGCGCGGCACGATGTAGTGAATGTCGGGATTCTCGCGATTGAGCACCCAGCCGCCCGTATCCCACATCATGGCCGCAACGATCTCGCCGGAGCGCATGGCGTTCAAGAGCTGATCGCGATTGTCGAAAAAGAAGCGCAGGTTGGCCTTGCAGGCGGAGAGCTCGCGGCCAACCTTCTCAACGAGCGCATCGTAGGCGGATGGATTGTTGTAGAGCGCAAAGGGATCCTGGCCGGAGGCGAGCGCAAAGGCCACGAGCGTCGGTCGGCGCAAACGCAGTGATGTCTTGCCCTTTAGGTCCGCTCGGCAAAGGTCCGGATAGTCGGCGACCTGTGCCCGCCTGGTGTTGACGACCAGTCCTTCGGTGCCCCAGAGATAGGGAAGCCCGTAGAGCTTACCGTCGAGCGTTGTGTTGCGCCGGATGAGCTCGAGCATATCGGGTCGAAACTGCTCGAGTTTGACGCGGCTGAGGTCAAAGGGCCTGTAAATGCCGAACTCGCGCTGCACGCCGGTGATTCGATCCTGCGTCGGCTGCGCAAGGTCATAGCCGGCACCCCCGGTCGCGCGCAGTTTGGAGATCATCTCCTCGTTATTGGACAAGGTGACGAGCACGCGGATGCCGGTTTCCTTCCTAAAAAGCTCGATCACATCGGGTGGCGCGTAGTCCGCCCAGGTGAGCAGGCGCAGAGTGGCCTCATCGGAGGCCGAGCGGCAACCGAGGAGCGCCGCGAGCAGCAGCGCACTGATCAGGATGCGTCTCATGGGTGCGGCAACTCAATGCGCATGAGCAAGCGCCCGCTCCTGATTCTCCCGCACGGTGCGCGCACAGGCGAAGTAGTGGTAGGCCGACCAGAAACCCGAAGGCGCAAGGCACAGCAGTGCCCAGCGCAGCGAAGCGGCACTGACGTTGGCGCCCGGAGCGAGCGGCAGAAGCGTCAGCCCCGCGAAGTGCAGGTTATGGAATCGGCCGAAGACATCGCTCAACAGGCCGACAAACTGCGGTGCCACCACGAGATTGCCCACATTGGCGATGAAGAGTGTGACCGCGCAGAACTGGGCGCGCATGGGCGCGGGCGCAAGATTGTTGAGCAAGCCGAAACAAGGTCCCAAATAGAAGTAGATGGTGGGAATGAATATCCACAACATCACCTTTGCAACCTCGAGCGAAGGGGTCCAGAAGATGATGATCGACGGAACTGTAGCAGCGCCGATGATGACGCCCATGAAGAGCACGACGCGGCGCGGATCCGTCATGAAAGGCCGACCCATAAGCCAGCCAGTGAACACCGTTGCGGCGATGCCGGCAACGAGGTGCATGGGACCGGTAATGCCGCCCGCTTGGCCTGCGCTCAAATGATAGGTACGCATCAAATACGCCGGCGTCCACCAGGTAAGCCCCCAGCCCCAGAGCGCGGTCAGCGCGCTGCCGAGCATCAGGTGACACGCGGCGCGCTGCTGCCACAGAAACTTCAGGGTCTGCAGGAACGAGGTCCTGCTGCCGCAGCCGGCGCTATCGAGTCGCCCGCGTTGCGGCTCGCGCACGGTGAGATACACCATGGCGCCGAAGAGGACGCCCGGCACGCCGAGCGCCAGGAACACGGCGCGCCAGCCGAACACATCCGCGATGCCACCGGCAAGACTGGCGCCGACCCAGGCGCCGATCGGTGCGCCCAGCGCAAACACCGTCAGCGCCATCGGCCGGCGGTCGCAGGGAAAATAGTCGGAGATGATCGAGTTGGCGGCGGGTGTGCCGCCCGCCTCGCCGATGCCCACGCCGATACGCGCGAGCAGTAGCTGCCAGTAGTTGGCGGCGAGCCCCGTGAAGGTTGTCATGGCCGACCAGGCGATCACCGAGATCGCGATCAGGTTGCGTCGGTTCAAACGATCGGCGAGCAATGACAGCGGGATACCAACCGAGACGTAGAAGATCGCGATCGAGGTGCCGCTCAGAAACGCGATCCCGGAGTCGGTGAGGTGCAGCTCGAGGCGGATCGGCTCGAGCACGGTCGAGATGACATAGCGGTCTGCTATGCTCAGCGTGTAAACCATGCACATCGAGAGCAGTACGTACCAGCGCAGCAGCAACGACGCGCTCGGCTGCGCCGTCGTAGACGTCAGTAGCGCCGCTTTGACGGAGATGTGCACAACGCCCCCTTCGTGATCGTCCTGTCGGAGACTCCCGCCTGCGCCTATGCGCCGACACCGGCACCGTGTGCCGGGCACCCCCGCCTTCCTGGCGGATCATGCCATGCGGACCGGGGTTGGCATACGCGATCCTCGGCCGGCGCCCGCCGTGGGCTCTGAACCGGGCGTCGCTGTCACTGCGCGCTCGTGGAAAACATGAACATGCAAAATCTTAAGGTCGGCTTTATCGGTCTCGGCAACGTCGGCGGTAAGCTCGCAGGCTCGCTCATACGACATCGCGTGCCTCTCGTGGTGCGCGACCTGAACGAGGGCTTGGAGGCGCCCTTTATCGCGAACGGCGCAAGCCGAGCCGCATCGCCGAAGGCGATGACCGAATCGGTCGACGTCATCATTACGTGCCTGCCCTCACCGGCGGCCTCCTCCGACGTGATGGAGCGCGCCGACGGGATTCTTGCAGGTTGCGCACCCGGCAAGGTGTGGCTCGAGATGAGTACGACTGACTCAGCCGAAGTGCGGCGTCTTGGCGCACTCATCGCTGCGCGCGGCGCAATTGCCCTCGACTGCCCTGTGTCGGGTGGCTGTCATCGCGCCGCCACCGGCAACATTTCTATTTTCGCAGGCGGCACCCGCGCGGCCTTCGAGCGGGTGCTGCCGCTGCTGGCCATCATGGGGCGGCGCATCCTGCATACCGGAGAACTGGGCTCGGCCTCAGTGCTCAAGGTCGTGACCAATTACCTCTGCACGGTGCACTTGGCGGCGCTCGCCGAAGCTTTGACGGTGTGCAAAGTCGCCGGGATGGACATGAATACTGCCTACGAGGCGATACGCATCTCTTCAGGCAACTCCTTCGTTCATGAGACCGAGTCGCAAGTTATACTCAACGGCAGCCGCGATATCAGCTTCACCATGGACCTGGTCATCAAGGATGTCGGTCTCTTTGATGCGCTCGCGGCTGAGTTGCAAGTGCCCCTGGAGATCTCGCCCCTGGTTCTCAAAATCTTCAAGGACGGCGTCGAGCGCTATGGTCCGCGCGAGCTCTCGCCCAATATCATCAAGCGTCTGGAAGAGGCGTGCCGCGTGCGCGTGCTGGGTCAGGGGTTTCCCGCACAAATGGTGGATGATGAACCCGAGGCGCCCGGCTCCGAAGTAAAGCCGCATGCGCGCGCCACCTGATGTAAGGTTGGATGAGTACTTGTGAATTCACATTTACTAGTTAGCATAATAGCTTGTTATCGCTAATTATAAATATCAAAGATAGGTAATCCCAATGCCCTTAATTGATCGCGTCGTTAGGAGCGCCATGGAAGCTGCGATGTTTGCGCTTCTGCTCTTATGGGTGCTGCCCGCTACGGCTGAAGCGCTTTTCAACCTGGCGAATACGCCCGGGCAGCTGCCAAAGGATGTCGTGCCGACGGCCTACCGCATCGAATTGGTGCCCGATCTTGAGCATCTCGCATTCAGTGGTGCCGAACAGATCGAGGTGGATGTGGCGCAACCGACCGCCACCGTGACGCTGAATGCCGTGAAACTGACGATCACGCATGCGGCGATTGGCGGCGCGGGTGGCGCAACCGCAGATGTGACGTTCGATGAAAAGACGGAGACCGCGACGCTGCATTTCGCGAAAGCGCTGGCCACCGGCCGCCACACGCTTGTGCTCAGCTTCTCGGGGCGCATTCCGGAAACCCCGGCGGGCATTTACTACAACGATTATCCGACGAGCGCGGGCGAGCGCCGCATGCTCGTCACGCAGTTCGAAGCGATCGATGCACGGCGCATGTTCCCCTGCTGGGACGAGCCCGTATTTAAGGCCACCTTTCAACTCACCGTCACGCTGCCCGCGGACCTGACTGTGGTCTCGAACACGCCGGCCGCGCACTCCGAACCGGTCGCCGCGGGTGCGGGCGTCGCCCTGCAGAAAACTGTTTTCGAGAAGACGCCGCGCATGTCGACCTACCTCCTCGTGCTATGCGCAGGCTACCTCGATCGCATCCACGACAACTCCGCTGGCGCGGACATTGGCGTCTTCGCGATCTCAGGCAAGGCCGAGCAGGGCCGTTATGCCCTGCAAGCCGCAGCCAAGATCTTGCCGTATTACAACAGCTACTTTGGCGTGCCCTATCCGTTGCCGAAGCTGGACCTGATTGCGGTGCCGGGCAATTTCGCGGCTGGCGCCATGGAGAACTGGGGCGGTATCACCTTCATCGACAATGATCTGCTGGTCACTCCGGGGTCCACTTCGGAACACACACGCCAGGAGATCTTTTACGTCTTGGCCCATGAGATGGCGCATCAGTGGTCGGGGGATCTCGTAACGATGGCGTGGTGGAACAACACGTGGCTCAACGAGGGGTTCGCCTCGTGGATGGGTACCAAGGTCACGGACGCGCTCAATCCCGAGTGGCAGTACTGGTTGCGCGCACACGCCTCGAAAGAGCGCGCGATGACGCTCGATGCGCGTCCGACGACGCATCCCATCCAAATCACGATAACGGATGAAAGTCAGATCGGCAGCGCTTTCGATGCGATCAGCTATCTTAAAGGGCAAGCGTTTCTGCGCATGCTCGAGACCTACCTCGGCGAAGATGCGTTTCGCGATGGCATGCGCCGCTACATGAAGGCACACGCCTACTCGAGCGCAACCACCGCGGATCTATGGGCGGCGCTGCAGGAGGCCTCCGGAAAACCTGTCGTCGATATCGCGGCAGGCTTTACCGAGCAGCCGGGAATACCGCTCATTCGCGTCGCCGTTGCCTGCCGCGCCAATGAGACTGTCGCAACGCTCGGCCAGCAGCGCTTCACCATCAATGACCCGAAGGCGGCGGCGTTGACGTGGAATGTTCCCGTGCAGATTGGCGTCATCGGTAGCTCCACGCCCCAGACACTCCTCGTTAAGGGTGCCGGCACTTTCACGGCGCCCGGCTGCGGCAAGGCCGTGAAGGCGAACTGGAACGACACGGGCTACTACCGCGTGATGTACGACGCCAAGAACTTAGCGGCGCTGACGGCCGCCTACCCCACCCTGCCCGCCGCGGATCGCGTCAACCTGCTCTCGGATGAGTGGTCGCTCGTTGCGGGAGATCGTGCCCAGCTTGCCGAGTACCTCGATCTCACCAGGCACCTCGGCACCGAGTCCACTGACGTCGTGTGGTCGGATGTGATCTCGCGGCTGCGCGGGCTCGATGATCTTGCGCGTGAGCTACCCGTGCGCACCGCGTTCCGCCATTACGCAATTAAGGTTTTGCGGCCCGTTTTTGCGCGCACGGGCTGGGACGCCAAGAAGGGCGAGGATGATCAGACCGCGCTCCTGCGCGACTCGCTCATCAGTGCGCTCGGCACTTTTGGCGATGAGGCAATTATCGCCGAGTCACGGCGCCGCTTTGCGGCCTTCGCCAAGGATCCCGCGACGCTCGCCGCGAATCTGCGCGCGCCGGTCATCGAGACCGTTGGCCGCTATGCGGACAAGGCGACCTTCGAGCAACTGCGCGGGATGGGCAAGGCCGCATCCGGCACCGAGGAGAAGCTGCGCTACTACGGGGCGCTCGCCGGCGCGCAGAACCCGGACTTCATCAGCGAGGACCTGGCGATCGCGCGCACGGATGAAATCTCAAACGGCCGCGTGGCGTACTTTCTGATCGAGGCGGCGCAACGCTCAACGACGCCGGATGCGGTGTGGAAGGCGGTGGTGGCGCAACGCGAGCCGATTGTTGCGAAGTTGCCGGACGAGTTCAGGCACGCTTTTCTGCCCAACATCGCCGCGGTATCTATGAATGCCGCCGTCGGCCAGGAGCTGCTCGCGATGCCCGAGATGCAGGCCACACCGGGCGCGCGCTACGAGGCGGCACGCGCCGTATCGCGCATCGCGGAACAGGCTGAGCTGCGCAAGCGCCTGATGCCGCAGCTCAGCGCATGGCTTGCTAAGAAGTAAGCCTCAGCTGCCGCAGGCGCGCTGGCAACTGTCGTATTCGACCTGCAGGGTCGTGTGCCGAATACCGAAACGAGTGCGCAGCTCATCGACGATCGAGTTTCTGAACCGATCGTCGTGCGGACTGACGCTCGGGGCAACGAGGTGTACGGTCAGCGCCGCCTCGCTCGTACTCATGCCCCACACATGCAAGTCATGCACCTCGGCAACACCGCTGCAGGTTGCTAGGTAGGTGTGTACCTCGTGCAGATCGATGCGCCGCGGCACCGCGTCCATCGACAAATGCAGCGCATCGCGCAGCAGGCCCCAGGTCGCGGCAAGGATCACTGTGACGACGATCAAGCTCACGAGCGGGTCCACCCAGGTCCAGCCGGTGCGAAGAATGATGAAACCCGAGAGCACCACGCCGGCGGAGACCACCGCATCGCCGACCATGTGCAGGAAGGCGCTGCGAATATTGAGGTCATGAGCGTGCCCTGCGGCGCCGAGGAGCCAGGCGCTCGCGCCGCTCGCGAGCATGCCCAGAGCCGCCACGATCATGACGATGACGCCGCCCACCGGTTGCGGCTCAAGCAACCGCTGCACCGCCTCCCAGGCGATCGCCCCGCTCGTGAAGAGCAGCAGCACCGCGTTGCCGAGTGCGGCGAGTACCGAAGCGCGACGCATGCCGTAGGTGAATCGGCCGCGCGCGGGAAGGGTCGCCAGCACGGCGGCGACCAGGGTGGCAACGAGCCCCAGCACATCGCTCAGGTTATGCCCCGCATCCGCAACCAGAGCGACAGAATTGGCGATGATCCCATAGACCACTTCGACACCGACAAAGGTGAGGTTGAGCGCCACCGCGATCGCAAGCCGTCCCCGTATCGAGGGCGGCGCGTGGTCGTGCGCAGGATGATGCTGGTGGCCGTGACCGTGCCCATGGCCGTGGTCGTGCGCGTGGCGCACGGCATGCCGCTCGTGTGTCGGGGCGATTTTCAAGGCGCCGATTATACGGGCGACCCCAACACAGCGTCAGCTTGCCACGAACAGAACCGAGTACTCCGTGCCCTCGAGGACTGCCGCTGCGACGTCGCCAAAGGACAGCGCGGTACCGGGGCGGCGGCTCACGCCCATGACGATGAGATTATGTTTGCCGCGTCGCGCCTGCTCGAGGATCACCTGGGCGGGATTCGCATGCACCTTGACCGCGGAGCGCACGCGCACGCCGTTCTGGTCCGCGATCTTGAGGATCGCTCTGAGAACTGCTTCCTGCTCGCGCCGTCGGGCGCCGAGCACTTCCAGGGTGCGCCCGCGTGCGGCCTGCGTCGCGACATGCAGCACGCTCAGGCGACGCTGCGTGGCGCGCGCCAGCGCCACCGCCACTTCGGCGCCATGGCGCGATACCTCGCTCCCCGTGATCGGTACCAGTATGTTCAAGTTTGCGCACGAGGCATCCTTGGCGTGCGTGCCGAGGGCAAGTGCAACCGCCACCGGGCCGGGGAAAGCCGCGGCGATGCGCGAGATGTCTTCATCAAAGACCCCCGCCCGGTCGCGCACGCACTCTCTGCCGATCATGAGAAGGTCGTAGCCGCGATGCGCTTCAAGCGCGATCGCTTCGGCGGACAGGGCTTTTTGCGAGCGCGTCGTCACATCCACCGCCGGCGGACGCGCCTCCTCTTTCGTAGCGCTCGGGCGGCCGGCATTCGCCGCACCCTTGAGGACATTTTCCGCGCGGCGCGTGGGCAGCGCATCCTCCTGCAGCACTGTCACCGGCATGCCGCGTGTGCCGGCGATGAGCCCGGCAAGGCGCGCGACAAATGTGCCGTTCATGCTTTCATCGACCGCCACCAGCAATCGCTCAAGTCCCGGCACAAAAGCGCGGCTCTCGGTCTCCTCCTTCTCGAGGCGCGCTTTCTCCTGCGGCGCCAGCGGCACGCGATTCAACGCCCAGCGCAGCGTCGGCGGCATGATCATCGTTGTAATCATCGCCATGGTCACGATCAGCGTGTACAGGTTCTGCGTGAGCACGCCCATCGACAAGCCGATCGAGGCCACAATAACCTCGGTCGACCCGCGCGCGTTCATGGCACAGCCGAGCGCAAGCGCCTCACGGCCGCTCAGGCCACCCGCGTAGGCACCCGCAAATGCGCCGGAGAACTTGCCCACACTTGCGATCAGGATGAGGCCCAGCGTAAGGACCAAGAGAGTCGGGTCGCGCAGAATCGTGAGGTCTGCGCTGAGGCCTGCAAGCCCAAAGAACACCGGCATGAAGAGCGCGCTCGTAAGCCCTCCCAGCTGCACGCCGATCTCGCGCGTCAGAATGGGCGACTCGCCGACCAAAATACCGGCGACAAAGGCGCCGAGCACCGTGTGCACGCCGATGAGCTGCGTAGTGAGGGCGAGCGTTGCCATGATCAGCAGGATCAGCGCCACGACCGCCGCGTCGCTGACGAAATGATCATTGGTGAACCGAATCAGCCCGAAAACCACGCGCCGACCGAGCGTGAAGCTCACGATGAGAAAGAGCGCTGTGCCGAGCACGCTGGTGCCGACCGAGTGCAGATCGACCGTGCCGCGGGAGGCAAGACTTAGGATCACGGCGATGATGATCCAGCCGACCGTGTCGTCGATGATCGCCGTGGCAAGAATGATCTGACCCAGGTTGCGGCGCGCAAAGTTCATCTCGCGCACCACCACCGCGACGACTTTCACCGAGGAGATGGCCAGAGCGGTACCGAGGAACAATGCGGTCACGAGGCGGTACTCGGGCTTGGGCAGGAGGCTTGTGGGCAGTGATTCCCCCAGCAGAAAGCCGCAGACAAAGGGCAACGCAATGCCGCTGATCGACGTCGAGGCTGCCGCTCGACGGATGCGCTTGATGAGCGCGAAATCGGTCTCCATGCCGGCCAGGAGTAGGAGGAGCAGGATGCCGATCTGCGCGATCGCGTTGATCATGCTCATCTGGTGGGCGTCGCTCGGAAAGAGCGCGTGCTGAGCGTGCGGCCAGAAGAACCCGAAGAATGAGGGCCCGAGCAACACGCCGCCTAGCAGCTGTCCGATGACCGCGGCCTGCCCGATACGCTGCATGAACTCGCCCATGAGGCGTCCCACAAGGATGAGGGTCGCGACCTGGGCGAGCAGAAGAAACTGAGAAGAATCAGAGGAAGTCCCGGCCGCTGCGAATGCGGTGGCCGGCACCAAGGCGGCGAGAGCCGCCACGCGCCGCACGATCAACCGCACGGCAGGGTGGCGGAGCCCGTCGCTATGCTTAAGCTCCCGCTAAGACAGGCTGTCTCGGCCTTGAACGCTGCAATTTCTGCAAGGGTAGTGCAATCTTTGCAATTACGACTTGCGCACAATCGGGGCGGGTTCCGCTTCGATCGGTGTCGCCGGTGTGCCGTGATGGCTTGCCTGGCCGCCCTTGCGACCTGCTTCGGCAGCAAGGCCCGGGTTCTGCGAGAAACTGCGCTTCTCGTCGGGCACGCTCTGACCGCCTTTACGACCGGCTTGGGCGGCCAACTCGCGATTCTGCGAGAAACTACGCTTGGAGCCAGGGACGCTCTGTCCGCCCTTGCGGCCAGCCTCTGCAGCGAGTCTACGATTTTGCGAGAAACTGCGCTTCTCGTCGGGCACCGCGCGACCGCCCATGCTGGCGATCTGCCGTTGCCGTTCTTGTTTCATCGACGCGAAACCACGGTTCGAAGTTCGCCCGTCTTGCGTCCGTTCTTGACTCATAACGTTCTCCTCAATCATCGACCACACGTTGCGCGTCCCAATGGGCGCGCGTCAACTAAACCAATTGACAGATCCCCTACAGCAAGACCTATGCCGCACTGCAAGGCGAGATTAAAACACGTCGGACGGGCTCTAGGGCACTAGTCGGTCGATGACGACATCGGCGAGCCCGCCTTGTCCTACAAGGTAGGAGATCTCCCCAAATGGATCACCCGTCGCACCGGTTGCCTGCCCCGAGTGTGCAATGCGCGCGATGACTTCCACCGTCTCGCCGGCCGTAATCTGCCGATTAGGCAGCATTGAGTCTGCGGCGGTCAGATCGACGCGCTGCGGAAAGCGGCTCTCGAGGCGCTTCACCGCGAGCGGCGGACCCGGCCTCTTTGGGTCGCGCACGATGACGAAGAGCGGATCGGACGCACCGGCACGCGCACCAATTGCCGGAGCAAGTTTCACGGTGAGCCGCACGCTCGCAGCCGCGCCCGGTTGGGGCGCAGCGGCAGAGGCCGCGGCGGCGCCATTGCCAGCGGCCAGCGTCTTGTCGATGGCGTCGATCTCCTGCTGCAGGATCGGGCGCACGTTCGCGGGCGGATTCAGCGTAAGCAGGCGCGCGAAGCGCTCGCGCGCGAGCGGCAGCGCGCCGCGGCGCAGTGCGGCGGCGGCGCCGTAGAACAGCGCCTTGCCCGAATCGGGCTGCATCTTGATGGCCTGCTCGATCAGCCGCCCGGCGCGCCCGTCGAGCTCTGCCGGATCGATGAGGGCGAGCGCCCCCGCAAGACCCACGAGTGCGTCAACATTTTTCCCGCCGGCGAGGCGGTCGGCGCGCTCGTATGCACGCACGGCCAGCGGCAGCTGCTGCAGCACCTCGTAGGACTGTCCCAGCATCAACCATCCCTGCAAATCATTGGGATCGTGCTCAAGGTGTCGCGCAAGGCGTGCCACCATGTCCTGTGGCTGGTTGCCCTCGACGACATGCCACGTCCAGTTGCTCGACAGCAGGTAGCAAATGCCAGCACCGATGACGATGACGAGCGCAGCCGCAATAGCTGCTCCTCGGGCCGGTGGCGGCCTTTCGGCGCCATGCCTGATCAGCGGGACGGCGATGAGCAGGACTGCCGCGGTGGTGAGCGCGCCGGCGAGCAGCATGAAGATGACCATCAGCTAAGGCTCGTCGAAGTCCGGGCTGTCCGGCTCTGCCGCGAGGAGCGCGCTGCGTTGACGCAGCACGCGCACGGCCACGAGAGCGCCGATCGCCAGGAACACCAGTGGCGCAAGCCACAGCCACGCGTTGCGCGCCGAGAAACGCGGCCGAAACAGGATGAACTCACCGTAGCGCGACACCATGTAGTTGCGCACGTCCTCGTCCGTCTTACCCGCGAGCAACATATCGCGCACCTGGCGGCGCAGGTCCGAGGCAAGCCCGACGGGCGAATCCGCGATCGACTCGTTCTGGCACTGCATGCAACGCAGCTCGTGCGTGAGTGCGAGATAGCGCGCCTCGAGCGCAGGATCAGCAATCCGTGTCGCATCGATGCCATGTGCCGCCGGGATGATCAGGAGCGCGATTAGCGCGCTTGCCCAGATTCGTCGGCCGCGCATCATGATCCCGTGACCGGCGTGTGCGGCAGCCGCGGCAGAATCTCCTGAGTCCAGGATTCTCGTGTGAGCGGACCCACGAGCTTGTAGACCACGATGCCTTGCGCGTTCACGAGGAAACTCTCCGGCGCGCCGTACACACCCCAGTCGATGGCGGTGCGGCCGTCATGGTCCACGGCGATCGCCTGGTAGGGATTGCCAAGCTGGGATAGCCATTCAAGCGCACGATCATCCTCATCCTTCCAATCGAGCCCGATGATGGGGATAACGCCCGCGTGGGCGGCCTCGATAAGCATGGCGTGCTCCTCGCGGCACGCCACGCACCAGGTGCCCCACACGTTGAGCAGATACCAGCGACCCTTGAGATCCTTCGAGCTCAAGGTGTGCTGCGCGTCGGTGAGACTCGGCAGCGCAAAGCCCGGAGCCGATCGCCCAATCAGTGGCGAGACGATCACTCCCTGGTTGCGCGCATGACGGATGCCCACACCGAGCACCACGACAAGGAGTGCGAAGAGCGCCAATGGCAACGCAAATCGATTCAACCCGCGGGCTCCCGCGCCGGTGCGGCCGCGGGAGCGGCCTCGGCCGCGCTGCGTGCCGCGAGCCGGTAGCGCCGGTCGCTGCCCGCTACGGCGCCGCCAATGGCCATGACAAGGGCTGCGAGCCACACGAGGCTCATGAGCGGACGCACCTGGATGCGCACGCTCCAGCGGCCTGCGCCCAAATCATCCCCGAGCGCGAGCAGCAGGTTCGTCACGCGCGTCACCCGGATTGCGGACTCCGTCGTCACGGCGCCCTGCACAAAGTAGTGCCGCTTCTCAGGGTTAAACGTGCCGACCAGCACGCCATGATGAGTGACAACGAGAGTGCCACGGGTACCGTCGTAGTTCGGTCCCTCCATGGGCTGCACGCCGTCGAAGCGAATCTGATAGCCGCTGACGAGCGCGGATTCGCCGCGGGCCAAGGCCACATCATGCTCTTCGGTAAAGGACTGTACGACGCTGATGCTGGTGACAAAAAGACCGATCCCGATGTGCGCAATTGTCATGCCGACAATCGCGCGCGACAGCGTGAGCTTGCGCCGATAGCGGTCGATTGGATCCACGAGTGAGGCAAGAATTATCCAGGCGCCGAGCGTCAGCCCGACGAGCGTGAGAACTCCTGCGCCTCCAAATAACCCCAGTGCCACGGCAAGCGCGAGAGCCACCGCGATCGCAAGAGAAACCAGAATGCCGCGCTCCTTCTCAGCGAGCCGGCCCCGTTTCCAGTTGGCGTTCAGCCCAATTGGCAGCAGCGCAAGAAGTGGCAGTATCGGCATCAGAAACGTCGGATTGAAGTACGGCGTGCCTACCGACAATGTGGGCAGGCCGAGCGCATCGGCGATGAGGGGCGCCATCGTGCCGCCGAATACGATCGCCGCGGCGATCACCAGCAGAATGTTGTTGAAGAGCAGGAACGATTCGCGTGCGCCAAGCTCGAAGCCGGCGCTCGAGCGCAAGAGCGGCGCACGCCACGCGTAGAGCACCAGAGCCCCGCCGATCATGATGACCAGGAACGTGAGGATGAAGATGCCGCGCATCGGATCCGCCGCGAAGGAATGCACCGATACCAGCACCCCCGAGCGCACGAGAAAGGTTCCCAGGAGACTTAAGGAGAACGCGAGGAGCGCCAGCAGCAGCGTCCAGCTCTTGAAGAGCCCGCGCTTGTCCGTCACGGCGAGGGAGTGGATGAGCGCCGTGCCGGCAAGCCACGGCATGAACGAGGCGTTCTCCACCGGATCCCAAAACCAGAAGCCGCCCCAGCCCAGCTCGTAATACGCCCAAAAACTGCCGAGGGCGATCCCGACGGTCAGGAATGCCCAGGCGAAGGTGGTCCAGGGCCGCGTCCAGCGCGCCCACGCCTGGTCGAGCCGCCCCTCGAGCATCGCCGCGCAGGCGAACGCAAACGCCACCGCAAATCCGACGTAGCCTGTGTAAAGGATCGGCGGATGGATGGCGAGCGCCGGGTCCTGCAGGATCGGATTTAGGTCACGGCCGTCGGGAGCCGCCGGAATCAGACGCACAAAAGGATTGGAGGTTGCGAGGGTGAAGAGCAGGAACCCGAAACTCACAAGCCCAAGCACGCCGAGCACGCGCGCGCCAAAGCGCGGCGGCAGGCGAGTGGCGCCGACTGCAACGGCGAGAGTCCAGGAGGAAAGCAGGAAGATCCACAGCAGGAGCGAGCCCTCGTGAGCTCCCCAGAGCGCGCTGATGCGGTAGAACAGGGGCAACGCGGAATTGGAGTTTTCAGCCACGTAGCGCACGGAAAAATCAAAGTTGACGAACGCCGCCTCGAGGCAGGCAATTGCGGTGGCGACTAACACGAATTGGCCCGCAACGGCGGGAGCAACGGCGGCGAGCCAGCGATCGCGCTGCAAGTGTGCGCCGGCGATTCCGAAGAACGCCTGCAGCGCTGCGAGGAGCAGCGCCAGAATCAACGCGAAATGCCCAAGCTCCGGCAGCATCAGGAGCCGCTCCGCGCACCGCCCGCCGTGCTACCCGCCTCTTTCTTCAAAGCGCGCGCGACCTCCGGTGGCATATATTTCTCGTCGTGTTTGGCGAGTACCTCATCGGCGACGAAGACTCCGTTTGCGCCGAGGCGGCCGTGCGCGACAACGCCCTGCCCTTCGCGAAACAGGTCTGGCAGCACCCCGGTGTAGCGCACGGGCAATTCGTGTTTGAAATCAGTCACCACAAAACTTACCTCGAGACTGCCTGGCGTGCGATGCACACTGCCCTTTTCCACCATGCCGCCCAGGCGAAAGCGCTGATCGCGCGGCGCCTCGCCTTGTACCACTTGCGAGGGATCAAAGAAGAACATCACATTGGCGCGCAGTGCCCGCAGCGTGAAGCCACCGGCGATTGCAACACCGGTCACGATGCCAAGCACCAGGGTCAAACGCCGCCGCCGCGGCGTCATGGCGCACCGGCCTGCGAAGCCAGACGGCGGCGCGCCTCGACACGGGCGCGCGCCAGCGCGCGCCGCGCCCAGAGGACATTCAGTAAGACAATGGCAAGAGTCAGCGCGTACGACGGCCAGACGAAGGCCGCATAGCCGCCCATGTAAAAAAACGTGCTCATCCTGCCAATGCCGCGCGAATCCAGCCCGCGCTGCGCTCGCGCCGTAAAACCTCCGCACGCACGCGCACCAGCAGCAAGGCGCCGAAGAGAAGGGTGAAGCCCGCCAGCATCATCAGCAGCGGCGCGAGCATTGAGGCGGGCATCGCGGGTTTTGCGAGCTTCATGACCGATGGCGCTTGGTGCAGCGAGTTCCACCAAATGACTGAATAGTGAATGATCGGCACATTCACGACTCCGACGATCGCAAGCAGCGCACTCGCCCGATCGGCGCGCTGCAGCTCCTCAATGGCGGAGCGCAACGCCATATAGCCAATGTACAGAAACAGCAGGATAAGTTCGGACGTCAGCCGCGGATCCCACTCCCAGTACGTGCCCCACATCTTGCGGCCCCAGAGCGAGCCGGTCACAAGCGCGGCCAGCGTGAAGGAGGCGCCTATGGGCGCACAGCTCGCCGCCACTGCGTGCGCGACCTTCATGCGCCAGATGAGCGCGATGGCCGCGGCGCTGGCCATCGTGACGTACACCATGAGAGACATCCAGGCGCTTGGTGCGTGGACATAGATGATCCGAAAGTCATCCCCTTGCTGGTAGTCCGGCGGGGCGAGCACGAGCCCCCCATAAAGACCGCCCAAGATGAGCAGAGTTGCGG